>JAEEGK010019917.1_pt1 | contig 14330 bp, 7 predicted proteins | sample 8958771 | NCBI WGS metagenome assembly JAEEGK01 (sample SAMN16246547, study PRJNA631951) | gut metagenome | biome: gut microbiome; feature: rumen; material: SC-attached | host: Bos | place: Iran: Karaj | collected 2018-10
GAAAAGAAAGAAGAAGAAAAAAAAGAAGAAGAAAAAAAAGAAGAAGAAAAAAAGGAAGAAGAAGAAAAGAAAGAAGAAGAAGAAAAGAAAGAAGAAGAAGAAAAAAAAGAAGAAGAAGAAAAGAAAGAAGAAGAAGAAAAGAAAGAAGAAGAAGAAAAAAAAGAAGAAGAAGAAAAGAAAGAAGAAGAAGAAAAAAAAGAAGAAGAAGAAAAGAAAGAAGAAGAAGAAAAAAAGGAAGAAGAAGAAAAAAAAGTAGAAGAAGAAAAGAAAGATGAACAAAAAATGGAAACAATAGTAGAAGTAAAAGAAACAGAAGAAACATTAATAAATAATAATTTACATACAGGAGGAAATAAAGGAGAATTAATGGAAAATTGGAAAAAGCATTTAATAGAATTAAAAGATAAATTAAAAAAAACAGGAATAACAAAAGAACAAGAGCAAGAATTAATATTATGTATAAGATTTTCATATTTATCTCATCCAGATTTAATAAATTTAACAGCAGATAACATATTAGGAGAATATAAAGATTTAATTCTTCAGGGATTATCAACAAGATTAAAAACATATGAAACATCACCTGATAAATCATTTTTAATAAATACAAACCCAAGAAAATATTTAAGAGCAAAGGATAACAATTTAAATAATTCAAAAAATAATGATTTAAATCAAAGTAATATAAGTGAAAATAAATTCAATCAGAACAACCGTTATGACCCAAATTTAAATTATTTTAATAATAATTTAAAAACAGATACAGAAAATTCTCATATATCAAAAGGAAGTAAAAAAGATACATTAAATGTTGATCAAATAATATCAAATAAAAAAAAAGCTTCATTTTATAAATCAGCTCAAAATCCAATTCCACCTCAAGATCCCAAAATATCATTTAATTATTATAAAAATATGTCATTAATAAATAAACCACATCCAATATTTAAATATGAATTTGATTTTGATGAAAATGGAGTTTTTTATTTTTTAGGAACTTTAGGAAGATCAAGTCCATATAGAAATCCTCATGAAATAGGTCAAGTAAAAGTTTTTTCTTCTTCTCTAGGAAAAGGAAATTTAAGTGATTTTGTAGGAAGAAATTTAGTGAATTTAAGAACTCAAAATGAAGAAAATTCATTTTTTGGAGTTGATTTAGGTCAAGAAAGATTTTTAGTTCCAACTTCATATTCAATTAAAAATAGAAATGCTTCTTCTCATGTAATGTTATGTTGGAATTTAGAAGGTTCAAATGATAAAATTAATTTTGAAATTTTAGATACTAGAATATTTACTCATAATAATAATAATAGAAATTTAGAAAAAGAAAGAAATATGCTTAAACAACCTGGTTGTACTTCTACTTGGGGAATTAGTAAAAAAATTAGAGAAAAGTTTCCTAATGGTTTTAGATATTTTTTAATTAAAATGATTGATCAAAATTCTAGTGGAGGATATAATTTAGCTATTTCAGGTTTTGAACTTTATGGTGAAGGAATTGGAAGAAATTGGATTTTTAATTAGGTTTTTTTACTAGTTTTATTAAATTTTTGTAACTTTTTTATTTAAAATTTTGAAATTTTATATTTTTTTTTATTATTATTATTTTTTTGTGTTATTTACGATAATAATTATATTATAATAATTAATTTAATTTACATCTGAAAGAAATTAATAATAATATTTATACTAAATAATAAAATGTTATATGTATTAAAAAATGGGTCTCACACTTGACACAGATAGTTTTTCAACAATATCAACATGGGAATCAAGTTTTGAATACTTGAATCAATTCTACAAAACCGAAAAATCAAAAGACAAAAATTCATCGAATTTAATTTATAAAACTTTTGAATATAGAAAAGAAGCAGGAAGTGTTTTATTAACAGGATCATTTTGTAATTGGACATATAATTATTATTTATCTTTAACAAAAAAAGGAATTTTTTCAATAACTATTGAAATTCCAGAAGGAGAAAATGAATTTATATTTATTGTTGATGGAAAAGAAAAAATAAGTGAGCATTATCCAAATAAAATTGATAATAATGGAAAAAAAATTAATTATATTATTGCGAAAAATGAAATTGAAATTGAAAAAGAAAATGAAAATAAAAAAAATAAAAATAATGGTTATTCAAATAAAATTGAAGATGATCTAGATAAAAAATTAGGAATAACTAAAAGATTACCAGTATATTATAAAGATCATATTGTTAAAAATCATAATCCAAATAAATTATTATTAATAGGAAAATACACTCCTAATATAATATTAAATCATTTGTCAAGACCTCAAGTTTATAAAAATTTTTCTAAGTTATTTTGTAAAATTCGAGTTGATGCCAAAGTAATTGAATGTGTATATTATACTCCTAATGGCAAAAAATAAAAGTTGAAAAATTTTTTAAAAGGTCTTTTATGTATATTTAATAATAATAGATTTAATATTAATTATTCTTTAGGTTATAAATTTGAAAATAATTGATTTTAGGGATTTGTTATTAATTATTATTTAAAAATAATGTTTATCATTTATGTCACTAATTAGTTTATATATAACAACTTTTAATGTATTAAAAAATATAAAGTAATATAAATTTAAATTTTGAAATAAATCAATTAAAAAAGAGTTAAAATCATAAAATTTCTTATTTCTTTATATAAAAATAAAAGTAAGTAAAATAAAATTCATATCTTAAATAATTTAAATATAAAAAAAATTATTAAAAATCATATTGATCATACCCAAGACTTTTTTCTTCTTCTTTAATAGTGGGAGCTCCTATATTCATAGGATCAAATCTGGCTAAATAAAAATTCCCTTTTGCTCCAATAGCTACAATTTTATTTTTTCCAACATTTCCATTTATAAAAGTAGAGATAGTCATTTTTTCAGGTAAGTTTAATATTGACCAATAACTTTCATCTTTACTAAAAATTTTATTCCAAAAAGATTTTTGAGGTAAATTTGCAATAATTTCTCTTTCATCATTATCTCTTTTATCTCTAACATATCTATGACTTAATTTTTCTATTTCATCACTTTTTTCATTTGCATTTTTTAAATTAAATACACATATTGTTCCATTACCAATACTAGTACAAATAAATTTATTTTCTATATCAAAATTAATACTATATACTCTTTTATTACTATTTATTAAAAATTGATATAAAAAAACTGCATTATCTGTTTTAAATAATCTTAAATAATCTCCATCAATTGATGCAGTTGCAAGTAAATTTCCAGAATTATTAAACGATAAACTTGATAATGAAGTTTCATGTGCTTTTATTGTTAATTTTCCTTTTTGAATTGTATTATCATATATTCTTACTCTTACATAACCTATAGCTTTATCTGGATAAGCAATAAAATTTATTTTTTGTTCATATGTTATTGCAATTAAACCATTTTTATTTTCTACATTATCAAAATCAATAGTATCAATATGTTGAAAAGTTAATAAATTAAATATATATATTTTTTTATCACAAACAATTATTATTCTATCTCTTTTTATTTTAACATTATTTACATAACCAATAAAGGTTAATTCAGTTATTATTTTACCTGAATTATCGTCAAATAATATTACTTTATTTTTTGAGTATTTTGGATATTCTCCTCCGCCTACTAAAACTAGAATATTTGATTTATATAACATTTCAATTATTCCTATTCCACCATCTAATACTCTTTCATAATAATCTAAGTTTGGATTTATTAAATCATATATTTTATATCCTATTTCTGTTCCTACTGCAAAACATGTGTTGTCTTGGTTGAAGGATATATATAATATTTTTTCTTCTTTTTTGTTCATTTATTTAAATTAAAAAATAAATTAAACATCAGTAAATATTTTTTAGTTTTAATTTATTTCATTTTTGTTTTTTTTTCAATTTAAAAATAAAATGTTTAAAAATTAAAAAATAATTCGATTTATTAAATAATAAGATTATAATATATATTTTGATGGAGTTATTATAATAGTCTTAATATGATTATTTAAGAAATGACTAATATGATTCCATTTTTTAATTTATAAATATAGTTTTTAAGTAGAAATTTTTTCAAATAATTATTTTAATAATTTGATGAATAGATATTAAAATAAATCGATTAATAAATGTTTCTCTTAAAAAAATGTATTTAAAAAAGTTTACTTATTTTAATATTCTTTAGATAAATTTTAAAAGAAATTATGTTTTTGAATAAATCTCATTTGTTTTATTGTTAATATATTACCCTAAAATAATAATAATCAAAAATATTTTGGAGGTATAAAAGTGTTTATTAATAAAAATAATATTTAAATTTGAAAAATAAGATTTATTTCGATTTTCTTTTTCAAAATAAAAAAAATGAATATGAATATGAATATGAATTTAAATTATCTTCTCTTTATCATTAAAGAAAAGACTCTAAAACTCTTATCCTTTAAATAAAATAATATTCTAATTTTATTACTTATTTTAAAAAATAAATAATACAAAAAAACTATTTAAATAAGCAATAAATACCAAAAAAAATTTAAATAAGCAATAAATACAAAAAATATTTAAATAAGAAATAAGTAAAAAATATAATTAAAAACCTAACTGAACATATTAATAAAATAAAAAATTGAAATAAAAAAAATATAAAAATAAAAAATGATGCGTCCTCAATCAAGTAGAAGACCAACAAAAACATATAAATTAGAAATAGAACATGAAAGACCAAAATCAGCATTAATTAAATATCCATATTTATCAAATTCTCAATCAAATCAACAACCAATAACTTTCACAATGCCAAATAATCCAAAATTATCAAAAGGAATGGGACAAAGAATTGAAAAAGAACAATTATATGAAGATACAGTTTATTTAAAAAAAGTAATTAATAATTTAAAAAAAGAATATGATGATGTTTTAAGTCAAATTAATGAAAAAAAATTAGAAATTGAAGAGAAAAATAAATTAATTGAAGAATATACTAAAGATGATAAAATTGAATTTGATGAAAAAAATAATAATGAATCTGGAAATAAAAGTTCTTTACTTGCTTTATGTAAAGGAAAATTAAATGAAATGAAAAAGAATTATAAAAAAAAATGTAATGAAAATGAGGAATTAAAACAAAATATTAAAATTACTAAAATTAAAGAATTTAAAATCCAAAGTGAAGTTATTAAAAGTGAATTAGATAAATTAAAAAATTTATATTATAATTCCAAACAAATCGTAGAAAATGGAAATAAAGAAATTGATGATTTAAAAGAATATAAAAATAAATTTAATGAACAATTAAAATTAATAAATTCAATGCAAAATAATTATGAAAATTTAAATAAAGAAAATACAAATTTAAAAGAAAAAATTTATGAAATGGAAAATGAGATAAGTAAAAATAAACAAGAACAAAAAGAATTAAATCTCGAAAACCAAAAATTAAAAAATACAAATGAACAATATTTAAATGAAAAAAAAGAAAAAGCAAATAAAAAAGGAAATAAAAATTATTTTCAAGAAATAGCATCATTAAGACACGAAATAGGACAATATAAAACATTATGTGTACAAAGAGATCATGAAATTCAAAGGTTAAAAGATAGAGAAACGAAATTAATGGTATATAAAAATGATGAATATAATCCAATGATAAAACCAGTAAAAACTCAAAATTTTGAAAGTTTAGGAAAATCAAACAAACAAGATAATAAATTATCTTTATTAAAAAGTTTATTACATGATGCTCAAATTAAAATAGGTATATATGAAAATTTCTTTATGAAACAAGGAAATAATATTAAAGAAATTCTTAAAAGTGGAGGTTATCCTAATCTTTCTTCACCACAAAGTTCATCAAATAATTTTAGAACTAATTCAAATAATAATTTTGAAGGTACTAATACAAATAATTTTGAAGGAACAAATAATAATTTTAATGAAATTGCAGTTAGAACACATAAATTTGACAACACTGGTCAAAGTGAATTTCCTATAACTGATAATATTCAACTTATTGAAACTAATCACCAAAATTTTGATGGAACAAAAACTGATAAAATAAATTATACTTATTCAATGACAAATGATAAATTAAATGAAAATAATCAAAATTTAATAAGTAATGATAATCCAAATTTAATTAGTGAACAATTTCAAGATTCAAATAATTTTCAAAAAACAAATTCTGAACAATTTCAAAATACTAATGGAAATAATGAAACAATTAACTATAATTCTTTTTTCCATATTATTATGAAGAATTTAGAAGCAAATAATTTGAAAAAAGATATTATAAATAAAGAAGTTCAAGATATTATTAATAAATTTGATCCTACTTCTGAAATTACATCTGATGATTTTATAAAACCTTTCTTAGATTTATTAATTAAAGATATGAATGTTACTCAAAAAGACGATATTGAAACATTAAACTCTTTTTTACAAAATATTTTAGAACAAAATGGGAATGATACGGATAAATTTTTACAATTACTGACTCAAGTTTTTGACAGTGTTTTTGATTATTCTACAATAGACAAAAATGAAATGAATAAAAAATTAAAAAAAGAACTTCAAAATTATAAAATATTATTAAATCAATTTTATGTCTATGATCCTTCTTTAACTTATATAATTTCTTATAATTCTTTTCAAAAAATTCATCAAGAAGTTAATTTAAATTTAGAGGATGATTTAATTGAATATTTAATTTATATGATGAAAAGTACTCTTCCTGAAGGTCATTCAATTTTTGATTTAAGTTATCAATTTGTTGAAAATTTAATGCAAAATGATCTTGTTGAAGATATTATAAATCCTGAAAAAATAAAAGATCAAGAAATTAATTATGAAGATATTCAAAAACAAAATGCTTTAGAAATTTCAAATAAAATTAAAAAATTTAAAGAAAATTTAGATAATAATAATTTAGATATAGATAATGTTTTAATTGGAAAAATTGAAAATATTGAATTAGATGAAGGGAATGTTAAAAAAGGAATTAAAAAAGATGATTTCATCGAAATTTTAAAAAATAATGGAGTTAATGTTAATAATTATGATGAAGAATTAATTTATAATAAATATAAACTTGATGATAAATTTAATGATTCTCAAAATTTATTAGATATTACTTTGATTCAAAACTCAATGACTGCAGAGTAAACAATATCTTATAATAATATTTAAAAAATATTTTTTTTGAATTTTAATAATTTTAAATTATTTTTTTTTAAGAAAAAAAAAGAATTCATCACTTTAAACTTTTGAACATTATTAATAAAAAATGAAAAAACAAATATTTAATAATGACAAATATTTAAATATCCAAACTTTAATTTCTAATAAGTTAATATTTGATAAAAATTCAGATAGGAAAAAAAGAAGAATAGAACAAATTCAAAAGAGAAAAAAATATTTAAATGAAACTGATTCATTAAAAGCAGAAAAAAGTACATTCAATTCAACTCAAACTCCAACGAAATTAGAAGATTTTAATTTTACTTTTCAATCTTTTATTAAAAAAAACTATGAACAAGACACAAATAATAGTAATCATATTAGTGATGCAAATAATATTATTGAAGTTAATCAATTTTCAATAAATACATTGTTAGAAAATAATGAAAATGAATATGTAAATTTAATGAATGAAGATAAAGAAATAAATATTTCTGATATTGATTGTAATATAAATGAATTAAATAATGATGATAATAATAATAAAATTATCATTGATACTTCTTCAAAAGAATATGCAAAAAATTTTTGTTCTTCAAATTTAAAATCTTTTATTCAATTAAATAATAATTTAATTGCCCATAATAAAAATAAAAAAAATACTCCTTCCTATTTATTAGCTTTATGTCCAGATTCTTTAAAAAATAATAAAAAAAGTTCAAGTAATTATATGGTAAATGAAACTATTAAAGAAGAAAATGAAATTGAAGTTTTAACAAAAGAAAACAATAATAATGAAAAAAAATGTATTAAAGTTAAAAAAAATAAAGATTTATTAATAGAAACTAGGAATATTCATAAAAAAATTTCTCATAAAAAATCAAAAAGTGGAAATTGTATTAAGGAATTATTAATAAATTATCCAAATAAAATAAATCAATATATTTTTAATATTCATAAGAACAAAAATAAAAATTTATTAACTCATGTATTAAATAATTATAAAACAATATCTCCTTGTTCAAAAACTGTTTATAATAGTCCATCAAAAAAATCAAATCAAACTTCAAGAGGAACATCATTTTCAAATAATTCAAATAATAAAAAACAATTAAATTATAATCTTAATAGAAACAGTGTAAATAATATAAATAGCAATAAAATTAAAGAAATAAATAATTATAATAATAATTATGATTTTCATCAAAGTAAGAGAGTAACTTTATCAGGTAAAAATCAAAAATCAAAATTAAAAATTTTTACTTCTAATAATTATTCAAGTTCAACTTCAAATTCTATAAGTCAACATATTAAAAATAAAACTTTACTTGTTTCTCCTTCTTTTAAAAATGATAATAAATCAATAAAAAAATCTTATTATATGAATGATTTACTTTATAAAAGAAATCATAACAAATTTATAAATAAGAATAATTTTAGGTTATTTGATTTAAAAAAAGCATTAAAATCAAAATTAAATAATCAATATAATAGAAAGGTAAATGTAAATAATTTATTTTTTGCAATCAGTCCACTTTATTCAGAACATAAAAAAACAAATTTAACTCAATCTTCTTTTTCAAATTGTAATATATCAAATAGAAGTAAAATATCATCTGTGATTAAAAAATTTAATTTTTCTCCTTTAAAAAAAAAAGGATTCTAATAAGTTACTAAGATTAACAAAATTTTTATTAAAAACTTTTTAAAGGAATGATATTGATTAAAAGTTTTTGTTAAATATATATAAATAGTTTCAAGATTAAATATAAAAGTTTAATTATCTTTTATTGAAAGGTATTTTTTACAAACTACATGTAATATAATTTTATTTTTTAAAACAACAAATTATATATCATATTTTTAAATCTTATAATCCCATAAAAACCTATATAATCCATTAAAAAAAATAAAAAAAAATTAATTAATATATCCTTTCCAAAAAATTTGAAAAAAAAAAATTAAAAAATAAAAGAATAATTAATTATTTAATTAAATAATTACCCTTAAAAAATCATTAAATTCCAAAAAATAATATATCCATTTATTTAAAAGTAAAAAATGGTCCATCACAATAACATGTTACCCAATGTTCATTTGGGTAAAGATTGGCAAGAGAAAGTGAAGACATGGTTTAACCAACCAGGACGTAAGCGACGTCGTCGTGTGCATAGAGCTCGTCGTCAGAAATTACTCGCTCCTAACCCCACCCATCTCCTTCGTCCAATAGTAAGAGGACAGACAAACAAATACAACACAAAGCGTCGTTTAGGAAGAGGTTTCACAAAGAAAGAATTAGAAAGTGCAGGAATAAAAGGTTTATCATATGCAAGAAGTATTGGAATTGCAATTGATTTAAGAAGAAAAGATACTTGTAGTGAAACTTTAAATGTTAATACTGAAAGAATTAAAAATTATATTTCTAGAATTATTCTCTATCCTAGAAAGAAAAATGATAAGAAACCACAAGTTAAAGAAGCTACTCAAGAACAATTAAATACTCCTGAAGCTAAAGAACAAAATAAATCTAAAGTTGTTATTGAATTCCCTAAAGAAGAACCTGGATATGAATTTGCTAATGTTACTAAGGAAATGACTGATAAAAATATTTATCAATTACAAAGAAAAGAAATCAAAACTGCTAAAGGATTTTATAAAAGATTGGAAGAAAGTAAGAAAAAAGCTGCTGGAAAAAAATAAATGGAATTTATATTATGTTTTTATTTTTTAATAATTTCTTTTTTTTTGGTTGAAGTTGATAAATTTTATTTTGTTTTTTTTGGTTATAGTTGATGGAGATTATTTTATATGTTTTTAATAAGGAAACTAAGGAAATATATTTAAATTTTTTTTTTAGTTTTTTTTAATAAAATATTTTTTTTCTTTTTTTTTAAAACAATGAGTTTTTATAAGGTTAAATTTATCTAAACAATTATAATAAAATTTATTCTATTCCTAATAAATTTCTTCTTTCTTCAAAAGTTAATGAAGATAAATTTAAAGTGATTTTATTATTATTATACTGGTCGAAGATGTGAGAAAAAAAAGAAAATGCAGGAAAATTAACAATTTCTTCGTTTTCTTTTTGTTTTCTATCTTCAACAAACATTTTATCTTGATAATAAGGATCTTCAAATATTTTTTTTGCAATACTATCAAGAACAGTTTTACTTTGAGGAACAAGATAAACAATTTCATCATAATCTTCTAAACTTTCCATAATATTATTTCCAAAAATTTTAGTTAATAAATAATCTGTTATTTTTTCTATTTTTCCTCCAAATTCTATATGTCTTTTATAAATGAAATTAATATCATTAACTTTTGAAAATTCAATTAAATATTTTGTAATTAAATTTTTAACTAAAATTAATCTTTTCATTGTAAATTTAACTGAATATGCATTTTCAATATATGGATATAAGTCTCTTCTTTCAGTTATTTGTTTATTAAGTTTTCTTTTAAAAAAATTAATACTTTCATTAATTCTCCAATCATTATTATAACTCAAATTTATTGAAGAATAAACACTATTAATTTTATTTGAAATATTTCTGTTAGGTTCGGATAATATATTTTCTACTTTATCATTAAAGTCATTTAAAACCATTTCTTCAATTTTTCCTATACATAAACTTATAATATCACTATTATTAATATCGGTATATCTGTTTCTAAATAAAGAAGGACCAGATACTTTCCAAGCAATACAAGTATCAGTTTCAGGAATTTTTGCAAGCCATTTTATAATATAAAACATTATAAAATCATAAAATTTTCTTAAACAAAATCTTATTTGAGCATAAAGAAATATTACTAGAGAAATTATTGGTTGAAAAATTAAGAAAATTAAAGCTAATATAAATTGGAAAACACATCTAATACAAAATTTATATATTAATATAATAAAAAAAGGTAAACAATGGTAATCAGATTTATTATCATAAATTAAAGAATTAAATAAAAATTCAAGAAAAATAGAAATAAAAGCAATAACAGGAGAAATTAAAACACAAATCATACATAAAATAAAAGTACAAATAATAACAATAGGATATAAAATCAAAACTAAAAGACCAAGAATAATTAATTTGAGAAAATAATTATAAATTAAGTTTAAAATTCTAGTGAAAGATTTCCCAAAAAAACCAGTATCAGGTAATTCTTCAAAAGATGTTCTTGATTCTTTAATGGAAATTAAAATATTGTTTAAAGTTTTTCTATAAGTATAAGCTTCATTACAATCATAAATTTCTCCTGTTTCATAATTTATATCACTATCTGTGAAAAAAGTATAATAAAATAAAGCTTTTAAACTAACTGATGAATTAAAAGCTGTTTTAATAAAGAAAAAATTATAATTCCAGATATTAAGAAAATATTTGATGAAAAATAAATAAAATCTCCAAAAAATATAGTGTGTTGTTACATCATATTGTTCATAATATTTAAATGAATATCTTATTGAATCATATTGTCTTGTTTGTATTACTTCATATGGCCTTGTACATCTACGATAAATACTTAATATTTTTCTTGGTTGCTTTTCTTCTTCTTTTTGTAATTCTTTGAATCTTTCTTCAAAATTATTTTCATTTTCAATATGATGAGTATATATTAAATGAGGAATATTATATATATTAATTTCATTTTGAATTTCATTTTTCATTGTTGTTGTTAATTCCTTATTTAAATGATTTTCATATTCATTTTCCATTTCTTCTTTCCAACTTGAAACTTCATATCTTATATAATTTTCCTCTTTTAATTTATTATCATATTCTTTTATTCTTTTTTGCATTTCTTTCTCTTTTTCATGTTCTTTTTTCTTTATTATTTCATCAGAGGATAAATAATCCATTAAATCATTATAAGTTTGAAGAGCATGTTGAAAATCCTCATTTTGATTAATAAACTTCATATATTCATCTTTTTCATCTTGATTAATTTTAGTTAAAATTTCATTTTCAGTCATATCTTGAGAATAATAATCTGTTTTTAATTCAATTTGTTTTTTTTCCCAATTGTTTTGAAATATATTATCAATTTTATGGAAAAGTTGTGAAGTTTCATGAATAAATAAACGAAGATTTATTTCAGGATGATTATGAATAAAATTCATTAATTGCTCTTTCCTGATTTTTTGTCTGATTAAATCATCATTATTCAAAAAATAAGGTAATCCAATAATAAGATTTAAAAATTTCCAAACAGAACGATAAAAACTATAAAAAGCTGAAGGAAAAGAACAATTAAAACGTTTATAATTTTGACAGTCAAATCTAGATTTAATATGATAAATAAAATAATATGCATATGACATATCTAAAATATAACTTTTATTTGTTCTTTCAATTCCTTTTACTGTAAATAATGATAATTGCCATTCATAAGGTATTTTTTTATTTGAAGGAATTTGAAATTTTCCAGTTTTCCAAATTGAATCTAATTGACTTTCTGATAATTTTTCTCCTCTAATGTAATTCTCTTCATAATTTACGTCTTCATTTTCATAATTTTTATTTGGATAATAATTTATTTTTTGAGTAAATATTGTAGGAGGTAAATTAAAAGAAAAATTTTCATCTGTTATATCCCAATACCAAGTATTATCTTCTATAAACTTTTTATTGCTTAATAATAGATTTAATAAGTCTTGTGCCATATTTTTTGGGGGAGAAAAATTAATTTTCATTCCAATTTTTTTTGGAAGAATAATTTCATTTTCATTCAACATTATTCTTTTAAATTATAATAATCTATTATATAATAAATTAAAACATATTAAAATTTATTTTTAATTATACAATGTTAATATATATAAATGTTATATTTTCTTCAAATTCCATATTTTCATTTTGAAAAGCATAACTAAAATAATCTTTTGCTTTTTTTGCATAATAAATTGAACAAAAAATATCAATTTGATTTAAAAAAGGAAATTGTCTAAGTAAAACTTGTAATATTAATTTACTTATAATTTTAAATTTTATTTTAGATTCTATTACTTTTTTTTCATTTAAATAAGGAATGACTTCTGCAAAATCAATTAAAAGTTCATCTTCTGCAATTAATTTAATTTCTCCTGAAATTTTTAATTTTATTTTTTCTTTTTTGTATTTAGTATTTATGTTTATTTTATTGAATAAATTAATCAATAAATTAAAATTATCATTTTCTAATTTAAAATTTTCTTTCATATAATAAAAAAAAAAATTTTGAAAAGCTTCATCTGAATTTACTTTTCCAAGTTCTTTAATCTTTAATGGAACTATATAATTATAATATTTTCCAAAATCTGATAAAGAACTAATTATAAATTCTTGACAAAATTTTTCTCCTTTATTTTGTTTAATATAATTAATTAATGTATTAGTGCATTTTTTTTTGATATATTTCTTGTAAATTTTAAGTCTTAAATTAATTTTTTCATGAATTTGATTTATTTTTAAATTTATACTTTGATTTAATTCTTCTATATTATTTTTTATATTATCAATTGTTGTTTTAAATTGTGGTGAAGCCATTATTAAATTTAAGGAATTAATTTTTTGATTAATGGATGAAAACAAATCAAATAATTCTTTATTATCTAAATTCAAAGAATCATCTATATTATTTAACTTTTGAATTTCTGATATTTCATTCGTTGTATCATTTGATTTATTACAATTAAAATTTGAAGTCATTTGAAATAAATATTAAAAAACAATGGAAAAAAAATCTAAAAAATGAGTTTAAATCTTTTTAATTTAGTTTTTAAAATATTTTTAAATATTCTAAATTATAATTTATTGAACAATAATTACTTCAATGTTTAATTCAGATAGTTTTTAAAAACTTAAAATCAAAAATTTAAATCTTTCTTAAATTTCTAAAAATATTATTTGTTTCAAAAAAAAAAATCTCATAATATTCATATAATAAACAAAGTTTAATTCTTTTTATTTTTTATAAGTTAACACATTTAATTTTCTCAAATTTAATAAAATAACTAATTAATATCATATTTTATTAAATAGAAAGTATAAAAAATAAATATTAAAATAATATAAATAATATTAAATTTGGGATTCAAAAGAATGTGAGAAATTTTTTATGTAAAGAGAAATTGGGGATTGGGGATTGGGGATTGGGGATTGGGG
>JAEEGK010019919.1_pt1 | contig 14329 bp, 8 predicted proteins | sample 8958771 | NCBI WGS metagenome assembly JAEEGK01 (sample SAMN16246547, study PRJNA631951) | gut metagenome | biome: gut microbiome; feature: rumen; material: SC-attached | host: Bos | place: Iran: Karaj | collected 2018-10
CCAATCCCCATGGTGTAAATTCAATTTTTATTTATTATTTTTAATAATTTTCTTGTGAAAACCTTGTTTTATTTAAAAAAATAAAAGTTGTAATATTTTTTATAATTTTTTTAAATTACTTTTTTCTTGTTTAAAATTTGATTTTAACTTTCAATTAACAATCTTGTAAAGAAAAAGAGTTTTCAATATTAAAAGAATATTTTTTAGAGATTAAAAAAATAATGTTAATAAAGGTCTTATTTAATCCCAAAGTAATTTATATAATATAATTATTTTAAAAATATATTTTTGATATAAATTACTGATATTAATAAATTATATAAGTTGGAAAAAGAATAAAAAATCAATAATAATATTAATTGAAGAATACATTTAAAGAAATTTTAATTTCTATAATCTAAAGATATATAAAGAAAATATTAATTAAAGTCTATGTTAAAATATTTTACATTCACAATTTTTTTCATTTCCAGTTTTATCAAAAATAAGCATTGAAGTTTTTAATTTATTTTTCAAAGATTTACTATCTTCAATTAATTTATTCATAATTCTTTGAGCATGACCAAGTTTATCTATAAATAAATCTTTTTCTAAAATTTCATTATTTAAAGGTTGTTTAGACTCCATTTGTAATAATAATAAATCACAACTATAATAACCTCCATTAATAAAATTATCTAAATATTTTTCTAATTTAATTCCACTTAACCAATTTTTTAATTTTAAAATATATTTATCTTCAGCAACATTAATTTTAGTAATATCTTTAATATTATAAAAAACACCTTTAGGTAAATTAAAAGGAAAATTATTTGCTAATTCTTGAATTTTTAAAAGAATTCTAGCTCTATCACCTGGTAAATTTATTCCTATTTGTTTTAAATTGTTATTACTTATTCCAATTCCATTTTTTGTTTGATCTATTATTAGTTCTATATCATCAAAACCATTATTTATAAAATTTAAGTAATAATCTTCCATTCCTATTGAGGATAAAAAATATTTTAAATTCTTTTTTTCTACTTCATCTTTTTCTTTTTCATTTATACTTTTTAATTCACTTATTCTATTATTTTGAATTGAATTTAATGCTATATGGAAATTTTGATTTTTTTCATTTTTATCTTTTATCATTTCTTCTATATTATAAACCTCTTTAATACTATCATTTGATATTGTTTGTGAAAATAAAGTTTTTATTTTTTCTTGATCATTTCTTTCTAAATTATTTGAATTATTCTGTATTTGTTCTGTTAAACTTTTTCTTATTCCAACGTTGTTATTATTATTATTTTCTTCATTAAAATCAAATTCTCCAATTGCTATTAAATTTGGTTGTTCATTTTCATTAATATCAACACTACTTTTTATACTAATTGATTCTTTATTATTATTTTCATTTTTACTTTGAAAGGTATTATTTTTATTTATATTTTTTTTAATATCAATTGATTCAATATTAATTAAATCATCATCTTCAATACTTTTATTAACATAATTCAATTTATCATTATCTTCATTATATTTATTCTTATCATTTTCATAATTAATATTATTAAATATTACTTTATCATTGTTTTTCTTTTTTTGAATTTCAAGACTATTCATATCAAATATATCACTCATAATTGAATTTTCTCTAACAAAAGAACCACATTCATCAGTATTACCATAAACAATTGAATTTTTTTGACTTGTAGCTGTTGTATCTCCTATAGTGATTAAACCTTTTATATTCCTATTATCTTTTTTTTTTCTTTGACTTAATAATAAACTTAAACCAACATTTGCTAAACTTAAATTTAATTGATTTTTTTCTTTTTCAGAATGAACAGATTTATCATTTTCATTATTAATTTCATTATTATTATTCTTATTTTTCTTATAATTATCATCAGCATAATTTTCAAGAAAATCTTTTGCAATTTTTCCTTGATTATTTTTAATATTAACATCAATTTTACTGTCAATTAATTTTTTAATAATTTTTTCATTGTTAATCATATAAGCAATATGAAGAGAAGTATTACCATCATTATTAGTCATATTTATAGGAATTCCTTTTTCAATAAGTGGAAAAATCATTTTTTCTCTTTCATATAATACTGCAATACTTAAATATGAATTTCCACTTCTATCATAAAATTCACAATCTAAAATTGGAGATGTCATTATTAACTCAAAAACTTCTTCTTTATTTTTTCTTATTGCATATGATAATATTGTTTCTCCATTATTATCAATTGTATTTACTAAAGAAGGATTATTTACTAAACAATTATATAATGTATTTATTGGAATATCAATATTTAATTTAGAATTTATTATTTTTGACTCTGTTAAATGAGATTTTATTGAATCTTGAGCTTTAATGTTTTCTTCATTAATCATTTTTAATTATTTGGGAAAAAAAAATAAAAATTGTTAAAACGTAAAAATAATAATATAATTTACTATATAATAAATATTCTTTAAAATTCTTCTAAATAATTATTTAATCTAGTATAAACCCAACCATTATTCATATCTTCAGAAATAGTAGAATATTCAATAATAGTACATTTATCATCAACAAATAAATCTTGAATATATTTATCATCATTTTCATTATCATCATCATCTTCTTTTAAACAACTCAGATTTACTTTAATTAAATTTATTTTTGGCAAAAAAGTTTTTTGATAATCATTTGAATTTAAATCTAAAGGATTATTATTTCTAAATTCATATATAGTTAAATCTTTAAAATCTTTATTAATAAATGGATGATTAATTAAAATATCATAATTATATCTTGCATTAGGATTTAATTTTAATAATCCATTGATTAAATCAATAAATTCAATAGATATAAAATCATTATTGGGAATATAATAATCACCTTTTAAAATATTATAATATATTTTTTTAAATTCTTGTCCAATAAAAGGGAAATTATTAAAAGCTAATTTATATAAAACAACTCCTAAAGACCATAAATCAACTCTATAATCATAATTATAACTTTTTTCACCTTTATTATATTTTAAATCCCAAATTTCAGGTGCCATTTCAAGTGGAGAACCACAAAAAGATTTTGTATTTTCTTCTTCTTCTATTTCTCTTGTAAATCCTAAATCTATTAATTTAATTATGTATTTTTTTACTGTTTCAATAAATTTATTTTCATTTTTTAAATTCTCCTCTTTATAATATTTTGGAATTTCTGTTTGCTGATGAAAACAATTAAAAGTATATATTGATACTCCAACTGGTAAATTTTTTATTATTTCATTTTCATTTTTATTTAATATTGAACTCATATAAGTTTTACTTTTATTAATATTTGAATCTATTTTATATGAAAGCATTATATTTTCTAATTTTAAATCTCTATGAACACATTTTTTTTTATTCATATAATATAATCCTTCAATTATTTGCTTTGTAAAATACTGAATTAATTCCATTGAAATAAAATGATTAAATAAATTTATATAATTTTTTAAAAAAGAATCTAATGTTTCTCCATCACAATATTCCAAAAAAAGATAAATATGAGATTTAGTTTTTTTTACATCATGAAGTTTAATAATATGTTCATTTTTTAATTTATGTGATAAACAAAGTTCTCTTATAAATTTTTGTTTTGTACTAAAATTTCTTAATCTTAAATTATCTATACTTTTCGCAGCATAAAATTTATTTTTATCATCAATTGCTAAATATACTTTTCCAAATGTTCCTTCTCCAATAGGATCATGTTTTAATATATAATTTCCAATTTTTATTCCTGCTTTGCTTTTATCAATATAAACTTTTTTATTTGATTTTTCTTCCTCTTTTTCATTATAATTATTATTTTGTTCATCCATTCTTTTTATTAAAACAATTGTTTTTTTATTAAATTTAATTATTATTTTAAATTTATAAAAAAATGAGCGCTGATAATAATGATATTAATCTTAAAAGAAAATCTCCTGTTAAATCACATAATTCAGAAAAAAAAGAGAATAAAGGAAATAAAGAAAAAGATATAGAAGAAAATAAATCAGAACAATTAACTTGTTCAGTATCTGCTAATAATTCTATATATTTTAAAATAATTCATTCAAAAGAAGAATTTAAAAATTTTCAAGAATTAAATTTTGAAAATACTTTCCAACCAAAATATTCTTTACAATTATTTCCAAATGAAAAAATAAATGGATATAAAGGATTAAAAATATTAATAAGTTTAACTCCAAAATTTTTTACTCCACATATTAAAATAATATATGATAAAGCATTAAAATTTAAAGATAATTTAGAAGAAATTTTTCAAAAACATTATAAAGATTGTTATTTAACTGATGAAAATGAATTTTTAGAAAAATTAAAGGAAGAAAATGAAATAGAAAAAATAAAAGGAAAAATGATATATAAAGAAGATGAAAAAGAAATATATTATATAGATATATTAAATGATGATTTTATAAAAGAAAATATTAATTTTCAATCTCTTTGTACTTTTTTTATTGATGCTGCAAGTTTTATTCCCTTAGAAACTAATTTTTGGGGTTATTTCTTTCCAATAATAAGAAAAAAAGAAAATAATAAAAATTGGTTTTCAGTTGGTTTTTGTTCATTTAGAAATTTTCATATGGAATTATATAAATATTGTTCTATGATAAGTCAATTTTTAATTTTAACTCCTTTCCAAAGAAAAGGATATGGAACTTTCATGTTAGAACAAATTTATAATTATTTTAATAAAAATAATGAATGTATTGAAATTACTACTGAAGATCCTGATATTCAATTTATTTTAATGAGAGATTATACTATTATTAAACTTTTATTAAAAAATAAATTTTTAGATAATATTTTAAAATCTATGGGTAATGATAAAGAAATTAAATCAAAAGATATTTATGATAAATTTACTTTATCCAAAGATAATATTAAAGATATTTCTCAAAAGTTAAAATTACAAAAAAATCTAATAGAAAGAGCTTTTGAAATTATTAAATTTAGTTTATGTAATAATAAATTACTTCATATTTTTGAAAAAGAAAAAAAAGAAAAATTTAAATATTTACTTAGAAATGAATATCAAATTGACTCTTTATTTAAAAATAAAAAATATGGTCCATTTATTTTTTTCTATGATGATCAAGAATTTGATTATTTAAAAATTATTGATGAAGATAAAAAAAATATGAATAGTGAAATGACTTTAGAACAAAAAATTAATATTCTTTATATTGATTATGATAATGATATTAGAAAAATTATTGCAAAATGTGGAAAAGAAATTTTAGATTATAAAGATAAATTAAATTAAATTTATTAATCAATTTTTTTAATAAATAAAAATATTTTTTGATTGATTAAATGAATTAAGAATATTATTTAGAAAAAATAATGAAAAAAATAATTCCAATAATTAATAATTATAAAATATTAAACTTTATTTAAAATATAAATTTGTTGTTTTTACCAAAAATAAAGTATTTCATATATATATAATTTAAAATTAGAATTATCTTTATATATTTATATTAAAGGATTTATTTCTTATTTTTAATTTTGGAATGTATGTTTTTTTTTTTTGAGGATTTTCATAATGTTTCTCAGCCCAATTATCTAAAGCAAGAACATCAACAATATTTGTAATTAAATTTTTACTTGATTGTATAGATTCAGATTTTAAAATCTTCGAAAAAACATGACTATGTGTCATATAAAATTCTTCTTCTTTATTTAATAATTTTTTTTCATTATATCTTTTCTTAACAACTTTAATATTATTACCTTTAGGTAATATTAATTCTTTTGTTCTTAAAGCTTTTAAACTTAATAAGGGCTTTTTATTTAATATATTTTTTGCTTCTGAAAGTGAAAAATTTTTTCTTTTAAAAAATTTTAAATTTGTAAAACTATAAATTGGTTTTTCATCTAAATTTAGAACACTATTACTATTATTTGGATTTTTTTTTAAAGGAAAATTATAATTATTTTTAATTGAAAAAGAATTTATTTTAAAATTATCTCTATCAGCAGAAAAAGTACAATAATTTTTTTTAGTATTTTTAGTTGAATTAATATTTCTACTTATAATACTTTTTCTATTTGATTGATAATTAAAAGGTATTATTTCAGATTCAGGTAATTTACTTAATTTAATATTTTTTCTTACTTTTGCAGATTTCATTAAAGAAATTAATAAATTACTTTTTTTCATTCTATTTTCTCTAAAAAACATTTTATTACCTCTATTTGAAATTCTAATATTACTAATTTCATTTTCAATTTTTGTATCTCTTATTTTTATTAATCTTTGACACAAAATTTTTTTCTTTTGATCATTTAATTTTTCAATATTACTTCTTAATTGGAAATCATTTAATAAATTCTGATATAAATTTTCTTCTAATTCAAAAACAGAGCAAGAAAGTGAATAAATTTCACAATCACAAATAAATTTTCCATCTTTTAAAAAATAATCTAATCCTATTATTTCATTATCTTTAAAACATCCTAATTTAAAACTTTGAACTTCATCATTATAATATTTATCAAAATCTGTTGATTCATAACAATATTTCCTTGCTTGAATATCATTACTATCAATTTTATTATATTCAATTAATTTATTTATTTCAGGAAAAGACATTTTTGTATTTAATTCTACTTCTCCTTTTATAATAAAAAAAATTCTTTCTCTTTTTTCACCTTGTCTAAATAAAACTTTTTTATTTTTATATTTTCTTTTAATAAACCAATTATAATATTTACTTTCGAAAATAGTTTGATTAACTCCTTTAAAAATAGGACCATTTAAAAAAAATTGAATAAGATTATTTCTTAATTTATCTTGAGTACTTCTTAAGCAAAAATTATATAAATTTTTAGTTAAAGTACCAAAAACACAATTTTCTGTAGTAATAATAGTAGCAGTTCTTTTTTTTGAAGAATTTTGTAAAGCAATTTCTCCAAAAATATCTCCTTCACCTAAAGTAGTAATTTCCATATATTCATATAATTTAAAATCAACTAATTCACTTTTTTCTATTTTATTTGGAATAAATCTTTTTTGATAATTTTCTTTATCAATATTATATACTACTTCATATGGTAATGAAGGAGTTGATAAAATTTCATCTATAATTAAATCTAAAGATTTTCTCTTTATTGGTATTTTTATATTATTTCCTTTTATTATTTTTGGCTTTATTGATACTCTTTTAGTTGCTGAACTTTTCCTATTAATATTATTTTTTTGATCATTTTCATTATTATTATTATGAATAAAATTTTCATAATTTTCTAAATTTGTTTTATTATAATTTTCAATTATACTATCATAAGATATATTATAAAAATTCCATATTTCATTCATCATAAAATCATCCATTCCTCCTAAATGAAGAACTTTTTCAGGAGGTAAATCAAATTTATACCTAATTTGTTCTTTTATTGAATTATTTGATTCATAGAAATAACCAAATAAAGTAAATGTTTTTTTTATTTTATTTTCAATAAAAAATTTATACAAATGAAACATAGAAAATAACATATTTAATTCTCTTTCATCAATACCATATTTTTCTCTATTAACCATTAATATTCTTGATATTAAATCATTTTCTTGATATAAATGTAATTTAACTAAATAACAAAGATAATCAATTTTAGAAATTGAAACTATAATTTCTTTTTGTAAAAGAACAGAAACATTACCTTTTAAAAGTAAATAAACTTTATCTCCTTTATCTCCTGTTTTACAAACCATAGTATTAATACATATATTTTCAACAATTATTTGATCAGATATTTTATCTAAAAGATCTTTTAATGGTGTTGTTGTGTCTTTGAAAATAGAAATAAATTTTTTTAAGTTTTGTAAATATAATTTTATTAAAAATATTTCGTTATCATTTTTAATAATTTTTGTCATTATATAAGAAATAATTTTAAAATTTTCATCATTATGAGGAAGTAAGTCTTCTAATGTATAACCTAATTGTTGTTTTTTTATTACAGTTTGATATAATTGAATTATTTCTTCATCTAATTCAGATTTATTTTGTGATATTGAACGTCTTATTCTTTTTGGACTGTGAAAAATCATTTAATTTTTATTAATTATTTAATTAATAATTTTTAGAAATTTTTTTATTTTGTATATTTTATACAATTTATAAATATAATTTAAATATATACCTTCCTTTGATTTTTTAAGTATTTTATATTTTGTTTTTAACTTTTATTCTCCTTCATCTTCACATTCAAATTCTAATATTTTATTAAATTTTTTTGTTATATCACAAGTAAAAATTATTGTAGGGAAAAATATTATTCCTGTATAAAAATTTTTGCAAATAAAAGTAATATCTTTTGATTCGTCTTTTTTACATGAAAATAAATTATTTTGTATATTTAAAATTTCTATTTCTTTTTCTTGGTAATTTTGTATTACTTGAATTCCAATATTTTCAAAATCAGATTTACTTTTAAATGTAAATACTATTTTAAATATTGAATTAACTTTGATTTTATCTTTTGGTTTTTCTTTAACTGATAAAATAAAATTTTGATTGAATAATGGTAAATTATTCATTATCTTTAATGAATATTCTCTTTCATTTAATTCACCAGATTTTTTCCATGTTATTTTTAAATTAAAATATATTTCTTTTAATAAAACTTGAAAATTATCAATAGTATTAATTTGGAAAATTAAACTAATTTCTTCATTTCTGTCTAGAAAAAAATTATCGTTATATTTCTTAGAAAAAATAATCTTTTCAGAAAAAGATAATAAATCAATTTGTAATATAATAATAGGGAATTTAGAATTATTTTTAATATTTAACCTTAAATAATATTGTTCCATTTGATAATGATAAAATTGACTTTCTATTTCAAAAGGTTTTTGTAATTTAATTTTAAAATTTTTATTAAATAAACCACTGCCTAATATTTCATAATGATTTTTTTCAATAATTACATTTTGATATGTAAATTTAATGTGAATATTTAAATCTTGAGCAGCATTATTTAATTTAAAACTAAAATATATACTCTCTTTATTTTGTAATGTATTTTCAGAGGGTAATTTTACGTTTTCAATATTAATTTTTTCCCTTTTATCATTACTTTCATTATAAACAAAAATTCCATTAAAAATGATTTGATGAGAAGTATTATTTGTTAGAATACATAAAAATAAAAAATTATCTCCATAAAAAAAAACATCTAAATTTTCCTTTAATTGAAAGCAATTTGTACTATTTGAAAGTTCAGTAAATTTTAATTGTAAGTTATCTTTACTTCTAATTTTAAGTTTCATTTTTATAATATCTTCTATATTGTGTAAATTGTCATAACCACCATTTAAAGGGTTAATTAAATAATTCAAAGTTGGAAGATCCATTATATAATATTGTAAAGCTATCTCTTCTTTTTTCCCTTCTGGAAATGATTTTCTATTTTCCATAATATTATTTTAAAATAATTCAAAATTATATAATTATTTTTTTTAAATTTATCTAATATTATTATTTATAATGAAGTAAAAACAAATAAAGATTAGTAAATGATTAGTAAAATTCTCAACTATTAATATTTCTTTAATTTTTATTATAAATATGTGAAATAAAAGCACCAAAATTTTAAAATAACCCGAACTCTAATTTAAAACTGTGAAATATTTTAATTTATAAATACATGATATTATTATATTCATAAAATAAATATAATTAAATATATTTTTTGACCTTAATAGTAATTAAATTAATATTAAACTGTTTATATAGAATTTGGAATATAAAAAAAAATTCTTATCTTTTCAATATTTTATGTTTTCAATAAAAATTCCTTTTCTAAAAATTTGGAAATCTAACTTCTAAACTAATTGTAAATATAAAGAATAAATAAATTAAAATATTTAGGAATTTGAAAAAACATTTTTAAATAAAGTTAAGAATAAAAAAGTTTTTAGAACTATTTTTAAAACACAATTGAGTAAATGAAAATCTATTAAAATTGTTTTTTAAACCATTTTATAAAATATAATATGAAATATAAATTAAATAATAAATATAATAATAAATGGAAAATGAAGAAAATAAAAATATAGAAGAAGAAACTAAAGAGAATGAAAAAGAAGAAATTAAAAATGAAGAAGAAAAAGAAGAAAAAAAAGAAGAATTAAAAGAAGAAACAAATAAAGCTAAACTTCCAAAATTTACAAGTGAAAATTTCAAAGAAATTTATTCAAAAATAGATTTAATTAAAAAAAAGCATCAAGAACATAAAGAATTAGATGATCAAATTCATTTTTCATTAAATGATTACCAAATAGATAAATTAATGCATGATGAAAAATTAAAAAAATTATTTGAAATGATAGAACCAAATGCTTTAAGATATAATTATAATTTTAATTATCAAAAATCTTCTGATTTTTTCTCAACATATAAAATGGAAAATTCAAATAATTTTTATAATACATATAAAAAAAATACAAATCAAAATTTAGATAAATTTAAAAGTACAATTCCTGGAAGTTCATTAAATAAAATTTATTCTCTATTTCAAGAAATTAATAGAATGAATGATAATATTGTTCCTTTTCAAAAAATAACATATAAAAAAATTTCTCCAATTCAATCAAATACAAATTATAATAATGATAAATTAAGAAGTGTAAGTATTAATAGAAGAACTAATTTTAATTCAATTAATTCTTTTGATAAACAATATCAACCTGTTTCTACAAATCAATTAGTTAATTCAATGAGATTAAATAAAACGAATTTTAATTTAAATGATAATTTGTCAAATACAATTTCTAATTTTAAAAGTAAAAAATCAAATTCATTAAATTTTGATTTTAATTTAAGTAATAATAATTTAAAGAAAACTCCTTATGAAAAAGCTGTTTATAATTTCAGTAATTGGTTTGATAAATTTTCAGGTAAGTATAATAGTACTTTTTATGCAAATGAAATTAATAGATTAGGAAATGCTATTGATAAAGTTGGTGATTACTCTTCTTTTCCAAAAAAGAAAAATAAATCTTCAATTTTTTATAATTCATATTCAAAGAAAAAATATTATTAATACGAAATTTATGATTTAAAAATTTTTTTTGGTGAACTAAATTAAAATTTATATAAGTTATTTTTTATTTTATTATATTTAAAATTTTATTTAAAAATGAATCAACAAGAAGAAAATAAATTGTATCAAAATATTGAAATTCCAAAATCCCCATTTACAAATAATACATATAAAGATTTTTATAAAATTTGTAGAGCTTATTATAATGAATTAATGCATATTTCAAAATCAAATAATCCAACATTAAGTAAAGATGATATAATAGTCATTGATGATTTAATTAAAGAAATTTTTAAATATTCAAATGATTTAACTAAAATAAATTTAATTCAAGAAGCAAAAAATATCATTGATATTGGGTTAGTTATTTCAGATTTCCAGTTAAAAATTTTTGGAGAATTAAAATCAATGTTAAAAGATGAAAATAATTTAATAGAAAAATTATATTATCCTTTATCTTTAAAACTAATATTACTTGAAGCTAATTTTAATATCTTATATAAATATGAAAAAAATTATTTAGATGGAGAAAAAAATTTAGAAGAAATAATGGATGTTCAAAAATATTTAAAATTACCAAATTATAATTTTGCCTGTTCAAAATTTTATTATGCAATATTAAAATTATATAATAATGACATAGAAAAAGCAGAATTATATGCAAATGAATCATTAGATTTATTAGAAAATAAGGGAAATGAAAAAACAGATAAACAAAACTCAGAAGTTAATAAAGATAATAAACTAACAAGAAAAATGTCTAATATATTGGAATTTCTTGCTGAAATATATCAAATAAAAAAAGAGTATAATCAATTAATCAATTGTTATGAAAAAGCATATTATTTAAATTTAGGTAGATATGGTGGTCAAAATGTTAATACTGAATATTTTAAAACAAAATTAGAAATTTTACAAGATGAAATAAAAAAAAATCCTTCTCAATTACATAGTAATTTTAGTATAAATAATAGTATTGTTAATAATAGAAGTGAAGCTAAAACAGTACAAAATTTTTATATTAAAAATGATTCCCAGTTTACAGGAAATAATTCAATAAATAATAATAATTATTCTACATTTAATCAAACTATGCAAGGTAATATTTTACATAAAGGTAAAACTGATACTTTTTCTTTTAAAATTCCTACTTCTAGTTTATATGAACCATTCCTTGTCTCCATTTATAATTTAGGGAAAGATGATAATAATAGATATTTATCTGAATTATTTGTTTGTAATTTATGCTTTGATAAAAATAAATTACTTAAATTTTTAGGAGAAAATGATATTAATAATTATGTTTTTTATACTGATGATAGTCTAAATCAAATATTATGTAATATCACTTTAATAAATGGTTATGTTTCTTTTTTAGATAATAATTTGAAAAATTGTTTAATTAATTCAATCTAAAAATATATTTTTTATTAATTTTTATATAAAAAATAATTGTTAAATCAATATATTATAAAAATATATATTTTAAAATGTCAGATTCATGTAATTGTGGAAAAGATTTATGGAAAAAGCCAAAAGAAACAATATGTTTTTTAATATGTTTTAATTTAACATATCTTTATTTAAGACATTACCAAACAGAATTAATTTCTTTATGTTTAACATTAATGTTTTATATAATTTTATTCTCTATTATTATAAAGAAATTAGATATTCCTTGTTGTAAAGAAGGAAATTGTTGTTGTTCTTCTTCTGAAAATCCTGAAGAAAAAATAAAGAAAACTGAAGAATATGTTTTAAAAGGTGTTAATAAAATTAATGATATAATAGAAATGAAAGAAAATGCTGATTATAACATATTATATTTTTGTATTCTTATGATTTTATTTGGAGAAACTTTTTCAACTTTAACTGTAATTGTTTTATGTGTTGATATTTTTGTTATTTTACACTATGGAAATCTTAAAAATCAAATTAAAGAATATTATAATACATATAGTAAAATGATTATTGATAAAGTTCCTAAATATAAAGGAGATTAATTTAATACTAAAGAAAATATAATTTAATTTAAAAATATTTGATTTTAATTTTTCTTTAATTGGATATTTCACATTTTTTAATATTAAAATAATTAAATATGAATAATAAAAATTAAGAAAATCTTTATCCCCTGTTTTAACTAATATATTTCCTTTAAAAATAAAAGAAAAATCTAAAGGACAAAAAATATTTTTTAATAAGAAACAACCAAATAAATTTAATATCAACTTAAGACCTATGAAAATAAAAACCCAGAAGATAATTGAATATGAAATATAAAATAAAAAATATGAAAATGAAAATAAGGAGAAAAAAGAAAATGAAAAAGAAAAAGGAAATTTGAAAGAAAAAAGTTAGAAAAATAATAATACTAAAATATAATAATAAAATTATAATTTTAAATCATTCCAAATTAGATTAAATTTATGATAAAAAATATCAACCATTGAAGATGATATTTCTATGAGTAATTCAACTCCATTTATTTATTATCTTACTCAATATTATATAAAAAGAAAAAAAAAATATTAAAATTATAATATGTTTGTGTTGTTGGGTTATCTGACATTTGATTGAAAAGTAAATTATTTCCCTTTTTCAACTACTTCAATATCATATAAATCACTTGTATTAGAAATATTTTCTAAAATAATATTATTATCTTTGATTTTTCAAGATAAAATTATTTAACTCAATAAAAATATTTATTATTAAAAATATTTCTTCATTTTAAAAAAATAGGAATTAAACTGAATCTTTCTTTTTTCTTTTCCTATTTATATTTAATTTTTCTTTTTTGAGAGTTTATTTCAATTTTGAAAATGTATTTGTTCTAATAATGCCTGGTTACTATATTGATTTATTATAATTGATTTCCTACTTATAATTTATCTTTTATTTATTTTAAATTATCTACTTTTAAGGAAGATGAGGATATGTTCTTTTTTTTATTTTTTTAGTTTATTTAAAAGGTTATTTTTGGTTTCGCATTTTTTTTAAAATTCAGATTTTTATTATGTTTTAATTTTTTGTTAAAATAAGGTAAGGCGAAGATTTTAATAAAACAAGGAATTGCAGAAATAATTAAAGGATACTCGATTCTCAAAAAAATGTGTAAATATGAACAGAAGAAATTTAACAAAGATTTTAAAAAAGATTTAATTATATAATAAAAAAATTCAAAAATTATGAATTATTTGATTAATGTATATAAAATAAAAAAAAATGTAGAATT
>JAEEGK010019920.1_pt1 | contig 14329 bp, 10 predicted proteins | sample 8958771 | NCBI WGS metagenome assembly JAEEGK01 (sample SAMN16246547, study PRJNA631951) | gut metagenome | biome: gut microbiome; feature: rumen; material: SC-attached | host: Bos | place: Iran: Karaj | collected 2018-10
ACATGGTTACCCGCCGCAAGGGCGAGATGACCATGATGGAGACCCAGAACGACCGCATCCACCTCCAGTTCAAGATACCGTCACGCGGCATCATCGGCCTGCGCACCAACGTGCTCACCGCCAGTGCAGGCGAGGCCATCATGTCGCACCGTTTCCTGGCCTATGAGCCCTGGAAGGGCGAAATCGCCCGCCGCACCAACGGTTCGCTCGTGGCCATGGAAGGCGGCACGGCCTATGCCTACGCCATCGACAAGCTGCAGGACCGCGGCCGCTTCTTCATCTTCCCCCAGGAGGACGTCTATGGCGGTCAGGTCGTGGGCGAGCACACCAAGGAGAAAGACCTGGTCATCAACGTCACCAAGTCCAAGAAGCTGACCAACATGCGTGCCAGCGGCGCCGACGACAAGGTAAAAATCGTTCCTCCCATCGTATTCAGCCTTGAGGAGGCCCTGGAATACATCAAGGCCGACGAGTATGTGGAAATCACCCCCAACCACATCCGCATGCGCAAAATCATCCTTGACGAGCTCGAGCGCAAGCGCATCGCCAAGCAGAACGGCCAGGACGAGGACTAAACGATTCAAGCACATACCAATCCTTCAACAGCAAGGTCACCCAAATTGGGTAACCTTGCTGTTTTTCTATACAAACACATTATTTAATTAAACAAAAAAACATACCTTTGCAAGTCAAATGTATAATTCACGGATTTAGTACATTCTGCCTGTAGCCTTAACCAGATGACCGTTCAACAAATCATCAGCCGCATCAAGGAACGCCGATCGTGGCGCACCCTGTCGGCCATTGCCATCGTTCTGCTTGCTGGTGCCCTCATCGAACTCATGTCGTTGCTGCAGTACCGCTACACTCACCGACTGATGGAAACCGAGCTGGATTACCGCACCGAGAGCGAGCTGACCCTCAAGTCGGTGCGCGTCAAGAGCATGCTCAAGGCCAACGAGCAGATGGTGCAAAACTACATGTGGGCCATCCAACGCCAAATCCACCGACCTGACTCCATCTGCAACATCCTGAGGCGCCTCGTGCAGACCAACAAGGACGTGATGAGCTGCTTTGTCGCCTTCGTCCCCAATTATTATCCCGACCGAGGACGGCTGGTTGAACCAGCCGCCATACGCCGTGGCGACCAAGTCATCACCGAGCAGCTAGCTGCCACCACGGGTCACGACTATACCCAACGTGAATTTTACACCAAGGCTGTCGAGAACGGCCAGTCAGGCTGGACCGACCCCTATCTGGACACCAATGCCAGTGGCCAGCATGTCACCACCTTTGCCATGCCCATGCGTGATCGTGACGGCAAAATTGCCGGAGTGTTTGGCATAGACTTGTCCACTCAAGGCATCATCGACACGTTGAACACGAGGCACAATTATCCCTCGACCTTTTTCTTGCTGCTCACCGAGGACGGCCACCTCATATCGCAACCCGATTCAACTCATGCCCAACAGAAAGAAGTCGTTCCACTGCTGAAAATGATCAACGACAGCACCCAAGAGCGCAAACTCAGCAGTACCGGTCGCAGCAAGATTGTCACATTCATGGACAAGGAGAACGGAGCGGCTTATGCCTATTATGCCCCGATGAGAGGTGAACCCCGCTGGCAAGTGGTAATGGTGTGCTATGACAATGAGGTGTTCGGGAAACTGAAAAACATGCGCCGCAACCTGCTGCTGATGTCACTGGCGGCACTTGCGCTGCTAGGGTACATCCTGTACAAGGTGAACCAATATGTGAAACGACTGCATGAATCCAGGGTGAACCGTGAGCGTACCGAAAGCGAGTTGCGCATTGCCCAGAATATCCAGAGCGAGATGTTGCCCAATCAAGACATCAACAGACCCGATGTGAACGTGAGTGGCAAACAGATCACGGCTCTGGAGGTGGGAGGCGACCTGTATGACTACTTCATTCGGGACGAGAAACTGTACTTCTGCATCGGCGACGTGAGCGGCAAGGGCGTTCCCTCATCACTGGTGATGGCTGTTGTACATTCCTTCTTCCGCAGCCTGTCGGTGCACGAGAGCAGTCCTGCCCGCATCATGCAGTTGCTCAATGAGGCCTCCTGCGAGGGGAACGAGACAAACATGTTCGTCACCCTGTTCATTGGTGTGCTCGATTTGCCCACAGGGCGCCTGCGCTACTGCAATGCGGGCCATGATGCACCCTTGATTATCAACCATGGCGTGAAACCACTGGCCGTCAACGCCAACCTGCCGGTGGGCCTGTTTGACGACGTCAAGTACGTTCAGCAGAGCGAACAGCTGCAGGACGGAACCACCTTGTTCCTCTATACCGACGGCCTGACCGAGGCCAGCAATCCGCAAGGGCAGCTCTTCGGCCTGCAACGCATCATCGACGGCGTCCAGCAGTGCCTGGAAGAGGGAAACTCCTCGCCGACCACTCTGATGGAAGCCCTGCACCAGCAAGCCGTTCAGTTTGCCGACGGTGCTCAGCAGAGCGATGACCTGACGATGGTTGCCGTCCACTATCACCGTCCCGAGGAATCCATCGTCCTGCAAGAGACGCTACATCTGTCCAATGACGTGAAACAGGTGCCCGAACTCAATGAATTCATCAAATCGGTAACCAACAGATTAAACCTTGACCAATCTTTAACGTCACAACTCATGCTGGCTGTCGAGGAGGCCGTGGTCAACGTGATGAGCTATGCCTATCCCATTGGTACACAGGGAGACATTACCGTTGATGCCAAAGCCACCGAGCAATGGCTCAAGGTCATCATCACCGACCAAGGTAAAGCCTTTGACCCGACGCAGACCAACAAGGTCGACACCACGCTCAATGCCGAAGACCGTCCCATCGGTGGCCTGGGCATCCTGCTGGTGCAGCAACTGATGGACACCATCAACTATGAGCGCGTCGACGGTAATAATGTGCTCACACTCAAAAAGAACTATCAACAAGGATAACAACTATTTTAAATACAATTAAGACAATGAAAGCAACAATCCAAGAACTCGAAGAAAAGACCCTTATCACCTTTATCGGCTCGCTCGACACCGCAGCTGCCATCGAGGTCGAACAAACGCTCAAGCCCATCACCGAGGGAGATGGCAAGGACATCGTCATCGAGTGCCAGGAACTGGAATATATCGCATCCAGCGGACTGCGCATTTTGCTCGACCTGCTCAAGAAGAATAAGGCCAAGGGACACAAAGTGACCCTGCGCAACGTGAACGACGACATCAAGAACGTGTTTAAAATCACGGGCTTCATCAACCTGTTTGAGTTTGAGTAATCGCCTCATGCATTTCAATCATATTGGACAATGGCTGCTGGCAGCAATGACTGCCACAACACTGATGGCTGCCGGACAGGACACCAGTGATACTGTCGCTGCGCCGCAGAACCAGCTCAGTGTTGATCTGCAAATCATGGGGCGTGGCGAAGCCCGATATGGTGGCCTGCATGCTGAGCCAGGCGAACCAGGGTTTGAAATTGAGGGCGACGGCAAAGTACAGACGTCAAATTTTCTCCTCAGCCGCACACGCATGCCCATCAACTTCAAGCGTGACTGGCTCGAAGCCCGGGTGACGCCACAGCACTCTGGCGTGTGGGGGCAAGCCAGCGGTGGATCATTCGGCCTCTACGAGACATGGGTGAAGATGACCGCACGTTGCGGCATGTTTGCACAAGTGGGTCGCGTGGCCCTGAACTATGACGACGAGCGCATCATCGGCTCGGATGACTGGGCCATGGCGTCATCGTCCCACGATGTGTTGCGTATGGGCTATGAAGGCCACGGACACAAAGCACATGTAATCCTCGCCTACAACCAGAATGCCAATGTGATGAATAGTGGAGGGTCTTATTATGCCAATGGCTCCCAACCTTACAAGACCATGCACACATTGTGGTACCACTATGACCTGGCTCGCATTCCACTGGGCGCTTCACTACTGTTCATGAACGTGGGCATGCAAAGCGAAAACGATCAAAATCTGAACAAGACTTGGTTCCAGCATCTGCTAGGCGGTTATGTGAAGTACCATCCCGAGCGTTGGAACATAGAGGCATCCTATTATCACCAGTTCGGCAAAAACGAGTATTCCATGAAGATTGATGCATGGATGATGAGTGCCAAAGCCACCTTCACGCCTGCCTCAAATTATGGCTTGACGGCTGGCTATGACTATTTGAGCGGTGATGAGTACTTTGCCGTACCCGCACAAGGGAACATCGGCATGGTCCGGCATACCGTTCTCAAGGGTTTCAACACGGTCTATGGCTCGCACCACAAGTTCTATGGCGCTATGGATTTCTTCTATGTCAGCACCTACTTTAACGGTTTCACACCTGGTTTGCAGAACGCTTATATCGGTGGGTATTATCAGCCATTGAAAGGCTTGAACCTGAGTGCCTACTATCACTATCTGGCCTTAGCCACCCATCTTGATGATATGGACCGCACGCTGGGCCACGAATGGGAATTTCAAGCCAGTTACGCCATTGCCCGCGACGTGAGCGTGTCGGCAGGCGTTTCGTTGATGTATGGAGGTGACACCATGGACCGACTCAAACGCTCGGGTACCGAAAACTCCTTGCGCTGGGGTTGGATAACATTAATCGTCAACCCACGCATTTTCACGACCAAATGGAAATAAATCCCATTTCAGTAACTATTCATTGAATTACGACTCTGAACATGGGATTGCCAAACTAAAAACTAAAAACTGACCTACATCGACGACCATATCGACGGTTTTGACCTGCAAGAGGCGCTGGCGGCGGTCAGCCCGCAGCGGCGTGAATACGCCCTGCGCTACCGGCAGGAGCGCGACCAGCGCCTGTGCGTTGCCGCCTACCGCCTGCTGCAGCGCGCCTTGATGCTGGAATACGGCATCAATGAGACGCCCGTTTTCACCTATGGGAATAAAGGCAAGCCGCTACTGCAGGGGCATCCTGACATCCACTTCAGCATGAGTCACTGCCACGAGGCAGTAGCCGTGGCCGTTAGTGAGCATCCCGTCGGTATCGACATTGAGACAGTGGACCATTACAGCCCCGAGGTAGCCCGCCAGGTGATGAGCGACGACGAAATGCGGCAAATCGAGGACTCATCGCAACCTGAGGTCGCCTTCATCCGCCTGTGGACCATGAAAGAGAGCTTCTTCAAGCTCACTGGCGACGACCACGGCGGCGATATCGCCCATCTGCTCGACAACGCCTCACGTTACCGTTTCAGCACAGTCGTCACTCCCCGCTACGTATACACTACCTGTGCCTCGGTACAATCTTAGGCCGAATCAAATAAATAGGTATTATTTTAGCGTCCCCGCACATGATTTGCGGGGATTTTTTGTATCTTTGCAGTTTAATTAGTAGAAAACCATTTAAACGAACGATATATTATGGCGGAGAATATTGAGAATATCAACGCTGGGGGCGAAGAGAAGAAGCCCTTGAACTTTGTGCAGCAGATAGTGGCCGACGACTTGGCGGCCGGTAAGAACGGTGGACGCTTGAACACGCGTTTCCCGCCAGAGCCCAACGGCTACCTGCACATCGGCCATGCCAAGGCCATCTGCATGGACTTTGGTGTTGCCGAGAAATTTGGCGGCACGTGCAACCTGCGCTTTGACGACACCAACCCTCAAAAGGAGGATACCGAGTATGTCGAGGCCATCATGCGCGACATCCACTGGTTGGGCTATGACTGGGGCGACAGGCTCTATTATGCCAGCGACTATTTCCCCAAACTGTACGATTTCGCCATCCGCCTGATCAAGGAGGGTAAGGCCTATGTCGATGACCAGACCAGTGAGCAGATTGCCCAGCAAAAGGGCACACCCACCACACCTGGCACCAACAGCCCCTACCGCGACCGCACCGTTGAGGAGAATCTGGACCTGTTCCAGCGCATGAACGCAGGCGAGTTTGAGGAGGGCAGCCACGTGCTGCGCGCCAAGATTGACATGGCATCAAGCAACATGCACTTCCGCGACCCCATCATCTACCGCATCATCAAGACGCCGCACTGGCGCACGGGCAACCAGTGGAATGTCTATCCCATGTATGACTTTGCCCACGGCCAGAGCGACTATTTTGAGGGTGTAACCCACTCGATCTGCACACTGGAGTTTGTGCCTCACCGCGACCTGTACGACTACTTCGTGCACGAGCTGGCAGGCGAGAGCGCCAGTGAGTACTGCCCGCGCCAGATTGAGTTCAACCGTCTGAACCTCACCTACACCGTGATGAGCAAGCGCAAACTGTTGCAGCTGGTCAAGGAAGGCCTCGTGGCCGGTTGGGACGACCCCCGCATGCCGACCTTGTGCGGCCTGCGCCGCCGCGGCTACACCGCCCAGAGCATCAAGAACTTCATCGAAGACATCGGCTACACCAAATATGAGGCACTGAACGATATCGGCCTGCTGGAGCACAACATCCGCGAGGAACTGAACCATCATGCCAACCGCGTGAGCGCCGTGCTCAACCCCGTTAAGGTGGTCATCACCAACTACCCTGAGGACAAGGTGGAGATGATGGAGATGGACAACAATCCCGAGCAGGAAAATGCCGGCAAGCACCAGATGCCGTTCTCGCGCGAACTGTACATCGAGCGCGACGACTTCATGGAAGAGCCGCCCAAAAAGTTCTTCCGCCTCACGCCAGGCAAGGAAGTGCGCCTGAAGGGTGCCTATATCATCATGTGCACCGGCTGCACCAAGGATGCCGACGGCAACGTGACCGAGATCCAGTGCACCTATGACCCCGACACGCTGAGCGGCAGCGCCGGCAGTCAGCGCAAGGTCAAGGGTACCTTGCACTGGGTAAGTGCCCGCCACTGTGTGAATGCCGAGGTAAGGTTGTATGACCGCCTGTTTGCCGTGGAGAACCCGAGTGCCGACACCGAGCACGACTTCCGCGAGCTGCTGAACCCCGACTCGCTGCGCGTTATCACCGACGCCAAGATCGAGCCGTTCCTGGCCGAGACCGCAAAGGTGGGCGACACGTTCCAGTTCCAGCGCATCGGCTATTTCACTGTCGACCAGGACAGCACCAAGGGCCATTTGGTCTTCAACCGCACCATTGGCCTGAAAGACAGTTGGGCAAAACAACAGGCCAAGTGATATTTGTAATCCTTCAAAATGAAGCCAACCAAGGAAGAAATACAGAAAGAGCGGGCGCAGCAGGAAGCCGATATTGTTCAATGCCTCAAGACGTTGAGCGCCGGCGGACTGATTTTGTACCCGACCGACACGGTGTGGGGCATCGGATGTGATGCCACCAATGCCGAGGCCGTCAAGAAAGTGTACCAGCTCAAGCAGCGCGACGACAGCAAAGCCCTGATCGTGCTGATTGACAGTGCCGACCATCTGGACCACTACGTGGTGGATGTGCCCATGATTGCCCGCGAACTCATCGACGTGGCCGTCAAGCCGCTGACCATCATCTATGAGGGCGCCTACAACCTGGCAACCAATGTGCTGGGCGATCAGGACAGCGTGGGCATCAGGATTCCGAACGATGAGTTCTGCCACCGCCTGTGTGAGCGTTTCGGCAAGCCCATCGTCTCGACCTCGGCCAACGTGAGCGGTGCACCCACGGCCAAGACCTTTGCCGACATCGATGCGTCCATCGTGCAGGGCGTGGACTATGCCGTGCAGTACCGCCGTGACGATCATGCGTCGCGCCATCCGTCCAACATCATCCTGCTGAGCCGCGACGGCACTTTCAAGATTATCCGATAGGCAATGAAAATCAGGCTTGATCTTAAAAATAAGGCACACCGACAGCGCATCAAGTATGTGCTGGGCGACTTTGTGATGTCCAATTTGGCCTGGTTCATCTACTACATCGTGCGCTACCAGATGGGTAGAGTCGTGGGATGGCCCTACCTGGTGAGTTACCTCAAGAGCGACATGGTGATTGCCGGGCAGATCTTCTTCCCGTTGCTGATGATGGTGACCTACATCTTCAGCGGCTATTATAACAATGTCGTGCGCAAGTCCCGCGTTCAGGAACTGCTCACCACGGCAGCCAGCGCGGTCATCAATACGCTGCTCATTTTCTTCCTCGCGCTCATCAACGACGTGATTGGCGTGCGCGGCAGCGATTATGAGATGATTTTCATCCTGTGGGCACTGCTCTTCGGGCTGGTTTATCTCGTGCGTGCCATCATCACCAACCATGCCTCGGCAGCCATCAAATCCCGCCGATGGGCCTTCCCCACCCTGGTTGTTGGCAGCGGGGCTGCAGCTGTAGCGTTTGTTGACAAACTCAACCGCCGCAAGCAGTCTTCGGGCCACGACATCATGGGATTTGTCAACATTCCCGGTGAGAATCCCGTCAAGGGCAATCCCCTGCCCTGCTATGAACTGGACGAATTGCAGGAGGTGTGCTCCCAGCAAGGCATTTGGGAACTTATCGTGGTGCCGACGCGCGACGACACGCCCCAGACGATGGATGCCATCAACCGGCTGTACGCCTTAGACCTGCCCATATTGATTTCGCCGGAGTATTTCAACAAACTGCAGACCCCGGTAACCATCTCGGACCTCTACGGCGAGCCCTTGGTCAATATCTCGCGCAGCAATATGAGCGACAGCGGCAAGAACATCAAGCGTGCCCTCGATATCGTGACATCGGTTATCGCCTTGATTGCCCTGCTGCCCGTATATGCCATCGTGGCGCTGATCATCAAGCGCACCAGTCCTGGCCCCATCTTGTACAAACAGGAGCGCGTTGGGCTGCACAACAAGCCCTTCAACATCATCAAGTTCCGCTCGATGGTGCAGAATGCCGAGGCCGGAGGCCGTCCCCAACTCTCATCGGACGACGACCCGCGCATCACGCCGTTCGGGCGCTTCATGCGCAAGTACCGCATCGACGAGCTGCCGCAGTTCTGGAACGTCCTCAAGGGCGAGATGTCGCTGGTGGGACCACGTCCCGAGCGCAGGTATTACATCGACCAGATCACTCCCCTCGTGCCGGCCTATTCCCTGCTGCATCAGGTGCGTCCCGGCATCACGTCGATGGGCATGGTCAAGTTTGGCTACGCCAAGAACCTGGACGAGATGGTCGAGCGCGTCAAGTATGACCTGATGTACTTGAACAACATGTCGTTGCTCAACGACATCAAGATACTGATTTACACCATTAAAATTGTCTTTACCGGACGCGGAATGTGATGGCACAGGAGACCACTACATCCAGCACGACCAATTCGGCCAGCGAGATACGCCCTGCCGAGGGCTCCAACTGGTGGATACGCCTGCTCATGTGGCGTGAACGTCACCTGCCTGACAAAACTTTTGTCGTCCTGCTCGCCCTCATCGTCGGTACCGCAGCCGGCCTGGCCGCCGTGTTGCTCAAGACGCTCATCGGCCTTATCGCCGGATTCCTGACCAGCCGCTTCGACACCGAGGGCGACAACCTGCTCTACCTGGTGTTCCCGGCCATCGGTATCCTATTGGCGAGCCTGTATGTCTATTACATTGCACGTGAACCCATCTCGCATGGTGTGACACGTGTGCTATATGCCCTGGCACTGAAAAAAAGCCGGCTGAAAATCCACAACATGTACTCGTCGCTCATTGCGTCGTCGCTGACCATCGGTTTTGGTGGTTCGGTCGGTGCCGAGGGCCCTATCGTGTTCACCGGTGCCGCCATCGGCAGCAACCTGGGACAGGCCTTCAGGCTGCGGCCACAGACGCTGGCCATGCTCGTGGCTTGCGGCGCCGCTGCAGGTATTGCGGGCATCTTCAAGGCCCCTATTGCGGGCATGCTGTTCACCATCGAGGTACTCATGCTCGACCTCACCGCCGGTGCCGCTATTCCGCTGATTGCCGCCTCGGTGGCCGGCGCTACGGTGGCCTATGTGTTCACAGGCTATAATGTCGAGTTCTTTTTCTCGCAGAGCGAGCCGTTCTACGCCTCCCGCATCCCGTTTGTCGTGCTGCTGGGTGTCTTTTGCGGTTTTGTGTCGCTCTATTTCATCCATCTCATCGACAGGCTTGAGGGACGCTTCAAGCGGCTGCGCAACCGCTGGGTACGCTTTGCCGTGGGCGGCCTCACGCTGAGCCTGCTCATCTACCTGATGCCGCCACTGTATGGCGAGGGTTACGAGGGTATCACCCGCCTGATCAATGGTGACGTGACGGGTATCTTCAACAACAGCCTCTTCTATGCCTACCGCAGCAACACGGTGGCCGTTCTGCTGTTCCTGTTCGCCCTGGGGGCCTTCAAGGTGCTGGCTACGGCAGCCACCAACGGCGGCGGAGGCGTGGGCGGAACGTTCGCTCCCTCGCTGTTTGTGGGATGCATGGCGGGCGTATTCTTTGCCTACCTGTTCAACAATCTGGGCTTTATCGACACCGAAATGCCGCTGAGCATCAAGAATTTTGCCCTCATGGGCATGGCGGGAGTGATGGCCGGAGTGATGCATGCGCCCATGATGGCCATCTTCTTGACGGCCGAGATGACCGGTGGATATGAACTGTTCCTGCCGCTGCTCATCGTGTCGGCCAGCAGTTACGGCATTTGCCGCATCTTCACCCCTTACGGCATCTACTCGCGCCGCCTTGCCAAGCGCGGTGAGCTGCTCACCCACCAAAAGGACCGCTCGGTGCTCACGCTGCTCAAGATGGACAGCGTCATCGAGAGAGATTTCTCGGTTGTCCACCCCGACATGAGCCTCAAGGACATGGTGGATGTGATTGCGCAAAGCCACCGCAACCTGTTCCCCGTCACCGACGATAACGGTATCCTGATCGGTGTTGTGCAGCTCGACGATATACGCAACATCATGTTCCGCCCTGACCTGTACCGCCGTATGCAAGTCAACCGCTTCATGGCCATCCCTCCCGCGAAAGTCGTAGTGGGCACCCCGATGGAGAAAGTGATGAAGACCTTTGACAACACAGGGGCATGGAACCTGCCCGTCATTGATGAGGACGGCAAGTACGTGGGCTTCGTTTCCAAGAGCAAGATTTTCAACAGCTACCGACAAGTATTGAAACATTATACCTACGATTAACCATCTATGCGAATCATCAACATCACACTACCAGCCCTGTTCCTACTGTTCACAAGCCTCACCGCCATCGCTGCTGAGGCGCCTGATTCTTGTCGCAATGACCTGGAGGCCGCATCGGTCGAAGCACTGACCGCCGACGAGGCTGACGCCATGGCCAAGGCTGCCGCGCCCGACACCGTCGTCATTAATGCCGACGACGAGTTGCCGATGTGTTGTTTCGCGGTAGGGCCATCCTACTACAGGGAATACAAGGGTCCCGATTTCCATTTCCTCAAGAACACGACAAACTACAGCATCAAGCCCTACACCTTCATGCAGGACCAGACATGGGTAGGCATACCCGTGTTTATTGCCGGCTGGATTGCCAAGAGCGAGAAAAAAGCCTTCCAGCAAAACTACAAAAACAGTAACACCAGAATCCGCCTGATCAAGTATAACTTCCACAGCGAGGTGGACAACTACACCCAATTCTCGGGTATCGCCCTGACGGCGGGCCTGAAAATGGCTGGCGTTGAGGGCCGCTCGAGTTGGCCTCGCCTGATTGCCTCGTCGCTGGCTTCCTATGGCGTGATGGCAGCCTTTGTCAATGGTATCAAATACAGCGCCAAGGAGATGCGTCCCGACGAGTCGACCAAAAATTCGTGGCCATCGGGGCACACGGCGACGGCTTTTGTCGGTGCAACTATCCTTCACAAGGAGTACGGCCTGACGCGCTCGCCGTGGTACTCCATCGGCGGCTACACGCTAGCTACCGCCACAGGTGTGATGCGCGTGCTGAACAACCGTCACTGGATCAGTGACGTGCTATCGGGAGCCGGCATCGGTATCCTCTCGACCGAACTGGCTTACGGCATCTGCGACCTGCTGTTCAAGGACAAAGGCCTGCTGATGAACGACCTGAACATCCATCCTGACCTGAGCAAGAATCCCTCATTCTTTGCCATCTCGATGGGCCTTGGCTTCGGCAACAAGCACCTGGTGCTGCCGGATTTTGACTTTGAAGGCTATGGAGTGGAGCATGACGACAAGCCCATGAGCCTGGAGTTTGGCAATGCCACCGCAGTGGGTGTCGAAGCCGCCTACTTCTTTAATCGCTACATCGGTGTGGGAGCCAGGCTGCGAGTCAAAGCCACCCCTATCAAGAAGTGGTCGGCGTTTGCCACCGATGAGGAAATAATCATGAAGGAGAAATTCGAGGCTTCCGAACTATGGGATGGTGTCCAATATCTCAGACTGAAAGTCCAGAGCGACCATATCACGGAGTTTGCCGCCGATGCCGGCATCTACTTCAACCTGCCACTCTCCTCACGCTTTGCCCTTGGCACCAAGGTGCTTGCAGGCCGCAGCGTGATGGACGACGTGGATGTGGACGGCATACTCAAAGGCTTTAAGATGAAGCGAGTGAACGGGCGTTTTGTCCCGACCGATTATTACATCGACACCAAGTGGGACTACATCAACCTGAGCGCTACCAACTCATTTAAATTCGGTTCCGGCCTCTCGTTGACCTATGCCCATAAAAATTCCTTCTCCTGGCGAGTGTTTCTGGACTACGACTATGCATCCAAGACTTACACGGCCTCCTATTCCCCACTCAAGGTCATCGAAGTGTTCGCACCACAAATTCTGGAACAATTCGAGGGTTACAATTGGAATCCTGCCATGATCTTCAAGTCCAGCATCCACAAGCATCTGCACCAGTGGGTAGCAGGCGGAGCCCTGTGCGTATCGTTTTAATTGAGGAACTATCATGACAAAAGAAGATTTGAAAATCATATTTTTCGGCACACCTGATTTTGCCGTTGAGAGTCTGAGCCGACTGGTTGAGGGCGGCTACAACATCGCCGCTGTAGTGACCATGCCCGACAAGCCCGCCGGTCGTGGCCGCCAGTTGCAACAGAGCGACGTCAAGCGCTATGCCGTGGAGCATGACCTGCCCGTGCTGCAACCCGTGAGCCTCAAGGACGAGGCCTTTATCGAGGAATTGCGGGCATTTAATGCCCAACTGTTTATCGTCATCGCCTTCAGGATGCTGCCCGAGGCTGTATGGCAGATGCCCCCGCTGGGCACCTTCAACCTGCATGCTTCGCTTTTGCCCCGCTACCGCGGCGCAGCGCCCATCAACTGGGCCGTGATGAACGGTGATACCGAGACGGGTGTGACCACCTTTTTCCTGAAGCATGAGATTGACACGGGCGACGTGATACAGCAACGCAGCTGCCCCATCGGCCGTGAGGATAATGTCGAGGTCATCCACGACCGCCTGATGGTAATGGGTGCCGATATGGTGCTCGAGACCGTGGATGCCATCATCGCAGGCACCGTCAAGCCCATCCCTCAGGATCAGATGCTCACTGCCGGCCAGCAACCCACGCCGGCCCCCAAGATATTCAAGGACACGTGCCGCATCGACTGGAGCCGTCCCGCCGAGGTCCTCTATAACCACATTCGCGGCCTCTCACCCTACCCTGCCGCCTGGACGGTGCTTCATGACGCCGACGGAAACGAGATGACAACCCTCAAGGTATATGCCACTGGTCAACCTGAGCCTTTCACTTCGGGAGATAAACCCATGCCTGGCTCCATAGTTGCCGACCGCAAGACGTTGCGCGTAGCCTGCGGTGACGGTTGGCTAGAATTACTGTCATTGCAGCAGTCTGGCAAGAAGAGGATGGATACCGATGCCTTCCTGCGCGGCTACATGCTCCCGCCAGGCACCCACTGCAAGTAATTGTCAAGTTACAGACTACAACAAGAGGGCCCTTCGTCATGAAGAGCCCTCTCTGTTATTTCACGATTCTACTGTGACAAGCAGGTATCAATTACCCGCCAAGAGTTTGTCAATCAATGAGGTGACATCTGAAATGTTGATTGCAGAATCGCCATTCAGGTCTGCGTAATCAGTATTGATGTTGCCGCTACCCAACAGATAGTCAATCAGAGCAGTCACATCAGAAATGTTGACTGCGCCATCGGTGTTCACGTCACCTATCTCATAGGCAGCGCCTGCCAGCAACGTTACCTGCTCTATATTGCTCCACAAGCTCTCAGTACCGTCGGTGTACAAGGCCTTCACCTTATAGGTGTACATGGCACCTGCGGTGAGGTTCTCGAGCGTGTAGTTCTTATTGGTAATACCAGGAACACTAATCGTGTTTCCTTCGCCAGTACACTCGAGAGTGTAACTGGAAATAACACCAGCATAAGTGTCATCTGTCCAGTCAGCACGGAACGAGGTCTGAGTGACATAATCCATGTTAGCAGGCTGCATACCGGGGGTATGGGTCGTTACGGTAGCCTTTC
>JAEEGK010019922.1_pt1 | contig 14328 bp, 12 predicted proteins | sample 8958771 | NCBI WGS metagenome assembly JAEEGK01 (sample SAMN16246547, study PRJNA631951) | gut metagenome | biome: gut microbiome; feature: rumen; material: SC-attached | host: Bos | place: Iran: Karaj | collected 2018-10
GTCCATCTGTGCCGCCACCATGTTGTAGAGCTTCGCCACCTGTGCGTTGTCTAGGTTGCGCGGGTCGGCCATGAGGCTCACCAGGATGGCCTCGTTCTCCTCGGTGGCCACCTTCGCGGCGTTCTTCAGCCCTGCGGTGAAGTTCTTGTGCACCAGTGCGGTGTAGCCCTCCTTGCGGTATTCCTTGTATTTGCGCTCCAGCGACCGAGGGTTCTCGGGCAGGCTGCACGGCCATTTGTCGTGGTCGAGGCCCTTCACGGCCTCGCTGATCTCGTCCCAGAAACGGGTGGCCTTGCCGCCGAGGGCCTTGCGCTTAGAGCTGCGGTTCTCAATCAGGTGGCCTATGGCGTTGAGAACGATGGCGTTGGCGTAGTACACAGGGCGCACGTCCATCGGAAGGTGGCGTCCGTCGGCCAGCGTGAAGTCTTCGAACCACCGTGTGGCCTCCGCCGAGTGCTCGACCAGGCCCTCCAGCACGTTGTGCTTGGCCGCCTGGCGGGGGTCGCCCACCTTCTCGATGATCGCTTTCTTGAAGCGGTCGGGAAGGCTGTCGTAGGCCACCAGCGCCGGAGTGTTGCGACAGGCACGGCGCACCACTTGGATGTCTTTGCTATGATGAGATAGATTGTCGTACTCTATCTTACTCATCACTCCCTGCTCGATCATCCATCCGGCTTCCACTGCCAGTATATTGTTGAAGTATTCCATTTCGTTGTGTCGTTGGCCGGCAGGTGGGGAGTCGAACCCCTTGCGATAATGAAGCTGAATTAGACTGTGGCCGAGTTGCCGTTCATCGGCCCTTGTTCCTGCCGTTGTCCCCGCCGGGCCTCACGGATGGGCGGGGGGTGGGAAAATTGTTAACTAAAAACCAAAATTTATGCGTATGAAAAAAACCTATGGTTCGTCTGTATCTCAACCGGCTGGATGCGCCGATATCTTTTCATGATAAGGGTCATGATCCTCCCGTCGGTCGTCTTTCTCCTGTTTTTTGTCCTGGAAGTCGTAAGCCTCTGCCAGCCATGCCCCGAAGGCGAAGACCACCACGCCGATGAGACGGTGAAGCAGCTCAAAAGGGATTCCGTCAGCGGTGCAGATGGCATAGGTGAGCCCAATTACGGAAAGGAAGGACCCGAATTTCTTTTTACGTTGTCTTTTCATATCATTACTCCTTATTATTAAATGGTGATTGAATTCCAACTTCCACGGCGCCGTAGTTCTCCTTGGCCAGTTTGCGGATCTTACGTGCCAGGGGCGTGTCGATCTTGCCGGTCATGGCCTTGCTCACTGTCACCTTGCTCACTCCGAGCAGTTTGGCAATGGCCGCACCCGTGCCGTTTTTTGTGATGTGTAGTGGTTTTGTCATTTTTTCGTATATTTGGGGCGTTGTTTAACTGTTAAATCTGACTGCAAATATAGATTAAAATCTCATTCAAACAACATTTTTTAGAAAAAAATCTAAAATATTATGACTGCAAAGGCTAACTTATTGAAATACTTGGAGATAAAAGGAGAAAAAAAGCCTGATTTTTATAAAAAAACAGGGTTGTCAAATGGTTTTTTGGATAAAAACGAGCATATTTCTTCCAAAAATATAGAGATAATAATCTCCATTTATAAAGATTTAGATCTATATTGGCTCATTACCGGTGAAGGTTCAATGTTTCGTGATGATCAAGGAGAGAGTCCGCCTGATCAAACAGAGATCATCCGGTTGTTGAAGGAGAAGATCCACGATCAGCAGGAGATCATTACCTTATTAAAAGAAAAGATTGATGTGTTACAGGGGGGTGCCTCCGAGAACGAGGCCGACAGCAGCGCTGCTGCGGGTTGAAACCGCCCACGGAACGTCCCGTAATCTTCACTGTTTATAGGGGAGGAAGCGTTTTTTAGCCTCTTTTTGTGCGTGATTTTCTATTTAAAACACTGTAAATCAGTGTTTTATTGTTGTTTTTAAGCTTGTCGAAAAACAATCATATAGGGGTCAACTCGGCTTGATAACGTATATTATGTGGGTCAACTCGGCATCTTTTTTTTCGAGTATTTACTGCCCATTTTACAGCCCATTCTACTGCCCAATGCCATTTTTCAGGCAAAAAGTACCATTTCAGAGGGCTGTTTTCTGGCATGAAAAAACGCCGTTCAAAGGGTGTTCAACCGCTGTTCATCCACCCTTCAAACGGTGTCGTTTTGTAACCGTTTCGGCCATCATTTTCCTGGCCTCGCGAAAATGGTCCCAATCCACTGTTTACACGCCATCCGCGGCGTTTTTCAGCCCCGTTTTCCGGCGTCCAGGCACAAAAAAAGCGGCCCGTAGCCGCCCATATTTATAATCGGTTATACCAACCATATACCCACCCACGCCAAAAATTATAGCAAAATTATACCAAATTAACAGAAATTGTACATTTCATTTTTCGGCGATTTTTTGTAAGTAACTGATTTAAAGCGTTTTTAAGATGGCGTTTTTGGATTTTTCGTTTTTATCCCCTTACAATTATTGAAAAGTTTGAAGAATATGCAAAAGATGTAAACTTTGCTGTTATCCTATTGACGGCAGATGATAGAACCGAAGGTGAGAAGTTTAGGGCAAGACAGAATGTTGTTTTTGAAATGGGCTACTTTATGGGAGCTTTAGGTAGAGATCACGTCATGTGCTTGGTACAGGAGAATGTGGAAATACCGGGAGATATTGCAGGCGTAGTATATACACAAATAGATAAAGTTGGGATTTGGAAGTATTCTCTTGTCAAAGAGCTCAAGTCATGTGGTTATGATGTTGATGCAAACAAGGTTTTATAAACAAAAAATACGGCCAACAGTTTTTACGCGCATCTGTAACTGAATCAAGGGGCTGAGAAGTCATCCACACAGTCTGGACGCCCCAAACAAAATTCCAAGTAGATGCGCAAATTTAGTTTACATAATAGACTGCTGGACGCGCTTTGCGTCATTGCGAGGCACGAAGCAGTCCAGACAAGCAGCTTAAACTCTGGATTGCTTCATCGTTCCTCCTCGCAATGACACGAAGCGAGAAAAGGTAGTGTTTCCGCAAGTGTTTTGGTGAAAAAAAGCAAAAAACGTCGTAACGGCAGCCGCATTTTTACGTTTTTTATCTGGCAAATGCGGAAGAAAAGCAGTGGAAAAAACGGAGCAAACCCAGCCATGGAGACGCTAAGAAAAGCCCCAGATAAAGGGTCCTAAAGTGTTAAAAAACGGAGCAAACCCAGCCATTATAGATAGATTTTGTAGAAAAAAGCCCACCTTGAGACGGAGCAAAACCAGCCATTATAGATAGATTTGGTAGAAAAAAGCCCACCTTGAGACGGAGCAAAACCAGCCACTGCGACTCGGAAGTGTTCCGGGAGGGTCGGAAACGGCCCGAAAACGGAGCAAAACCAGCCACTGAGGAAGGCCAAACTGCTGAAAAACAGTCCCGGGACGGAGCAAAACCGGCCACGTCGCTATCTTTGCAAAAAAGCAATGAGAAACGACAAAGGCCTATGTCAAACAAGAACATCTATATGGGAAAGATCAAGCAGATACTGCTTCAAGACAAGGCTGGCGTAAGCCAGCGACAGATAGCCCGCAACCTCGGGGTGAACCGCGAGACGGTGGGCAAGTACATCAAGTCAGCGAAAGCCGACGCCATGGGAGTTGACGGCTTGCTGGGACTGGACGAGCCGGAGCTTGAGAGGCGCCTCAACGGGGGTGTGGCCGCATACTCCGACAAACGCCACGACGAGCTTGCGTCGCTGCTGCCTGTAATAGACGACGAGATGCGTCGGGGTCACAAGCGCGGGGTGACGGTGAAGCTGCTGTGGGAGGAGTACCGGAGGGAACACCCCGACGGATACGGGCTCACGCAGTTCCGCCACCACTACAGCCAGTACCTCGGTGCGGGCAAGAGCGTCAGCACGGTGCTCAAGGACCTGCACGTGCCGGGACAGGCGGTGTATCTCGACTTCGCGGGCAACAGGATGCACTATGTGGATCCCGGCAGCGGGGAGATGGTCGCTGCGGAGGTCTTCGTGGCGAGCATGCCATATTCCGACTACGGCTTCGCCCTGGCGGTTCCCTCACAGCGTAGCGAGGACTTCGTTTACGCGCTCTCCCGGCTGATGGAGGCGCTTGGAGGCGTCCCGGCGGTGCTGGTCCCGGACAACCTGAAGGCCGCCGTGGTCAAGAGCGACCGCCACGAGCCCGAGATCAACGGGCTGCTGGCGGACTTCGCCAGCCACTACGGGTGCATGGTGCAGCCGGCCAGGGTGAGGCACCCGAAGGACAAGAGCACCGTGGAGAACACCGTCAAGCTGGTTTACCAAAGGGTTTACGCGCCGCTCCGCAACACCGTGTTCCACTCCCTGGAGGAACTCAACACGGCCATCGCGGCCAGGATGCGCGACCACAACCAGAGGCGCATGCAAGGCAACGGGTGCACCCGCGAGGAGCTTTTCCTTTCAGAGGAGCGACCGAGGCTGCTGCCGCTGCCCCGGTCGCCCTTCGAGATACTGTCGAGCTGCGAGCTCACCGTGGGACGCAACTGCTGCGTCTATCTCGGCACCGACAGGCACTACTACTCGGCTCCATGCGAGCTGGTGGGCAACAGGGTGAGGGTCGTTTACACCAGGTCGCTGGTGAAGATCCACCATGCGGGCAGGTGTGTGGCGACACACCGTCGCGACCTCGCCCAAGGAAAGTACACCATCGACCCCGCGCATCTCCCGACAGCCTCGACGGAGTACCGTTCCCGCAATGTCGAGTACTACATCAGCCGTGCCGCCGCGATACTTCCCGAGCTGGGCGAGATGGTGGAACTGCTTTTCGACACCACCAACCAGGCGGAGCAGACACTCTACAAGAACTGCGACGCCATACTCCATCTGGCCAGGGAGACCCCACGCGAGACGCTCCTGCGGGCATGCCGGTCCGCCCTCGCCTACGGAAGATACTACTACGGGCCCTTCAAGGGCTTCGTGGCCGCCGCGTCAAGCCATGCCACGGCGGAACCGCTTCCTCCACCGCCGGAGCACGAGAACATCAGGGGGAGCGGATACTACTCATGACCAGACACACAACAGACACAGAACAACCTATCAAAAAAACACGACAGACATGGAAACAACCATTGAAACAAGACTGAGAAAGCTCCGCATGCCGGGGATGTCCGCATGCTGGCAGACATGGGTCGAGACAAGACAGACTTCCCAGCTCTCGCTTGAGGACGGGATGCAACTGTTGCTCCAAGCCGAGGAGGACACCAGAAGGGCGAACCGTAACGCCAGACTCGTGCACAACGCCCGGTTCCGCTACCCGGCATGCCTTGAGGAGCTGACCTTCGACAGCCAGAGAGGGCTTGAGCGGCAGCAGGTGATGCAGCTCGCCACCTGCGCCTACATCAACGACGGACAGCCCGTCTTCATCACCGGCCCGGCGGGAACGGGCAAAAGCTGGGTCGCCACCGCCCTCGGACGGCAAGCCTGCATGCTGGGACACAAAGTCAGGTACTTTGGCACGCTGAAGCTCTTCGAGCACATCGCCCTGGCCAGGGCCACGGCCTCCGTCCACCGGTGCTTCGACCAGCTCGCCGCCACCGACCTGATCATCCTTGACGACTTCGGCCTGCAACGGCTTGACAGCCAGCAGATGCTCGACTTCATGGAACTCGTCGAGGACCGACACGGGCGAAAGTCCACCATCATCGTCAGCCAGGTCCCCGTCTCCGACTGGTATGAGATACTCTCAGCCAACACCACCGCAGCCGATGCCATCCTCGACCGCCTCGTCCACTCGGCCAACAGAATCACGCTGAAGGGAGGCAGCCTAAGAAAATAATCCCTATCTTTGCACGTCCTTTGAAATGTTAAAAACCTGTAGTGGCCGGTTTTCACCGTTTTGACTGGCTGGGTTTGGTCCGTTTTTTACACAGCAGACCTTGCGATAGCCTATTGGAAAAAACAGATTGTGCTATTTGAAATGTGCTTTCACAAACTCATACCAACTGCCAAAGGTTGCAATATGCCCCGTATCTTTATATCGCTTAATCAATTGTTGCAAATAAGCGTTTTGTTGCACTTCTAACGTATTGTTTTTCGAATAGGTCATATTTCTCTCTTCCATCATTCTTTTCAGGTAGCGAAGATGAAACTTTGCCGTTGTGGCAAATCTGTTTTCATCTATATTTCCCATTTCCTCAGGATTGAGGCTGCCTACATTGTAATACTTTATATATTCCAAATAGTCAGGGTTTTGTGGATTATCCTTAAAAACAGCCAAATTGCCCAAAAACCAAGTTTCCATACAAACTTTATGTTCAAACACCACCAGTTCAGCATCAAGCAATTCCACTCCACTTGATTTCAACTCTTTATCTATCTGTTCGAGAATATAGTCACGAGACTCCTCTTCCGTGTCAAGACAAACCAACAAGTAATCGTATCGTTTTTCTCCTTTGGCATTAATTGAATTTATGTCTAGAACCGAATTCCTCACATGCTTAAAAATGAAAGGGATGCCGCCGCCAGTGAAAATGTAGTAGTTATTATCGTCCACATCCCAGGCGTCTTCTATGCGCGTATAGGTCGGAGCCAGTATGGAAAGCCACGCCGGATAAACTGACATTTCGGTCTGATTGCCTTCAACTACGATATAGAAGTTCATCTTGCTTGTCAGTTTCTATTGAGACCAGTTTTATACTCAGGAGTTTGCAGCAACTGCATAAACGCCTCATGCTTCGAGTGTTCACCGATATGAAGTTCATCGGCAGTATGCACATACACATCACTTCCGTTCCTTGTTAGGATTATCCAATCCTTAACTGGAATCGCATTGATGATATAGGGATGATGGCTGGTCATGATCACTTGAAGGTCGGCTTCAGGTTCCATAATAAGGTCTGCTAACTCATTGATACAGTTCACGCCCAAACCATTCTCAAATTCATCTATCATAATCACGTCACCATCGTTGGCCAAGACTAACGTTATTATCTGCAATAATGTGCGCATCATCCCCGATGAAATTCCCGTCTGCTCAATCCAAGTGGAGACATTTCTTTCCTTCATTCTCAGCAGAGGTAAAAGCTTGTCATCGCCTACTTTAACAAGAGTAAAATCCAACTTCTCCACCGTTGGGAAAATTCTCTGGAACTTTTGGCAAATGTTATCAAACTCTTTGAGTTTGTTTTCATACAGCAAGAACAACCTTTCAAGGGGAGAAAACATTCTTAGCGACCGAATTAGCATGAAACTTAAGGCATTTCTTCTGCTGACATCTACAATCGGAGAAATTCGGACACTACTTGAAGTATCCATGTCGTAACATTGTTGAAAACCTTTATATATCGGCTCGACCGAAGGTTCCTTTTGAAGTAGTTCAACAACGCTCTTGGTGTTATCCAGTTTAATCAATTCCTGACCTTTATAGAAAATGGACTGAGAATTCCTATTGACTAACTCTTCGCCGTTTTCAGTTATTATTTCCCTAGTAACAACATAGCCTTCATTCTTTTCTTCAAAATAGGCTTGCTTAATATCTTTAGCTGCTTCAAAAGCACCTTCCCAAACATATATCCGCCCATTTTGTTCGAATTCGGTTTTCCATTCCATTCCATAATATGACAATCCACTTGCAATTTGTTTCAATGCATAAATGCCATTAAGTATTTTTGTTTTGCCCACACCAGATGCACCCACCAGCAAAGTAAGCATTGAATTAAAATGAATTGCTTTTGCATTCCATCCTGTCCTGCCATCTATTATACTTATCGACTTGAATTTCATATCGTTTCGCTTTTACAATGTGAAAACCTTGATTTGCACGTATTTACCTGCAAACGGGTTTGTGAGGGCAAAAATAATCATTTTTCATCAACCGACATTGGTGTTGAATAAAAAAATGAGATAAGTGTCCAATTCATAACTCTTCAATAACTCATAATCGACATCAGTTCACAAACTGTTCAGCCGAAAAGACATACATGGTCAGAGCTGCTCCCCCCCAAAAAAAAGCATTAGCTAAAACAATGGTGAAAAAGGAGTTGGGGAAGCTGAAAGTGGAGGTGGAAGAGGTGGTGACGGCGTACACAATCAAAACGAGTTTGTAGGCCAAATAACAAAACGATGGTACGAGCAAGTACCATATTTAATTCCATGATTTACTGTAAATTATTGGAGTATTTGGTATTCGCTAGTACCAAAAATCACTTGTGGGTACTTTTGCAAAAAAAAGTATATATGGCACGAGAACTTGAATTATTGACTTACGAAGCAACGATGGCGCGTTGCTCAAACTCCGCTCTTAAATTTGTCGTTTGGTGGGGCAACAACATTGGTAAAAAAGAGTGCCACATAAAGATGCATAAAAATATTTTATGTAATATGATATTCTGTAAATTGAAATATCATTTTTGAAAATAATCAAGTATTTCATCAAGCATCTTTTCGCAAAGTCTGTATTGTTCAATTATATCGATAAAGGCACTCCTTATGTTAGCTTTTCTGGCTTTCATCTTTCCTATGGATTGTTTCATTTGCAAAAGATTATCATTTAACTTTCTAAAAACCTGTTTATCAAATGATTTTAATATTTCAATAGATGGATCTATAAATGATTTATCCAAAACAAAAGGATTGATTTCTGCATCTCCAGTGAACGCATCATTGAATAGCATAGACAATTTTGAATAGACTTGAGGAGGCATCTCCTTCATAATATGTGAACTTGCCGCATATAGTTCTCCTACATATTCCATTTTTGCATTATCAAAATCATCTGTTAGGATATAACTATTTCTTTCATATGAATCCAATAGTTCTTTTACTTGATTATGCAAAAATTTAGCAATCTGAGTGAAGGTGATTATTCTTTTTTGTTTTACATGTGCCTCTGTTTCCGATTTATGTTCTTCGTTTAGATATTTAAATAAATCTTCTTTGTTCAGAGTGTCGAACATAGAACCATCTATAGAATGGTATAGGGGTAAATATGGAGTGAGGTATGACGTTGGATTATCACAATATTCCTTCACATACTTTTCTAATGCAGTTATTTGGTGACTAATTGTTTGTGCATATGTCAACAATTCAGACTTCCATCTTTCTCCATTCTTTTTCATTCTTTTTTTGTCAAAGAAAATTTGTGCAGAACGGTCTATCACCACACCGAGAATTAACATTATTATTGGAAAAATAATGCTGTAGAAAACACTTGGTTTTTCCTTGTGCTCCGCATATATTATTTGTGATACTGGTGATGACTGCGCAAGGTTTATCGTGTCAGACTCAAATGATGCAAATACAGTATCTATAGTATACAAACCAGCAGAAAGCGTTGCAGGAGCAACAACATTTGTTTTTTCCATTGCTTCTGTAACTGTATCATTATATACTTTTAATGAATCTATTTGAATTGACAATAAAAACCCAACAAGGTAAATATATAACATATATAATCTTTTTCTATAATAACTCAAATGGATGCTTTTTATTGTTCAATCACCGCAATCTCTTTTTTAGTAAGACCATAAAGCTCATAAACTACTTCATCTATCATTCTCTCTAATGACAGAATATCGGCATTGGGGTTAGCTTTCTTTTTGCACATTATTTCATCAATCAAGTTTATGATTGACTTTTGCTGCTCTATTGATGCTTTGGGTATCGGAAGTTGTTCCAATTCATAAATATTGACATGATTATTAGTACTGGTCTTGCGGAAATACCAATCAATTACTTGAGAATTAATGATTGCTAAAATATAGAAAGGATTATATTCTCTGCAAATAGCCAATTTGTTTACAGAATTGCCAAAAAGACACTTGTCTTGCTTGGTTATTGCGACATTAAAACGACGCTTGTCAGTCATTCCTGAAATCTGTTGGCATACAATATACCTATTCTTGATATTGTTTTGTACAATGTCATTTTTATATCCCCCTAATATATATTCTTCTACTTCATTATCAATGTAATATCTATGTACATGACAACCACGATACATTTTTACATCCGTTGGTTTTGTTGAGAAGCAGAAACTCTCATTTGTTAGATTGAAGTCTCCTTGAGATGATGACTGAATCATTTTACCAAGGAACATTGTTCCATCATTCATCTTCTCGATAACGGAAAAGTCCTGCCTACGAATTAAAGGAAAGCAATATCCTTCCGGATAGAATTCAATAGGTTTCTGCTGAGACAATTGTGCAAAATCAAAGTTTTCCAAAGTGGTCAAATCGTTATGTGCTGACAAACAGAAAACATGTTCTTTTGTCGGGATTGTTTTCCTGTATAATACTATACAGGTTGCAACAAGTGCACCTTTGAACAATTGTCCTCCTGGATGTGGTGCAACTTTAGGGAATTCAATAATCTGCGAAATTGTTGTTTTCTTTAATAGCAACTCTCTAGTAAATTGCGATGAAGAGTCACACATCAAAGAACTCTGCGTAATCAAGGTACATATTCCATTGGTGGATAGGATATTATAAGAGTGTTCAACAAATAATTTGTATACATTCTGTTTCCCCTTGTCTTTACCTTCAGAATAAGGATACTTATTTTTATCTACCATTCCTTTCTTGACCTGGAAATACGGCGGATTCCCAATGACAATATCAAACCCGCCCTTGTCGAAGATGTCCTTAAACCAAGTGTGCCAATGGAATAAGTCATGGTTGGCGGAAGGGTCAAGTTGCTCCAACTTGGCGAGGAAAGTCGGGGTGCCGCCTACGCTTTCGCGGATGAGGGTCTTCACCTCAGCGTTGATGGCGTGGCGCATGGTGGCTTTCTTCTGATGGTCGGTGACGGAGAAGTATTCGCGCAACAGTCGTTGCAGGTTCTTCTGGCTCAGGTCGCTGTCGAGGCCAATCACATACTGCGTGGAGGTGGACGTACGGCCTACGGTCTTGCCCGCGATGCGGCTGAGGTCGAAGCCGCCATAACTCTCAATCAGGCTGTTGCCTTGCATGAACTTGTAGTCGAAGTTGGGCAGCGGCTCTGCATTTTCGCTGTCCACCACGATGCTCAGCCAAAAGCGCAAACGGGCGATGTCGATGGCACCACGCTCGATGTCAACGCCATAGATGTTGTTCTCGATGATCTCCTTCTTCAGTTGCAGGCGCGAAAGCTCAGTCCCCAAGGCCTCGCGGCAACGCCACAATTCGTTGAGCAAACCCATCGGGAAGGCACCTGAGCCAATGGCGGGGTCACAAATCTTCACGTCGCGCAAGGCGGTTTCGAGGGTGTCGCGATAGGGCTCCAACTCGGGCTGCATCTCGTGGTGTTCCACAAAGGCACGCACAACGCTATCGGCCATGTTGGGCAGCTTGGATGCGAGATGGGCTATCAGCGACTCTTTGCACATATAGCGCACAATCTCCTTGGGTGTGTAGAAGGCACCTTTGGCCTTGTTGTCTTCCAACAGGCTCTCGAAGATCTTGCCCAACATTTCGGGGTCAACACCAATCTCGGCATCGTCGGGGTCGTTCTCATCGACGGTAAAGTTGTAGGAAGCCAAGAAGGTGAAAAGATTGCTGAAGATGGATTCGGGCAGAACAATCCTCAGGTTGTCAACTTCATCACGTTCAAACAGACCTCCGTTGAGGTAAGGGATGCTCGCCCACTTTTCTACTAAACTTTGTTGCCAGCCATTCCTGCTGAAAACTTGCTCGCGTTTGGCGGGTTCGGTGTTGAGAATGCCAAAGAAAAGCGGCTCAAGCACGCTTTCCAAATAGTCGCTCCTGCGGGTGCTTTGGCTGAAAGTATTGAGCATGAAGTTGGTATCGCCACAAAGCCAGCCTTTCTTTTGCAGGAAATGCAGAAAGACGATGCGTCCCATCAGTTTCTTCACATAATCGTGATACACGGCTCCCGTCTTTCCTTGTTGGGCTAACTCAGCCACAATGCGGTCATAGTGGATGTGATACTCGTCAAAGAATTCGTCACTGAGCGCATCGACGGAGAAAGCTTCGCGCAAGTCGTTTAAGACGAACCTTCCTCTTTTGGCGTATATGGTATCAAGTCGCTCCAAGGGTGTCTTATACTGCCCCTGCTCGTCGCCTAAGATGTACGAGAACCGCTTCGCGTTGGTGACACCTTCTTTCATGTCGCAGATGTACGACAAACGCCAGTGGTTTTCGTCGGCAAAAACGGCAATGGCGGCATCAACATCATATTTCAGATAAGGGGCTATCATCTTACGCAACCCTACGCGCTTGCGGCGCACGTCGCTTCCGGGGGCAACACGGGTGTAGAAGAAGCCGAGTTCCCGACCGTCGGCATCGGTTTGGCGGCCAATGTAATAGCTGTTGTCGCCATCGGCAGTGCCATCAAGCCATTCTGGGCGGGTGGAAATGTCGTTCAACAAAATTATTTCATCACTTCAATAAAAAGACTTATTTTTGCATTTAGAATTGGACTAATATTGGACTAATAATAATTCAACAAAATGAAAAAAGGCATTTTATATATTGCTTTAGCAATTAGTGTGATAACAAACATAGTTATACTATGCATATTTTTGTCGGGAAGCAAGAATAATAACAAGACAAAAGAAACCGAAAGCCCAAATAATAGACAAGAAATTGCCGAAGCACTTATGAGGAAATATGTTTGTGAAAACCTTTATTACCCCGACAGCTATGACCCAGTGAGTACAACGGTAGATAGTGTCTTCTATGGATACATAACCGATGCGAATTGCATAAATGCAGCAATTAAACTTATCGATTTGCGTGCATCTTATGATGCGGCTAAATCGAGATACGATGAGAATGATTGGCGCATCCGTTTCCACGGGAATCCAGGAGGCGCATTTCTTGAACATGAAAGGAATGCTAGAGCAGAGGCAAAAAAAGAAATGACAGAAATACTTCCCAAAATAGAAAAGCAACAGAGCATCATCAAAAACCGAGACACTTCAAAGGATGGAGAGTTTTTTGGTTGGCAAGTGGTTCATCGATATAGAGCAAACACACGCGGTGGTTCTGTTTCATTTGGAGATGTTCTTTATGTCATGAATCCTGAAATGACCCAATTTTATTATCGTTTTTCTTTGGAGGACACTGATGAAAAGAACCTAAAGACTATTCGAGAGACTATTGAGAAAGAATTAGGGTTTTATTCTGATGAATGATGTCAAAAGAAATATGGCATAAACTCACTTCTGTTACCTAAATTCTCTTCATGCTTATTTGTGATAAATTGTCTACTATAAGCATCATACATATATTCGCATTCTTTCGCCATTTTCCAAACTGTGCCATCGCTTGCGTTGCAGGCGATTATAGCATATATTGATTGTTTGTTTTTATACTGCCATTTTCTAGGATATTCACAAACACCAAAGTATGCTTTTTCTTTTGGGAAGGAGGCTATCTCGGTAAGAGCATCCTTGTATGATTCAAAGAATTCTGTGGTAAGCAGATAGTAGTGATATGGTTTCGTCGTAAGAAGACTTTCATTTATATTCCTTGAAATAATATACGAAAAACAATGAGTAAAGCCCTCTGATAATATTATGGGAGGCTCATGCTCTTTTGATGAATCAACAAAAAAAACTTCGGTTAATTCTAATAGTTTATTTAAATCCCAAATTATTATATTGTTTACTTGCGCTAATTCAAGCAAATCTTGCGGAATTTCAGATAGTAAGTAATTAGTCACAAATGTCATCTTTTTTCCATTTCGTTTTGCAGTCTCTTCTATGAATATCTCAAAAATTTCTTTATTTAATTCTTTGGAATCTTTTCTAAAACACCTAAAGCATTCCAAGTTTCCATCTTTTTCAGCACTAATATCTACTGCCCAACTAAAACCTGCAGTTACTGGATCCGATAGTTTCCCTGTATGCTGAATATTTATATAGTTCATTTTCCGCAATATTTTATCCACACATATTTTGAAGTTAAGGATTTGATTATTCCACCAACGCATATTTTCTCTCCGAAATGACTCATTTAATAATTTCGCCAAATCTTCGCCTACATATTTATGATATTCTTTTGCATTGAAGTCTGCTTTTTCAATATCTGGATACCTACGTGTTAATGCTTTAATTGTATCATTGTATTTTTTCAAATCATTATCGTATAATTCAGCAGAGGATTGATTACTTGTATGAATCATCATGGGCTCATCCGATACAAAATCAATGACTTTTTCAGATGCAGAGAAAATGATTCCACCGATAAATGGTCCAATTATCAATGCTATTACAGTAGTAATCAATATTATTGCTGCCACATTGAATTCTCTATTAGTTATGACAGATAAAAGAATAAATGATAAAATCCATACGATTACAACGGTAATTATCGTCGATGACTTTTCGTTC
>JAEEGK010019924.1_pt1 | contig 14328 bp, 10 predicted proteins | sample 8958771 | NCBI WGS metagenome assembly JAEEGK01 (sample SAMN16246547, study PRJNA631951) | gut metagenome | biome: gut microbiome; feature: rumen; material: SC-attached | host: Bos | place: Iran: Karaj | collected 2018-10
GGGGCGGCCAGGCTGCCGGGCTGGTATGACAGGATAAATAAGCAATGGTATGAAGACCGGTACCAGACAGGGTCAAATGTCGGAAATACATCCTATGTGGCACTTTCCCTTCTGCAATATGATGCGCTGTATAGCAGCGAGAGATATCTGAATACTGCGGGAAAACTGATGGACTGGGTGATAGACAACTGCAGCGGAGAAGGAGACGGCTTCACTGCCGGCTATGATGGATGGCCTGAGGGCGGAAGCGATACGACATACCTTTTTACCTACAAATCTATTGAGCATAATATCGATGCCTTTGCGGCGTTCAGCCGATTGTATGAGCGAACCGGTGAACAAAAATATTGGGATGCGGCTGACAGCGCCTTACGTTTTGTGCAGTCAATGTATGATGAAGAAAAATGCCTGTTCTATACAGGTACTCTGGATGACGGAATAACAGCAAATACGGAAAATACTGTGCTTGACGCACAGGTATGGGCCTGCCTGGCACTGGGGGAAGAGTTTTCTCCGTATGAAGCATCCCTGAAGGTTGTGGAAGAAATGAAAACGGACGAAGGAGGATATCCTTTCTGTCTTACAAACGCCAACGGTGGCTGGTGGGCAGAGGGAACAGCCTATACAGCACTGATGTACAGGCTCCGCGGAGATGAGGGAAAAGCACTCTCTGCACTGGCAGCACTGGAGTCTATACAGAAGGAAAACGGTCTTTTCCCTGCAGCAACAACAGAACATCTCTCAACAGGCTTCGGCCTTTTCGATGGTACGCCGTGGGAATACGGGACAGCAGATCATCTTGCACCGACGGCATGGTTTATCATGGCGATACAGGGATTCAACCCGTATGTGTTTCAGAGTGAAAGTTCAAAATAATATGTCTTTTTATCGGGAGGAAATGAATGAGCATCGTGAAAGCTGAAAACACAATACCGATTCTGGTAGGCATAACGGGTCACAGAACAATCAGAAAACAGGATTATGATGCTATTTATACTTCTGTAAAAACAGAATTGGGAAAACTGCGAAACCGTTGTCCCAACTCCCGTGTTGTCCTGCTGACAAGCCTTGCGGAGGGTGGAGATCTGCTTTGCGCTGAAGCGGCAGCTGAGCTTGATATTCCGCTGATTGTAGTGCTGCCCGATGAGCGGGATATATATGAAAAGGACTTCAGCGTGGAGGCAAAAGAACGCTTTGACTTTCACTGCGAAAGAGCAGAGCAGCTTTTCATAGCTCCTTTTACTGAAAAAGTTCCTGAGAGCGGAATCAGCAGAGCCTATCGGTTCCGGCAGGCGGGAATCTATGTAGCTGCACACAGCCATATACTTCTTGCTCTTTGGGATGGTGGCCCCGGCACAGCAGCTGCCTGCGGGACAGCAGAGGCGGTTGACTTTGCTCTGAATGGCAGTTATCAGCCGGAAAAAGGAGCGGCGCTGTCGGCAGAAGGCAGCAATGCTGTCATTCAGATTTTTACGCCGCGGGGCGAACGGACAGAAGAGGCTGCCGGTACGGTGCATTTTCTCGGAAACAGCGAGGCGTTATGGAAGATTCTGCGGGAAACCGATGATTTCAACCGGCAGGCAAAGGCTACAGAAACCGGAACAAAATCCAGACTTCCTTCGGAAACTTCCGGTGATGTATTGCTGGAAAAAATGGAAAGACTCGGCCTGACAGCAGGGAAGCTGAGTACAGCCTATGCGAAAAAATATCGGCTTATTCTGGCACTGCTAGCTGTCGCAAGCGCGCTGCTGACCTTTGCCTTTCTGTTGTATGACGAGGCGCAGGCAATCTGGATGATCCTGGTATGCGGGTTTCTGCTGATTGCAGCCTGGAGTTTTCAGCGCTATGCAGCGCGGTCGGACTGCCATCGGCGCTATATTGAATATCGTGCGCTGGCAGAAAGCCTCCGGGTACAAACGTATCTTCGTTATGCAGGAAGCCTTGTGGAGGCGGCAGATCTGCTGTCATGGACACAGCGGGAAGAGACAGCCTGGATTACTGCTGCATTGCGTGCTCTAACAACCGGGGATATACCAAAGGAGAAGCAGGATATCCGTATCTGCTGGGTGGAGGAACAGCGAAGCTATCATCAGGAAAAAGGAAAACAGTCAATGAAACGTATTGCTGTCAGTGAGCGGATTGTTCACACTGCGTTTATTTTGAGTATTCTGCTTTATTGTGCCGCACTAGTATTTGAACTTCTTGGCGGAGGGTTAATTTTTAAACCACTTATTAAAATTCCCGATGTTGAAATAGTCCGTACATTCCTGAAAATTGTACTGGGAACCATTTCCGCCGTTACGCTTTTCACGGCAAACTTTTACGGACGGTTGTCCCTTCCCCGTACATGCTCCGATCACGAAAAAATGGAACGATTCTACGGCAAAATGTCCGCCCTGCTTCTGCAGTACGGACAGACAGAAGAACTGCTTACAGTGCTGGCCAGAGAGGAACTGACTGAAAACGGCAACTGGGTATCCTATCAGAGAGACAACAAGCCGGATATCAGCATCTGAAATGGAGAACGCATGACATATGCAATAAGTGACCTGCATGGGCGGTATGATCTGTATCTGGAGATGAAGGAAAGAATCCGGTTTTCTCCGGAGGACACGCTGTATATACTCGGCGATGTAGCCGACAGAAACAAAGGCGGCATACAAATTTTTAAGGACATCCTGCAGAGGGTGAATATCAGCATGCTCATGGGAAATCATGAGAGAATGATGCTACGTGCACTGCAGGATCCGGAAGGCATCAGCCTGAACGGGCATGAGAGCAACAAGGAATTATGGTACCGGAACGGGGGAGAAATAACGGAAAAAGAATTCCGCGCTGAACCGGAACTGGTTCAGCGCAGAATGCTGGCTTATCTGGAAGAACTTCCTCTGAATATTCCTGTTGCAGTTAATAAAACCCGATTTCTGCTTGTACATGCAATGCCGGTATCATTGTATGAAAAATACGGTACCTTCTATGACGATTATATTGATTTCACAGTTTGGGAACGGATTGAACCCTGGATGAAGATCGATTTTTCTGCAGACGTCATGATCTGCGGGCATACACCGACGGCCTATTATCAGCAAACAAGACCAATGAAAATCTGTCAGGTCAGAGAGAATGTTTATGATATTGACTGCGGCTGTGCTTCAGAAAAAAGACGTGGAGGCAGACTTGGCTGTATGAGGCTGGAAGATCTGGCAGAATTTTATGTGGGATAGGATAACAGATCAGCAAGCGTAACAAACCAAAGCCGGTTTTTTATAAGAGCAAACGATCCATTTTAAACATGTGTTTATCAGACAATGGATTATATGCTTTTTCAGAAAAATCACAGAAAAGCAGCTTGCAAGAGCGGGAAAAGTATAATATGATATCAGACAAGGTAAAATTGAGACTATATTTTCAAGGAAATATTATCTTATTTATCCGACGGATTATCAGGCTTATGAGAAAAGTAAAACCGCAAAGAATGAATATGACGCTATGTGGAAAGAAGTAAAAAATCATCGCAAAGAATTCCTGCTGTTTTACAAAGACAGAGTGAGTAAATGAATGAATTTGTCTATGATGCTTTTATCAGCTACAGCCATCGCGACCTGAAATGGGCACGATGGCTTCAGCGCCGCCTGGAGACATACCATATTCCAAAGAATCTATGCGAAAAGAATGTCCACCCTGCCCGTTTGAAGGTCTTCCGCGATCAGACAGACCTGAGCGGTGTCGAGCTGCAGAAAGCTCTGCGGCGGGAACTTGAAGCCTCACGTTTCCTGATTGTGATCTGTTCGCCCTTCAGTGCGGCTTCCCCTTGGGTAAATGACAAAATCTGCTCTTTTCAGACAAGGGGGAGAGAGGAATTTATTATCCCCTTCATAGTCAGCGGGGAACCAGAGAGCGACAGACCGGAACTGGAGTGTTACCCGCCTGCCCTGCGCAGGAATGACGGGAAACACCCGTTAGGTGCAAATGCAGTTGAGATAGGGAAAAACAAAGCTTTTCTGAAACTGATGGCGGTGATGCTGGACGTCCGCTTCAATCGTCTTGTTGACCGGGAAAAACAACGGAGGCGGAAGATGCTTCTGGTTTCAACAACTGCTGCTGCGGTTGTTGCTGCAACAGTCACCGTTCTGCTTTGGCGTAATGCCGTTGTAAATAAGCGTAATCAAGAACTGTCGTATGATATCTACGGTGCGGCTCTGCTGTCAGTCAGTCAGGATGATGAGTTTACCGATGAGGTCATTGAAAACTTTCGGACTTCCGCCGAAGCGGGTAATAGCGAGGCGGCGTTCTTCCTTGCAAACTGCTATGCTGAGGGAAAGGGCGTAGATGAAAACCGGGAACTGGCTTTTCAGTGGTATCTGATCGCCGCCGAGGCGGGTTATCCGGCTGCCATGTCGGCGGTTTCCGAGTGTTACGAGCTGGGCCTGGGTACTGAAATTGATCTGCAGAAGGCTTTTGAATGGGGACTGCTGCACGCAGAAACCGGAGATGCAGTGGCTATGTTTAACACAGCAGTATCCTATGAAAAAGGAATCGGTACAGAGCAGGATCTGGATAAGGCTTTTTCCTGGTATCTGAAATCAGCTGAAGCCGGATATGAACTGGCAATCTATAATACTGCTTTCTGCTTCCTGCTGGGCATCGGTACAGTGCAGGATCCAGAACAGGCCTTTTTATGGACGGAGAAGCTGGCACAGACGGGAAATGCTTTTGGTATGTATAATCTCGGATACATGTATCAGCACGGGCTGGGAACAGGTGAAGATGCCGGACAGGCCTACCTCTGGTACAGGAAAGCAGCGGAAGCGGGAGATGCAGACGGAATGTACATGACCGGCTGGTGTATTGAGAATCATTACGGCGCAGAAGACCAAGCTCTCGAGTGGTACCGACGGGCACTGGAGAACGGAAATGAAGATGCCGCAGAAGACATTGCCCGACTCGAAGCTATGGGATAACACAGATCAAACGAACAAACAGAAAAACAGGCTGTGCAGAAATGAGCTTTTATCAGCTCACTTTCTTCACAGCCTTTTCTTCAGAAACAGTATAACTGAGCAGACCCAGTTTTTTGGGCAAAATCGTATTTTCAGCAATCTATCTTGGAAAGTTACTCATATCCTGACATTTATCTATCCTTTTGCTGCAGTGAGGAAAATGGTGTAATCAATATTATCTCCGGGGTAGGAGTAACTCTGAGTATATCTGGCATCGAGATAAGGGGTATATTCACCCCATCGGGCTGCATATGGCAGATATTCCCAGTCTCCCGGAATTTCCAGTGTTTGGGTACGGTAGCTAAACGTCCCGCTTTCCTCATCGTAATCTTCCCAAACGGCAGATACGGTGCGGAGAGATTTCTTCCAGCCGCTGAGAATCGCGTATTCAGGAGCGGGATTATTATAATCAAAGACGGTAACGGAAGCTTCATAATCCGGGCTGTACTGATAGGAAACCTGCCGGATAAACAGTGTGCCCGGATCAATGGCGATCTGCTGCATGGTGCCGTAGGCATACCAGCAGTTCAGCCAGAGAAGACCGTCTTCCTCATGGGAAACCTGTACATCAACAACGTTTTCAAGATAGTCCAGCAAAAGGGTTTCATGATAAGCAGATCCTTCAGGATCATCGGAAACAGCGCCGATGCTTGCCCTGACTTTACCGTCCGGAAAAGCGAAGGTATCAAATGAATAGTTCCTGTATGTTCCGGAGATGTTTTCTCCGTAAGGGATGGAAAAGACAACGCTGTCCCCGTCCAGAAACAGCCAGCTGACAGAATCGTCGTTATAACCGGGATTGGTAAAGCGGACAGAAGGGCACCACTTCATAATGTTTGTAAGTCTGTTTTCTTCGCGGAGCTGTTCCCAGGTAAAGTTCAGCGTTTCATCCATATGTACCGGAGAAGGCAACCGCTCCAGCTCGTTGAGTTTGCATCGGAAAGCACTGGAAGTGTCCGTGTTTTCATTAAAAGTAAGCCTAAAAGGAATGGTGAACTGGTGATCAGGATAATGTATGGTTACTGCAGATTCAACAGTATGTGGGCCTTTTATACTGGTAGATATCTCGGAGGTGATCCCGATCATGGCATCAAACATGGTTTTGTGCTGCTGGAAATCATAATAATGAGAATTCCCGGCACCGGTAACCGGAATAACAATTCCATACGATTCCCAGGCTTCCGGCAGTACCGGATATCCTGTATATCCGATGGATGCAAGAAAATCACGGATTGCGGAATCACTGATCAGACGCGTCCCGTTGATGCGGTATTCTCTTGCTGCATACCAGCCTGCAGCATCCCAGAGAAGAAGCGGATCCGGTTCGCCGCCATAGTAGTCGTTCAGCTGAGCAGCCAGTGCTACACAGAAAGCCTGCGTCTCAATGTTGTCTTCCGAAACAGAAAAGTCCTCCGCCCTGGCAGAGGCAGCCGGAAAGACTGCGAAGACCAGGGCGAGAGTGAGGATAGCAGCTAATATTCTTTTCATTACAATCAGAGCGAATTCAGGTAGCCTTTGATAGCACCTGCACCTGCATATTTTGTGAAAGCATCTCCATCGAAGACAATCAGGGTTGGCGCCTGTTTCACGCCATAAGAAACTGCAAGCTCTGCATTTTCATCTGCCAGAACGGGTTCATAGGCATAACCTGCCTTATCAAGATAGCTGGCAGCGATGCGACAGTTCGGGCAGGTGGCCGTCTTGAAAAAGAGGGCTTTCTTTTGATCTGCGGCAGATGTCTGTGTGGGGGCTGCCGGCTGAGGAGCGGGCTGTTCCGTATGGAGGTCCCTGGCGGACAGCCGGGCAGTTGCCTCACCGTCCGGCAGGGGGCCATCGTGCGTCAGGCGGGAGGATTCCACCTTATACTCACGGCGCTCTTTGTATTCCTGTGTTTTCCCTGCATTCCAGTTCTGTACAGGACGATAATAGCCTGTGATGCGGCTGTATACTTCTGTATTGGCACCGCACTCAGGACAGGTGAAATGTTCGCCGGTCAGATAGCCATGATTCTTGCAGACAGAGTATGTCGGTGAGAGCGTATAATACGGCAGTTTATAGTTTTCGGCGATCTTGCGGACAAGATTTGCCGCAGCTTCCCAGCTGGGAAGCTTTTCACCAAGGAATGCATGGAAAACAGTACCTGATGTGTAGCGGGTCTGAAGATCGTCCTGAATATCGAGAGCAGCAAAAATGTCATCCGTATAACTGACAGGCAGGTGAGAGGAGTTGGTATAATACGGAGTTCCGCCGGGTTCAGCTGCAGTGATGATGTCAGGATAGACTTCGACATCATGTTTGGCAAGACGGTAGGAAGTGGATTCGGCAGGAGTTGCTTCCAGGTTGAACAGATCGCCGTATTCCTCCTGGTAATCGCTGAGGCGCTCACGCATATGATCAAGCACCTGCTTGGCAAATTCCTGGCAGCGGGGGTCAGTCATATCGCAGCGGAGCCAGTTGGCATTGAGCCCGGCTTCATTCATGCCGACAAGGCCGATGGTGGAGAAGTGATTGGCAAAGGTGCCGAGATAATACTTGGTATAGGGATAGAGCCCTGCATCGAGCAGCTTGGTGATGACTTTACGCTTGACATCAAGGCTGCGGGCGGCAATATCCATCAGTTTGTCAAGGCGGCGATAGAAGTCCTCTTCATCCTTGGCAAGGTAGGCAATACGGGGCATGTTGATGGTTACAACACCGATGGAACCTGTGCTTTCACCGGAACCGAAGAAACCGCCGGATTTTTTGCGCAGTTCACGGAGATCAAGCCTCAGACGGCAGCACATGGAACGAACGTCGGAAGGTTCCATATCCGAATTGATATAGTTGGAGAAATAGGGTGTACCGTATTTTGCGGTCATCTCAAAGAGAAGACGGTTGTTCTCAGTGGGGGACCAGTCGAAGTCCCGCGTAATGGAGTAGGTGGGAATAGGATACTGGAAGCCGCGGCCGTTGGCATCGCCTTCAATCATGATGTCAATAAAGGCTTTATTGACCATATCCATTTCCTTTTTGCAGTCGCCGTAGGTGAAGTCCATTTCCTTACCGCCGACAATGGCAGGCAGATCCTTCAGATCGGAAGGAACTGTCCAGTCAAGCGTGATGTTGGAGAAAGGAGCCTGTGTACCCCAGCGTGACGGAGTATTTACACCGAAAATAAAGCTCTGGATGCATTGCTTGACCTCTTTCTGAGAGAGGTTGTCCACCTTAACAAAAGGAGCAAGGTAGGTGTCAAAAGAGGAGAAAGCCTGAGCACCAGCCCATTCATTCTGCATGATACCGAGGAAATTGACCATCTGGTTGCAAAGTGTGGAGAGATGGCTGGCAGGAGAGGAGTTGGTTTTGCCCGGAATGCCAAGCCCCTGCTGGATGAGCTGCTTCAGGCTCCAGCCGGCACAGTAGCCGGTGAGCATGGACAGGTCATGGAGATGGAGATCGCAGTTGCGGTGTGCATTGGCAATCTCCTGGTCATAGACTTCTGACAGCCAGTAGTTGGCGGTGATGGCCCCTGAGTTGGAAAGAATCAGGCCGCCGACAGAATACGTGACGGTGGAGTTTTCCTTCACACGCCAGTCTTCAATGTTGAGATATTTGTCAACTGTTTCCTTATAATCCAGATAGGAAGATTTGGTATTTCTCAGTTTTTCACGCTGCTTGCGGTAGAGAATATAGGCTTTGGCAACCTGCTCGTAACCGCCGCGGGAGAGGACCGTTTCCACGCTGTCCTGAATGTCTTCCACGGCTATGGTGCCGTTTTTAATTTTAGGCTGGAATTCCGCGGTTGTCTTCAGGGCGAGAAAATCAATAACAGAATCGTTATATTCGGTATCGGTTGCCTCAAATGCTTTACGGATGGCATCAGCAATTTTGGAGATATCGAAATCTACAACCTTGCCGTCTCTTTTCATTACCTTGTTATACATAATTACACTTTCCTTTCTTATGATCACGTTTTGTCAGACACCGCGGATCTGGACGGACGGAACATAGGGACGGACTGCTTCCGCCAGAGAGAGCATTTCTTCCCGGTCAAAAGCAGAGAGACCGGCGGAACTGAGAATATCACCGGAGGCTTTGAACTGCTGAAGATAATATTCCGAAGCGCCGGCAATCCATTTCGCAGTTTCTATAAGACTCTCCCGGGTGTGAAGCCCCTTGACAACCGTTGTCCGGAATTCCGCTTCCACGGCTCCGGAGAGCAGCAGATCCCGGCTTTTCTCAATCGGAGTTATATCGAGAGCCGGAACACCGGCTGTGGCAGTGTAAAGCGCCGGGCTGTTTTTCACATCCATTGCAACGCGATCCACCAGACCGTCTCTGATCAGTGCCTCCAGCCTGTCAGGAAAGGAGCCATTGGTATCCAGCTTGATTTTATATCCGAGATCCCTGACTTTGCGGAGAAAAAAACCGATATCCTGATGGAGAAGAGGTTCCCCGCCTGTAATGGCTACACCGTCCAGAATGCCGCAGCGCTTTTTCAGAAAAGAGAGGATTTCTTCTTCTGGGAACTCATGCGAAAGGCGCTGAGGAAGCACCAGAGACGCATTGTGGCAGAACGGACAGCGGAAATTACAGCCGCCGGTAAAGACCGTGCAGGCAACCTTGCCGGGATAATCAAGCAGTGTCAGTTTTTGAAGCCCGGAAACAATCATGATATACTCCTTTGCGTACAGACTGTTCTGACAGCCTGGTTATCATAAAGCTTTTACTGTATTATGTCAAGTACTTTTTTCAAGATTTGGGATATTTTACCGGATCGTAACCGGATATGATACAAAATGTTGTGCTTTGTAATATTGAAAAAAATTTCCGCATGATGGTGTACGAAGAACCGGATTTATGATATAATTATAAAATATTAATTGAAAATACCAACAATTCCGGTTTTTTAAACCGGGAAAGGGAAAAGTCAATGAAAATTATTATTGCCGGCGCGGGCAGGATAGGCAGTTCTCTGGCGGAAGGTTTGTCAGCCGAGGGGCATGATATTGCAGTGATTGACCGTGATACGGAAACAATTGAGCATGTTTCCAATGATGTGGATGTGATCTGTCTGGAAGGAAGCGCCACAAATCCGGAAGCACTCTCGGAAGCGGGAGCTGCGGATGCAGATCTGCTTATTGCCGCTACGGAACAGGATGAAGTAAACATGGTCTGCAGCGTTGCAGCGAGAAAGCTTGGCACGAAGCATATTATTGCGCGCGTCCGGGATACAGAATATCTTGGGAAAGCTGAATTTCTGAGAGATGCGTTTGGTATTTCTCTGCTTGTCAATCCGGAATATGAGTGTGCCAAGGAAATTTCGAGAATACTGCGTTTCCCAAGCGCTGCCAGAGTGGATGCGTTTTCAAAGGGAAGTGTTGAAATTGTGGAATATAAGGTGGCGCCGGGCAGTAAGCTTACAGGGATACAGCTGAAAGACCTTCAGAAAACCTTTGATGCCAGAGTGCTGGTCAGTCTTGCCGAACGCGATGGCAGTGTCATTATACCAAAGGGTGATTTTACAATCCGAGAAGATGATGTGCTGAGCATTACCGGAAGCTCCAAAGAGCTCAGACGCTTTTTCGTGGCTATCGGGGCATACATCCGCCCCGTGAAAAATGTCATGATCACCGGCGGCGACAGAATGTCAGTTTATCTGGCGAGAATTCTTCAGGAGAACGGTATTGGTGTTACTGTTGTAGAGAAGGACAGAAAACGCTGCGAGACGCTGTGTGAGCTGATTCCGGAAGCCCGGATTGTCTGCGGAGAGCCTTCCCGCAGTGATGTTCTGCTGGACGAGGGCATCAAAAGCACAGACGGTTTTGTGGCACTTTCCGGTGATGACGGAGATGCCATTATTACTTCTGTTTACGCAAAACACTGCGGAGTCGGGAAGATAGTTACCCGGATTAATCACGAACATTTTGCTGAAATTCTCAGTGACACAGAGCTGGATAGTGTCATTATTCCAAAAAAAATCGTTGTCCAGCAGATTACACGCTACGTTCGTGCTATGAGCAATTCTGTTGGTTCTAAAATGGAGACGCTGTACAGGCTTGCAGACGGCAAAGCGGAAGCTATGGAATTCCGGGTAAGCGACAAGGCAAAATGCCGCGGCATTCCGATCAGAAATCTGAAGCTGAAGCCGAATGTACTTGTTGCAGCAGTGATCCGCGGAGGAAAGAATATCCTGCCTGACGGCAATACGGAGATCCATTCCGGAGATCATGCTGTCATTGTTACGGAAGCAGGCTGGCTGAAAGATATAGACGGTATTATGGCAGGCGTACAATGAACAGAAAGATGATATGCCGGTTTGTGGGGCTTTCCCTGCTGCTGGAGGCTGTGCTGCTGCTGCTTCCCGCAGTTGCCGGCCTTTGTTTCGGGGAGAAGCCGTTTGCCTTTCTTCTGACGGCAGCGGCAGCAGCGCTGACCGGATTCCTGCTTACCCGCCTGAATCCGGCGGTGAAAACCATATATGCCAGAGATGGATTTGTGGCAGTTTCTCTGGTGTGGCTTGCCATGTCCGCTTTCGGAGCCCTGCCTTTTGTGCTCTCCGGGGATATTCCTTCTTATGTGGATGCTTTCTTTGAAACCATATCAGGGTTTACGACGACCGGGGCATCAATTCTGAACAATATTGAAGGGCTTTCCAAGGCAGGCCTTTTCTGGCGTTCCTTTACCCATTGGATCGGTGGAATGGGTGTGCTGGTATTCATGATGGCTATCCTGCCGATGAGCGGCGAGCATTCCATGCACATTATGCGCGCTGAAGTCCCGGGACCAGTCGTCGGGAAGCTGGTGCCTCGTGCAAAAGATACTGCCAAAATTCTTTATATTATTTATGGCGCGCTGACAGTGGCTGAGACGATTTTCCTGCTGTTTGGCGGAATGAATTTCTTTGAAGCTCTGCTGCATGCTTTTGCTACAGCCGGTACCGGCGGTTTTTCCACACGGAACAACAGCATAGCTGCCTTTAACAGCAGTTATATTGAAATGGTGATAGCATCCTTCCTGGTGCTGTACGGTATGAACTTTAACCTGTATTATCTGATCATGATCGGGAAGATAAAGTCAGCACTGAAAAGTGAAGAGCTGCATTGCTATATCATTCTGATTCTGGCAGCTGTAGCGGCATTCTCAATTGGGATTTACCATATTTACGGCAGTTTGGGAAATACGCTGAGACCGGCTTATTTCAATGTGATGACCATTCTCAGTACTGCGGGCTTTTGTACGGTTGACTTTACAACCTGGCCTCAGTACACTCAGACTATTATCATCATTCTGATGTTTATCGGCGGATGTGCTGGCAGCACAGGCGGCGGGCTCAAGCTTTCCAGAGTGATCCTGCTGGTGAAAAATGCAGGAGCGGATGTACGGCGTATGGTATCCCCGCGCCATGTCAAACGGGTACGGATGGACGGAAAATGTGTGCCGGATAATGTATTGACAACTGTGAGCACATTTTTCTTCCTCTATCTGGCAATTCTGTTTATCTGCACCTTTATAGTGTCATTTGACGGGAATGACTTTACAACAAGCTTTACCGCATCTCTGTCCTGTATTTCCAATATCGGTCCTGGCTTATCAAAGGTTGGCCCGTCATACAATTTCTCCGGGTTTTCAGCTCTGCCGAAGATAGTGATGTCAATGACCATGCTGGCAGGCAGGCTGGAAGTTTATCCGGTGCTGATTCTCCTTATGCCGAAAAAAACATCCGGACGATAAATAGGAATAGAAACGTTCATTTCTTGCTGAATAAGCAAGCATAAAAGACTCTCAGAGATATTGAGAGTCCTTTTTTGAGAGTTGTTCTGAAAAAGAGGAGAAAATTCACAGATTTTCGAAGAATAGATCATGGTGAACGGATATAATTACGGAAACTACGAAAAGAGGTGAGCAGCTGGATGGATATACATTATCGGCATGAATGGAAGCACGAGATCAGCTATGCTGATCTGCTTGCCATCCGGCAGCGTCTTCGTGCGGTAGCAGAGCCTGATCCGCACGCCATCGATGGAAAATATCTGATCCGCAGCCTGTATTTTGACAACCCGGATGACAAAGCACTGCGGGAAAAAATTGACGGGGTCAACCTGCGGGAAAAGTTCCGCATCCGGTATTACAATCTGGATCCCTCTGTGATCCATCTGGAAAAGAAGGGCAAACGAAGCGGACTTGGAACCAAATACAGCGCCAATCTGACAGCGGAGGAAGTGCAGAGCATTGTGGACGGGAATATTGACTGGATGCTCAGCAGCGGCAGACCGCTTGTGCAGGAGCTGTACTGCAAAATGCGCTATCAGCGCATGGCTCCGAAGACGATTGTGGACTATACCCGGGAACCGTTCATATACCGTCCGGGCAATGTGCGCGTCACTTTTGACTATGACATCCGCACAGGCCTTTCCTGTACGGATTTCCTTAACCCGAAGTGCGTAACCGTTCCTGCGGGAGATTCCCCGATCATCCTTGAGGTAAAATGGGATGCCTATCTTCCGGATATCATCCGGGACGCTGTACAGACGCCCGGAAGACGTGCAGGCGCATTTTCAAAGTATGCACAGTGCAGAATTTACGGATAAAAAAGGAGAGTTAACCGATGACATTCAGAGATGTTTTCAAATCCAGCTTCCTGGAAAATGTGACGGCAGTCAGCCTGCTGGATATTGTACTGGCTCTTGTACTGGCCTTCTGCCTGGGGCTTTTCATTTTCCTGATTTATAAAAAAACTTACGCAGGTGTGATGTATTCATCCAGTTTTGGTGTGACACTTGTTGCCCTTACGATGATTACTACGCTCGTTATTCTGGCGGTGACCTCCAATGTGGTTCTGTCACTCGGTATGGTCGGCGCATTGTCTATTGTCCGGTTCCGCACGGCAATCAAGGAGCCTCTCGACATTGCCTTCCTTTTCTGGGCCATTGCGGCAGGCATTGTACTGGCTGCAGGAATGATCCCGCTGGCAGTTTTCGGGAGCGTACTCATCGGTATTATCCTGCTCATTTTTGCCAACCGAAAGGATATGACCAATCCGTATATTGTAGTACTCTCCTGTGACGGGCATGAAAGCGAAGAAAAAGCAATTGCTTATCTGAAAGAAAAGACCAAACGCTGCAGTGTCAAGAGCAAGACAGCCCGGAAAGGGTCTGTGGAGCTGAATCTGGAAATTCGTCTGCAGGATGACAACACCGATTTCATCAATGAGCTTTCGGAACTTCCCGGCGTAGACAGTGCCGTACTTGTCAGCTATAACGGAGATTATATGGGTTAAGGAGAGCGGGAAATGTCAACGCACCGGAGTTTTGAAAAAATCTGCGTTGTCGTAACTGCCTTCATGCTGCTG
>JAEEGK010019925.1_pt1 | contig 14327 bp, 7 predicted proteins | sample 8958771 | NCBI WGS metagenome assembly JAEEGK01 (sample SAMN16246547, study PRJNA631951) | gut metagenome | biome: gut microbiome; feature: rumen; material: SC-attached | host: Bos | place: Iran: Karaj | collected 2018-10
AAATTGTTTTATATTTTTTTTTAAGAGTTTGTATTTTTATTTTTTTTTTCATATTATTTTTTTTATATTATGTTTTTTTTTCTGTATTATTATTATTTATTGTTTTTAAATTTATATAAATTTATTATGATTAATTTATTAATCTATATAAAATTAAATATTCATTTTTGAGTTTAATATTTTCATACTTTTTTGATAATTGTTTTTGTTATTTGAAATAAGAAAAATAAATGCATTATATTTATTAAATTATTCATTTAAAAAATTCAAAAAATATTATATCAAATTTTATACAAAGATTATTTTTTCAATTGGTAAAAATAATTTCAAATTGAAAGAATATAAAAATGGGATGTGTAGGGAATAAAAGTAATAATATTATAATTCATTATAGGACAAATAAATGTAAATAATAAAAATGGTTTAAATAAAATTGAGGAAAATCAAATAAATTATGAAACTACAAAATTACATTCTTCATTATCACCACAGAAAATAAAAAATACAAATTTAAGTGTTCAACCGAATTCAAAATATAAAAATAGATATTCAATAATTAAAAACATTCAATCAAAAGAAGGAGAAAAAACCTCAATTCAAAAAAAAAAAAAAGAAAAAAAATTAAGTTCAAATGATAGAGAACTAATAAAATTATCATTAACAACACATTATTTATTTAAAGACAAAGGCCCAAATATAATATATTCATTATTAAGAAAAATAGAATTAATAACATTTGATAAAAACACTATAATTTTTTCAGAAGGAGGAACCGGAGATTATTTTTATATAATAAAAGAAGGTTCAGTTGAATGTTTTTGTAATAATTCAGAAGGAAAAAAAATATTAAGAAAAGGAGATACTTTTGGTGAATTGGCTTTATTAGAAATGAAAAAAAGAACTGAAACAGTTAGAACACTTGAATTAACAATTTTATATGAATTAGATGGAAAAACTTTTCGTGATATTGTTAAAAGTATTAATAAAATTGAATTAAATGACAGATTAAAATTTATTTCTTTAGTTCCTATTTTTTCATCTTTAGAAAATATTCAATTAAATTCTTTAGCTTCTTCAATGTTTAAATGTACTTTTGATAGTGGAGAATATGTTTTTTATGAAGGTGATATTGGAGATTCTGTTTATATAATTAAAGATGGGGAAATAGAATGTGAAAAAAATAAAGAAATAATAAGAATATTAAAATCAGGTGAATATTTTGGTGAATATGCAATTTTATTTGATATTCCTAGAACACTTAGTTGTAAAGCAAAAAATAAAGTAAGTGTTTTTAAAATTACTAATTCTTTACTTGAAGAAACTTTTGGTTGTGAATATAAAGATTTGTTATTAAAATCAATTACTAAAGAAGCTTTTATTCATAGTCATAATTTGAATATTTTTAGTGAAGATTGTTATATTGAAGAAATTTATCCTAATACATCTATTAAATTATATGAAGATAATGAAATTGTTATTTCTAAAGATGAATTTAATAAAAGTGATGTACAAGAAAGATATTTATATGTTATTATATGTGGTAATTTAATTAGAAAAAAAGGAAATGAAATTGAAATAATTGGTAAAAGAGGACAATTATTTGGAGAATTATATATAAGAAAAAAATGCATTTTAGATTATGATGTTTATTCACAAGGTGAAGTAAGGTTAATTTTAATTCAATGGTTTTCAATTGAAAAAATTTCTCGTTTTAAATCGACAATTAAAAAAACAAATAATACATTATCTTTTTTTTCTCAATTACAATATATGAAAAAATCACAAATATTTAGAAATACATCAGATAATAAATTAATAAAAATATGTCATTTAATGAAAAAAGAAAAATATAATGATGGAGATATTATAGTAAAAGAAGGAGAAATTGGAGATAAATTTTATATAATTAAAAAAGGTAAAGTAAAAGTTTATAAAGATAATAAATATATTAGAGTCTTAGAAGTTGGGAATTGTTTTGGTGAAACTTCATTATTAATTCATAAACCAAGAACAGCAACTATTAAAGCAGAAGATAAATGTTCATTTTATGTTTTAACAAAAAAAGTTTTTGATGAAGTTATGGATAAAAATATGTTAGATTATTTAAAAAACAAAATTTCTCTTCAAGATAATTTTTCAATGTCTTTAAATGATTTATATTTTTGTAAAAATTTAGGACAAGGAAAATTTGGTATAGTTACTTTAGTTCATAATAAAAATCATTTTTATGCGATTAAAGCAGTTAATAAAAAATTAGCAGAAAGACAAAATATTTTAATAAAATATTTTTTAGAAGAAAAAAAAGTTTTATTACAATTAGATCATCCATTTATAATGAAATTAGTAAGAACATTTAAAAATGAAGAAAACATATTTTATTTATTAGAATATATTCATGGAAAATCATTATCAAAATACTTATCATCAAGACAAACAGAACAATTAAAAAATAAAATAGAAACAAGATTTTACATATCATTTCTTTTAATAATATTAAATTATTTAAATTCAAAAAATATAATTCATAGAGATTTAAAACCAGATAATATAATGATTGATAGTAATGGATATTTAAAATTAATTGATTTTGGAACTGCAGTTTGTATTCAAAATTTTACTTCAACAATGACTGGAACACCACATTATATTAGTCCTGAAGTTTTAATGGGAAAAGGTTATTCTTTTTCATGTGATTATTGGAGTGTTGGTATCATTACTCATGAAATTTATTATAATTTTTATCCTTTTGGTAATAATTCTACTGATCCTATTGATGTTTACAAAGAAATTTTAAAAAAAGAAATTAATTTACCTTTAAATGGAGAACAAAGTGTTAATTCTTTTATTAAATGCCTTTTAAAAAAAGTTGTTTCTAAAAGAATTTGTTCTTTTGAAGGATTGAGAAAACATTCTTTTTTTAAAGGATTCAATTGGGGTGATTTAATTGATTTTCAAATGATTCCTCCATATTTACCTTATTTAGAACAATTAAGTGATTTTAAAAAATATGATATGAAATATTTAACATTTTTAGAAAATGATTTTAAAAAAAATAGTAAAATATTAAATTCATTAAAACCATATGATGAAGATGATAATATAAAATTTGAAAAAAATTGGGATGATGAATTCTAATTTTTTATTTTATTTTTCGGTATCTATTCAAAAAACTTATTAATAATCAATTAAATTATATATTAGTATTAAGTCCAATAAATTTATTTGTGATATTGATGTAAATAATTAATAAATATGATAAAATATCATACTAATTTTTTTATAATTATAAATTTTTTTAAAAATCATTTTTTATATTAAATTTTATGAATAAACAAATTGAAAATGAATTAACTTTGAATGAGAAAAAAAAAATGTTAAATATAAAAAATAAAATTAAGAAATTGATTAAAGAAGGAAAATATAATGACGCAATTATTACAATTGAACAGTCTTATTACATGGATTCAAAAAATGGAAGTGAAAAATATAATTATTATTTAAAACATGAAATAGTAAAATTATATAATAATTATATTGTATATTTATTAAATTCTGAATTGAAAATAGATATAAAAAAATATTTTAAAGATTGTAATGAATATATAGGAAATAATATTTTTTCATATTTAATTACTCAAAATAATTATTCATGTTTTTTATCTCAAAATAATAATAATAAACAAGCAAAAATTACAATGACAAAAATATTAAAAATAGATATTATTAATCATTTATCTGGAATTGTTGATGAAGATGAAGAAAATATATTAAGTAATATTGATAAAGATTATTCAAGTTTATCTTCTATTGAAAATAATTTAAAAAATTATGAAAATTCGTTAATTTTAGGAATGGAAAGTTTAGTATTAAAACAATTTCAAACTTTATTTGGTGATAATAAAAAAGATAATCAAATATATTTAGGATATTATTTAATTGGAACACAACAAGAATTTTTAAAAAGAGAAAATGATGCTAAAATATCTTTTCTTTCTGCCAAAAATTATTTAAAAGAAAGTAAATTAAATAATTATGAAAAAAAAAATTTTGAATTTATTAAACAATTAAAAACACATAATTCTACAAGTGATCAAATAAATTTTATAGATGGGTTTAATGATGTATATAGCTATTTGAAAACAAAATAATAAATATATAATTTTAAAAATTTATGAAAAAATTTTTTATTTTATTTTTATACAATTAGAATAATGATTTTCTCTTGTAAATATTTAAAAATTTTTTTTAAAATTTTGAATAAACTCTCTTTAGATTATGGATTACTCAAGTTATAATTTTTAAATACTTTTAGGTTATATTAATTAATTTTAAAAGAATTAAAAAAATGGAAAAAAAAAATTTTAGAACTTCAAAAAATTTAAAAATTATTAATCTTGATGAAATAAAACCTTCAAAATTTGGTAGATCTTTATCTTTAATTAATTATCCAACTATATCACAAAAATTTAATAAAATAATAAATTCAGATTCAAAAATCCAAAATGAAAAAAAATTATTATGGAATAAAAATTTAAAATTAAAACAAATTTTTCAAAAAAGGAAAATTTCTCCTTTTTCACCAATATTTAAAAGAATAAATCAATCAAAAAAAGAAATTGATTATCTTATTTCAATAGGTAAAAAATTATGTTTTTCACATATAAAAAATAAATCAAATGAATTATATTCAAAATCCAGAAATATAACAAGTCAAAAAAGTAATTCAAAAAATTTATTAACTCTTTCATCCACATCAAATACTAATATTAGACAATTAACAACAAATAAAAGTTGTAAAATAATTTCTGATTTAAATCAAATTAATAATAATTTTAGACAAATTGAAACTCAAAATTTAACAATACAAAATTCAAAAAAATCATTATCACAATCATCATCAAATTTATATACATTGACAATTAAAAAAGGAAGAGAAAAGACATTTGTTATAAATTATATTCCAAATTGGTATATCGAACATAATATGATAGAAATGAGTTTATCAAAAGAAGTTATTAAAAATTCAATTTTACAAAAAAAAATAATTTCAGATGAAATGAAAGTTTTATTAGATGATATCAAAATTTTCAAAGTTGATTATTTGAATCAAAAAAATTTATGTGAATATATTCAAAAAGTATCTTTGAATATTCAAAGAAAAACAAATCAAAAATTAGAAGAATTAATTGGATTAATTATTGAAATTTCATATCTTCTTTTAAAAGATTATGGAAATGATATTGAAAATTTTATCAGAAATCCAGAACCAAAACCAACAATTTATGATAATAAAATAGTTGAATATGAAGATATTGAATTTAATATTAATATTAAAAAATTTAATGATTGTGTTCAATTTTTAAATACTTGTTTTGAATGTTATGAAATTTTATTTCAAAAAGAAACCAATTTTTTATTAAAATCCTATATGTTTGTAAAATTGATTCAATTTTTAAAAAGAGCAAGATTAAATATATCTTTTTTAATTTTTATTTCAAAAAATATTATTGAAATAATTGAAAAAGATTCAATAATAGTTGATAAATTTATAAATGAAATGAAACAATATGAATATTGTAAATTAAATACAAAAATTGGAAAAAAAATAATTTTTGAAGGTATTAATTCATATAAATATAAACCTATAAAAAATGAAATAATTTCTGATGAACAGAAAAAAAAAAAGAGATTAATAAATTTATTAAATCCAAGAGAAATTAATTTAAATATCAGCCATAAATTACATAAATTTAATATAAATTCCAAATTAATAGATAATATCATGAAATATTCAACTGAAAAATTTAAAAATCAAATTTTAAGTGAAAGAATAATTCAAAACTACAAAAATAGAGAAAAAAATGAATCAAAAGAAAATATAGATTTATAGATAAAATATATAATTAATATAAAAATTTTATTTTAAAAATTAATTATTTACTGATAATATATAACTTATATAATTATAAATTCAATTAGTTATATTAATAATATCCTTATTCTTCATCATCATAATATACTTCTTCCCCAATTTTTTTTCTTGGTCCTTTTATAATATCAATTATTGCTGTTTTTTCAGGCGGTGGAGTAAGCCTTCTTCTTTCAAATAAATCTTGATCTTCTGCAGACATTTTTTGTTTAATTATTTTTCCTAAATGACATGCCCAAGGATAAACATATTTTTTAAAAACATTATTAATAAATTCTGTATTTAAATTCCAAAATTCTGTAATATTATTTTCTGGTACTAAATTTTTACTATATTCATCATTATCAATAAAAACCATATTATTATTATATATATCATCTTGTTTTTCAACTTGTTCATTATAAATATGATAATTTCTATAATAATTTAATAAAGCTAAAAATTCTTTTAACATAGTTGGATTATTATTAAAAGTATCTCTTGTTAAATAATGTAATATAGAACCTAAATATTTTGCTGAAATATCAATATTTGGATAATTTTTGAATTCTACAAATACATCTCTAATATTTAATAATATTTGTTGTACTGTTACTACACTAATAAGTAATACTGCTATAAGCATTCCTTGTTGTTCTTCTGTTAATTGTCTCGTTGCACCATAAAAATTAAAATCTAATCTATTAATTAAATAAGTTGATAAAAATTTTTTTGGATAATATGCTCTTTCTTTAATATAATTATATAAAATTTGTCTAACTCTTTGAGGAATATCTGATGTTTTTCTTGTATTTTGAATTAAATTTTCTAAGAATTTTTTTATAAAAGGAATAATTTTTTGTGATTTTTCTTGTATTTTTAATTTAGAATCAATATTCTTAAAAGATAAATTTAAATCTCTAAATACCATAAATTCATCCCATAAAGATTTATTAATAGAAATCATCCAATCTTTTAAAACACTAAGTTCTTGAATACTACTTTTAGCTCTATTATTTAACAAATTATCTCTAACTTTACCATGTTGAGCATATTTTTTACTAGTAGAAATGAAATTATATAAATTAACAAAATCTCTACAAAGTCTCCACCAATCTCTTCTCATACGAGGAGTAATTTTTTTCTCTGGTTTCTTAGTTGGTGGTATAATAACTTTTTTATTATAATCATCAGTATATTTACTTATTCTTCTTTGTCTAGGAGGTAATTGAATTGGTTGAGGAGGTAATTGAATAGGAACTTGTACATTTTTTCTCATCATTGCAATTAATGCTAAAATATCCTCAATTCCCATTCCACAATCTTTCTTCTTTTTTACCATTGGATGACCCATTTCTATTTTTGGTAATGTTACTGGTTCTGCTGAAATAGGCATTTCTAAAGGATAATATATTGGATCCATAAATGAATGTGAATATAAATTTGGATTTGCTAATTGACCTTTTGCATTTGCTAAAGTACGAAGATTTCCTAATGATGCAAAATCAGGTATATATGGATTATATGTTTCTTTTACTTGATTTAACATATTTTTTTCTTGTTCTAATTTATTTAAACGTGTTTGAATTAGTGAATTAGTATAATTTGTGTCTTTATATACATCATCAAAAGGATTTTGTGGTGTTGGTATTCTTGTACCAACTGTTGGAAGTGTTAATGATTTTGAAGATACTGATTTTGCAAATGGTATATTTTGAGGAATATTTTGACCATATACTGGAATACCATGCATTGACATAGTTCTTTTATTATTAATTTTTTTTTAATATTAATAATTTAAAAATTATCTATTTATGTAAGTTTTTTTTTATTTAATATAATTTCGTTTTCATAATTTAAGTTAATTTAACTAATAAAAAATTAGTAAATTTAAATAAATAATAAATATATTTAATTTAATTGTTTATATCATTTAATCATCTTTAATTGATTTTATGTTATTATCTTCAAGTATATTTTCCCATATATTATTCTCAATTTTTAAATTATTTTCTAATTCTTCTTCAAGTATTTTTAATTCATTATAATAACTTTCAATACTTTTATGTTTAAAATTAATAATTTCAGTTTGCATATTAAAAATACATACATTTATTATATTTTTTAAATAATTAAGTTCTTTTTCAATTTTATCTTTTTCATTAATTGCATTATTAATATCAGTTTCCCTGCTTTTGAAACTAAAAATTGTTTTAAGACTTGATTTTCCTGCTTGTAAATCAATAACTTCTGAGTTTTTTTCAGTAAATATTTTTGCTTTTTTATCATATTCATTTTGTAAATTATTAATTGAGTCAATTCCTTCTATTAAGGAAAGTGTGTTTAAATAATCATCTGTAATTGAATAATATAAATTATCAAATGGATTTTTAGTTTTTTCTTCATAAATCTTTATATTATTTTCTAATTGTGAATTATTTTTGTTTAAAAATATTAATTTTGAATCATCATTATTTGAATAATTTTTAATTAAATCATTTTCATATAAAGAAAAAATATTTTTAATGATATTATAAGAATCATGATTTATTTTATATTTTTCTCTTGTTCTTAATATTAAATTTTTTAATTGTTCTAAATTATTGAAATTATCTATTATATCTTTATAAAATTTTTCCTGTTCAACTTTTTCAAATTGTGTATCAAAATTATCATCATAAGCTGTAAAAATACCAGAATATTTTTTTAATATATTATCATAATTTTGTTTTTCCAAAGAATTTAAAGATTTATTATAATCATTTGATTCTTTGAGAAAAAGTTTTACTTCTTCTGAATTAAATAAATATTTTATTTGATATAATTTACTACAAAAATTATTTAACATATTAACTCTTATGTCTAAATTTTCTTTTACAGATAAATTAGGAATTACCATTCCTGGCCATCTTTCAGTTAATTTTTCTCTTAATAATATAAAATCTTTGAAATTTCTTTCTAAAGGTTTTGGAATTGTTGAACCTAATATAGTATAATGTGTATTATTTGTAACTTTATCACTATTTTGAATTTTGACATATATTGGAAGTGAACTTTCATTTTCTTCCATTATAAATTTTTTTTAATTTTATTAAAATAAATTTTAAAACAAAATATATATTTTTATTTAAAAATATAAATTATCTTATACAAATTGAATAAAGATGTTCAAAATGATTTCAAATATTGTAGGTTTTAATCATGTATTAAATATAATTTATAATATTAATTCTTAGTCAATGTTAAGTGGAGCAATGGATATAATAACAATTGAAAATGAAGAAGGAAAACTTAAAAGTTCTCCTTTTCATGTTAGATTTGGTTCATTGAAAATAATAAAATCATATGAAAAAAATATTGAAATATATATTAATGGAAATAAAACAGATGTAACAATGACATTATCTCGTAGTGGTGATGCTTATTTTATATATGATGAAGATGATCCTTTTATGAAAGAAAAAAGTAATAAAAAAATAGAACAATATGAAGATGAAGAAATAAAAAATTATGATTCAATTAATAATATTGAAAGAAATAATAATAAATCAAATGAATCAAAAATTAAATTTTTAATATCAAATTGTCAAAAAGAAATTTTATCAGAAAATGATGAAAATAAAATAAAAGAAATTTTTGTAGAAAATATGATACCAAAAGAAAAATATTTTAAAGATCCTTGGGGAATATTAAATAATAAAAACATAGTATTTTATTATAATGGTAGATTATATAATTATCAAGCCGCAGCTCCAATAATTTTTTCATTAATGTTATATAAAGAGTCATTACCAGATGAAAAAATTCAAGAATTAATATCAAAAAATAGTATATTTGGTAAAAATTCAATAATTGAGATATCAAAAATAATAATAGAAAATTTAGAAGAAGATAAAATAATAAATGACTTAGTATCAAAAAAAGCAAAAGAAAAAATAAACAAATACAAAAAAAAATATCGTTCATTTTACCCATCATCAAATCAATTAAAAAAATTAAAATTAAATTTAGGTAGAAATGAAATAACATTTGTATGTAGAGAATCAATAAGTGGAACACATACATTAAAAAGTTTTATTTATTTATGGTCATCATCATCAAAAATAATAATAAGTGATGTAGATGGTACAATAACAAAAAGTGATGTATTAGGTCATATATTACCAATAATAGGAAAAGATTGGAGTCATAATGGAATAACTGATTTATTTACTAATATTGTTAATAATGGATATAAAATTATTTATTTGACTGCAAGAGCAATTTGTCAAAGTGAATTAACAAGAGATTATATTGAAACTTTATTTCAAGAAAAAAAAGGTTTACCTCCTGGACCAATTATTATGAGTCCTGATGGTTTGTTTTCTTCTTTTAAAAGAGAAGTTATTGATAAAAATCCTCAAATTTTAAAAATTACTACTTTAACTGAAATTAGGACTTTATTTCCTAAAAAATATTGTCCTTTTTATGCTGGGTTTGGTAATAGAGAAAATGATGCTGTTGCTTATAGAAGTGTTGGGATTGATATGGGAAAAATTTTTATTGTTAATACTAAAGGTGATTTAATGCAATTAAATAATTCGGAAATTAAAAGTTATGCTAAATTAAATGAAAGTGTTAATGAGGTTTTTCCTGATATTAGAAATAAATGATTTTATTATTTTTTAAAATATATGTTATTTTTAATATTTTTTTTTTTTTTCAAATTTAAAAATGGATTTTTTTTATAATTTTTATAATTTTTAAATTAATATTTTTGGTTTATAAAAATAAATTTTTTTTTAAAATAACAATGAATGAAGAAAAAGAAAATATACAAAATCTTATTTCAAATAATAATAAAGTCATTTCAATAAAAAATATTTCTATTTATTTTAATGAGATTTTTAATGATTTATTAGAAAAAGAAGGAAATAATTCTAAATATATTTCTCTTGATATATTTAAAAGTTATTTTCAATTACCATATTTTATTTCTCGAATATTATTTATGAATGTTTTTGAAGGAAGAAAATCTAATATTGATGCTCAGCAGTTTATAAGAGGAATGATACTTTTATATTTTTCACCTATTCAAAAAAAAATAAAAACAATATTTAACTTTTATGATGTTTTAAATAATAATACAATATGCACTGATGATATAGTTTTAATATTAAGACATTTTCATTTATTAACCAAAAATAATAATTTTGAATTTTTTGAAAATTTAATTAAATATTCTTTAGGATTTAATTATAAAAATAGACATTTAACTTTTGATGATTGGAAAATTTTTTTACAAGAAAATTCAGATCTTTTTATAATAACAATATATTTTTTAGAATACTTTAAACCATTTAAATCAGAAAATATTATATATTTATTAAAAACAAAAACATATAAAAGAAAAAATTCAATTGATTTTCATTCATCATCTTTAAAATCAGATTATGTTAAACCAAATATTTTTATAGAATTATCAGATTGTTCTAGTATATTATATGATTATATAAATAATACATTTAATTTATCTTTAGAATATAAAGAAACATTATCTGATAATGATGATGAAATGAATACATTAAATGAATTTGAAAATGAAAAAATAAAAAAATTTATAAATTTAGCAGAAGAAGGAGGAAAAAAGGTAAATAAAAAAATTATATCTTCATTTATAATTGATAAAAAAACATTCCTTTTAGATAATGATTTTGATAATAAAAATAAAAATATAGGTGAAAAAAAATTTGAAAGAAGGAAAAAACAATTTAAAACAACTATATTAAATACAAAACAATTTAGAAAAAAAATGCAAATTAAAACATCAGATGTTGATAAAGGAGTATCTAATGTTCCAAATTTTTTTTCAAAAAATAAAAAATTAGATTGTTTTATTTTTCCATCAAAAATAAATGATGAAGATGAAGAAACTAAAGTAACTTTATATATTATGAATGATGATATTTTTGTTTTTTATTATCCTACAATATTTCAAAATAATTTAATTACATTTCATAAAATTATAAATATTAAAAATGTATATCCTTCCTTAGACACAGATATTTATAATAATAAAAAATATTTTGTTTTAAAATTATATGTAAATTATTTAAAAGTTTATTCAAAAAATTCAAATATTAATGTTTCTCCTTTTATTGAATATCATTGTGAAAATAAAGAGCATCTCTATGAATTTTATAATTTGATAGCTCAATTTATAAATAAACAAAAACCAATAAAAGAATTATTTGATTTAGATAATGATTTAATAAATGGTCAAACAGGAATATATTATAAATGTTATAATAAAAAAAATTTAGTTCCATATATAATGAAAATAATATCAAAAAATAGTATAGTGGTTGAAAATATTGTACAGATTAGAAATGAATATGATATCTATGATTTTCTTTTAAATATCAAAGACGAAAATTTATTAACTCCAATTATGAAAATCGAAGATTCAACAAATTTATATTTTATTTTTGAATATCCAACAGAAGGTCAATTACTTTTTTATTTACAAAAAATAGAAGAAAACAAATTAAAAAATATACAATATTTTGTAACAATAATACTAAAAAGTTTGGTTCAATTTCACAGATTTGGTTTTTTTTATGATGATGTTATATTAAATTCAATATTTGTATTTAAAGAAGAAAATAAATTTGTAGGAAAAATAATAACATTTGAAAATACAAAATTTATATTTAGAAAAGAATTACTAAAAAGTAGTCCAAATAATCCAGAAAGATTTCATAGTCCAGAATTTCCGCCTGAAGAATCAAATGCAGAATTATATAATTTAAAAGTTGATACATGGCAAATTGGTTCATTAATATATATTTTATTATTTCAAAATATGCCATTTGGTAGAAGAGATTCAAATATTATTGAATTGAAAAATAAAGTAAATTATAATCAATTAATAATTCCACAGAAATGTGCTTTTGATATTAATGAAAATGAAAATAATTTATTAAATTCATTAAAAGATATTATATTTTCATGTTTACATAATAATTATAAAAAAAGGCCATTACTTAAAGATATTTTATCAATTATAAATAATTAGAGTTAATTACTATTTTAAATAAATAATTCCAAAATATGTTGGATTTTATAAATAAATTAAATATTTAATAACGACTTCTAGCAATTCTTGATACAAATTCATACATAATAAGTCCATTAATAATATAAAATTTATCTAAAGAAGATGAATTTTTTGGAAATTCAATTTGATAATATGGAAAAGTCTTTTCTAGTGAACAACAACCATTACAACAACATTCACAACAACAATTTTTTTTAAGTTTTCTAGAACAACAACCATTAGGTATTATTATTTTACCATTTAATAATCCTTTTTTATTAAAAATTCCTAAAATATAATCTGAAAAACATTCACCACAACATTCATTTTTACAACAACCACAATCACAACCACAACATTTATAATAATTTTCTGATTCTAAAAATTTTTCATTTATTCCTATAGTCCATCTTAAATTATTATTTTCATCATAAATTTCTACATTATTGAAACAAATATCACAACAACATGTTAAAGAATATTCACAACAACAACCATTTTTTACTAATGTCCTACCAATTTTTATACCGTTTTTTGGAGATGGATTTTCTGGATTTTTGTTTATTTTTAAAGTTAATGCTCTTAAATTATTACATATTTTAAATCCAAAAGGTAAAAAACAAAAATGACATCCTTCTTGATAATGTAAACCTTGTGTAAAAAATGGTCTTCCATTTTTTGTGTAATTTAATTGAAAATATGATATTTCTTTACATAAATAAGTACATAAAAAACATGTGAATACATTACTACAATGACAATTTTGACAACATTTTCCTGTCACAAAATTTTCATTTACTGTAAATAAAACATTTACTGAATCATTTTCTATATTATATATTTTAAATGCAAAAGGATAACAATCATTAGATTGATATATTCTAAAAATATCTACTTCAGTACTTATATATACTATTTCTATATCATTTAAATCTTTATAAATATCAAAAGAATAATTGTTTGAATTATAATTTAATGGGACCATTTCTGAATTTCTTCTTAAATCATTAAAATCTTCATTTCTCATATTTTCTTTAATCAAACTACTACTTTCTGGATTTGAATTTTCATTATTTTGAATCAATTCTATTGATTCATTATTATTAATTAATGTTTTATCTGTTTTTATTGGTTCTTTATTATCTAAAGGATCCTTTTTTTTTTTTTTCTGTAAATATTTGTTTTCATATTTATTATTATTATTATCATTATTATTATTATCATTATTATTATTATCATTATTATTATTATTAATATTATTATAATAATTATTATTGTCATTATTATTAAAGTTATTATTATTATTATAAATATTATCATTATTATTAATATTATTATTAA
>JAEEGK010019929.1_pt1 | contig 14325 bp, 8 predicted proteins | sample 8958771 | NCBI WGS metagenome assembly JAEEGK01 (sample SAMN16246547, study PRJNA631951) | gut metagenome | biome: gut microbiome; feature: rumen; material: SC-attached | host: Bos | place: Iran: Karaj | collected 2018-10
GAACTTTACTTTGTAATTTACATAGATTTGCTTAAAAATATCGGCATCTTTGCAGATTTTTGCAGAGATGCCGATTTGGGATAAATTTGCTGCTCGAGCATCCTATTGCTTATGTCGAAAGGTTAAATAATTATAATTTTTTGTCCGTTTTAAGATGAAAATTGAAAAATGACTTAATTTTGCAGTCGTAATTAAATCATTTTTTAGTATATGAAACATATTTTTACAAGATTACTAAGTATCTTATCTCTTTGTGCAATCTCTATTTCTGCCATGGCGCAGGAAGCCTATGCCGTAATGTCGAAAGACAGCACAACGCTTACTTTTTATTACGATAACAAGAAAGCATCTCGCGAGGGCACGGCGTATGAGTTGAACCCTGGAGAGAACAGACCTGAATTGGAAAAAACTAAAGAACATATTATTTTATATATCACTGATAATGATGATGATTTTACTACGGTTGTTTTTGATGGCTCGTTTAAAGATGCTCGTCCGATATCATGTGCATATTGGTTTTCTGGATTTAAAAATCTGAAAAAAATAGAAGGCATAGAAAATTTGAATACGTCAAATGTAACGGATATGAGCTGTATGTTCTTGCGTTGCGAAAGTCTTACAAGCCTTGATGTTAGCAATTTCAACACATCTAATGTAACGGATATGTGCGGAATGTTCTTTGAGTGCTACAATCTGAAAAGCCTTGATGTCAGCAACTTCAACACATCGAATGTTACGTGTATGTACAATATGTTCTCTAATTGCGAAAGTCTTATAAGCCTTGATGTGAGCAATTTCAACACTTCGAATGTAACGGATATGAGCTGGATGTTCTCTAAGTGCTACAATCTGGAAAGCCTTGATGTAAGCAACTTCAACACATCTAATGTAACAAATATAAGCTGGATGTTCTGGGGTTGCGAAAGTCTTACAAGCCTTGATGTCAGCAAGTTCAACACTTCGAATATAACGGATATAAGCGGAATGTTCAGGGGTTGCAAAAGTCTTACAAGCCTTGATGTGAGCAATTTCAACACTTCGAATGTTACGCGTATGTACAAGATGTTCTCTAATTGCGCAAACCTTAAAACAATTTATGCCGGAGCTGGCTGGATTATAGGCAAAGATACAGATTCAGAAGGAATGTTCAAGAATTCAACAAAACTTGTAGGTGGCAAAGGAACAATCTTTAGTCCTGCTGCAACAGATGCAAGCCGTGCAAAAATAGACGGCGGAAAGGCTAATCCGGGATATTTTACGGCTAAAAAATAAAGTTAAAAATCCACACAACAGTTGGGGGTGTGGGCTTTCCGCTTGTTTTTCGTATTTTCGAATCCCGGCTCAATAAGTCAAAAACTTTGATAATAGCAGATGGATTACGGCAGCTTCTGAATAGCGCCATCCAGAATAAAAACGAAAGAATGGCTTTTTTAGAGATTGCTGTCAGCTAAAAGTTAAAATTTCATCACATACCTATCCGCAATGCCAATAAAAGGTGTTGCGGATTTTGCATCTCGTACCTTGAACTAACCTTCCCCGTAGCTACCCCGTTCCTACCCCGTAGCTACTCCGTATCTACTCCGTACCTTGCGGCTTGCTATCGGCTTACTATCGGCTTGCTTGAACGTACCTTGAACGTATCCTGCCCGAATCTTCAACGAACCCTGAACGTACCTTCCGGCTTACCACCCCCTTGCTTGATAATTGACAATGCAGAATGGACAATTGACAATTCTTATTTCTGAAAAGATTTTTTCAATTCTCTCTCAAAAAATTATCCATTGTCCATTGTCAACAGTCAATTCATAACTTTCAAATTTCAACTTTCTAACTTCCTCATTGTCAATTATCAACTGTCAATTGTCAACTTATAACTGTCAATTTTTAATTCAAAATAATTGCCATCTACCATAAATATGTTAGTTAAATATACACTTAAAATGCGATTGTGAAGCCGCCGAAGTCGCCGTATCTTTGCAATGTCAAACAAACACAGAATAAAACGAGTTTAGTAACAATTAAATTAGAGTGTACAATGAAGAAAAAAGACTTATTTATTGCTGCCTTCGCGGCGGCTTCGCTTATACCAACATTGTCATCATGCTCAAGCGATGACCCAGTGAAGAATCAGGTTACCGACGAAAACGTAGTTGCCGACGATGCCAGCGCGCTGTCGCTTGTGAACGGCGTTTACTGCCATTGGCAGCCGCTAAGTTCGTCGTTCTCGTTCATCGTTGAACTTAACTCAAACAAACTAATATCTTTCGAGGGCGAGGAAGGAGAGCCCGGTCCGGTAAACAGCCGATTCGAGCAACTATCTTCTACATGGTATCAGGTAAAGATTTTTAACCACCTCTTCCTTGGCATCTCGCAGGACAACGAGGCGATAGCAACCGTAACAAACTCGTTAAAGGCCGGAAAGGTTTCGCAGGCTGGCTACAATGCCGCTGTTGGAAAGGCAAAGTTCCTTCGCGGACTGGCTTACCTTAAACTCGTTCAACTTTGGGGCGAAGTGCCTGTCTTTACCGAAGAGGGCGGAAGCACAACCGAACGCAAGTCTATCGACGAGGTATTCAACCAGATTGTGAGCGACTTCACCGCAGCCGAGGAACTGCTTAAGAACTACGACGGCGATCCACGCGTTCCGTCAAAGCAGGCTGCTCAGGGACTGCTGGCACGAACATATCTGGTATGGGGCGACAATCCGCTTTCGCAGAGCGAGGTGGCAGCCATAGCAACATCGCAGACCGACCCTGTGTTTACAAAGACCGATTCGCGCCTCGAAAAGGCCGTTGAGTATGCCGACAAGGTAATCAATAGCGGTTTGCTGAAACTCGACCCAGACTACAACAAACTTTGGGGACGCGAGTATGAGAGCAACAAGCGCGGCACAAACGAGCATCTGTTTACCATTGCCCACGACGGCGACGAGTACGATGCACAGGGTAACCATCAGACACATTGCTCGTGGACATTCCCATTCCAGAACGGAGAGAACGGCACAGGCTACTCGCAGAACCACACCGAGGTTGCCGACGATAATCTGTACGACGACTGGAAGGCTGAATATCCTAACGACAAGCGTCTGGCCGAGACATACTTCACAACTCTTGTGAACCCAGAGACAGGCAAGACACATCACTACTATTCGCCAATCTACACCCCAATCAACGGAAAGGGCGTGGACCAGAGTTATCAGGATGCCGAGAATCTTGAGATTACCCACAACTCGGTTGACCGCATCGAGATACGCTATGCCGAGGTGCTATTGACAAAGGCTGAGGCTCTTGTTCAGCTTGGCCGCAACGCCGAGGCTGCCGCTCCGTTCAACGAACTGAGAAAGCGCGCAGGCATCGAGACTGTCTCTGCACCAACATTCGACCAGATTAAGCGCGAGTGGGACTACGAGTTTACATACGAGCAGTTCTCTTTGTATAACAGTTATCGCTGGAAGGACCTGATTTCATCTGTACAGAAGGTGAAGAACTACAAGCACTTTGCTGATGACTGGAAGAATAATCAGACTTATACTGCCGATCAGGAGGCGTTCTTTACAAAGGTTCACAACCACCTGAAGGCAAAATATAACAACGTACAGGGCCGCCATTATCGCCAGCCTATACCAACAGGCTTGTCGGGCGAGAACCTTGGTATTAGTCAGAATCCCGGTTATTAATCATTATCAATTTCCGCGAGACCGGTGTTGGGGTTCGTTGTAAAGACGCCGGTCTCCTTTTTTTATCACCTAAATAGAAACTGAAATAAAACAGGATTTTAGTATGAAAAAGATTTTATTATTCTTATCGATGGCAGCAGTTGTTCTGACCTTTACGGCATGCAACTCTAACGACAACAACGGAGTGCAGGACATTGAGATTCCGGGCGTGACGCTCGACGGCGATGTTGACTGCTGCTCGGCAGAGGAGGCTCTGCAGGTTTACAAGTTCCTACAGACGGTTACAATCATTCCTGAACTTTCTATTAAGGATATTGACGATAAGTACAACGTGTTTGCATATCGTTCGGCCGACTTCCACAAGGGCTACAACGAGATATTCTTTGTTGCTACAAAGAAGAAAAACGGCAACTACGTTAAGGACTTCGACATAACAAGCATCACTCCGCTTATGCACATGAGCGCGATGAATATGTATCACAGCACACCTGTATCGGCTGGTGTCGAGACGTTCGACGACAAGCCTACGGCAGTAAAGCGCGGATGGATTTCGTTCATCATGGCAACATCGGGCAAGAACACATGGGCTTTGTCTTATACAGCACGGGTGCTGAAGAGCGAGGCAAGCATCAGCGATGTTGAGCAGGTGGTTAATCCGCTGCCAGACGGTCAGGACTGGGTTAAGTCGTTCAAGGTGGGCAATGAGACATTCTTCATCTCGCTCGTAAATCCAACTGAATACAAGACTGGCACAAACGCCGTGAAGGCTTACATCTCGAAGAAGAGTGCAAAGGTTACAGAGCCTTATCAGGTTGCAAGCGAGAAGTTTACAGTAGAGATTCTTCCGACGATGCCCGACATGGGCAACCACTCGTCGCCAGACAACGCGGCTTTTGCAAAGCAGGACGATGGCAGTTATCTGGGCACTCTCAACCTTACGATGACAGGCTTGTGGCGAATCCATCTTACAGTAAAGGATGCCAACGGCAACATTGTGGCAGGCGGCGACGACTTGGACTCAGGCTTCAGCTCGCTGTATCTTGATGTTACAATTTAATTCACAATTGACAGTTGACAATTGACAATGTTTTTGATTGGAGACTGATTGGTTTAATTCACAATTGACAGTTGACAATTTACAATGAATTTGATTGGAGACTGAGAACGTAATTGTCAATTGTCCATTGTCAATTATCAATTCAAATTAGAATGATATTAGAATTACTATTTTCAACCCTTTATATTGCTCATAACAGTGATACCATCACCAACCAGTCGCATAACATCGACGAGGTAGTGGTGGTATCTACTTCAAACATACAGGGCGGAAAACGCTCTGTCAAGGGCAAGACGGCAAGCATCGACGAGCATCTTCAGCAACTCTCGGGCGTAAGTCTGATAAGGCGCGGAAGTTATGCGTGGGAGCCGTCGGTAAACAACATGCAGACCGAACGAGTATCGACAACCATCGACGGAATGAAGATTTTCTATGCTTGTACCGACAAGATGGACCCCGTTACATCGTACGTTGAGAGTGGTAATCTGCAAAGCATAAGCCTTAACTCCGGACTCTTCGGCAATCCGCAGAGCACCGGAAACATAGGCGGAAGCCTCGACCTCAAACTTCAGAAGGCAGGATTCGGCAAGAAACCACTACAACTGAGTGCCAATGCCGGATACGAGACAAACGGAAACGTAAGAGTGGCAGGAGTTGACGCTGCCTTATCGCGACATTCGTTCTACACAAACTTCGGAGCATACTGGCGCGATGCCGACAACTACAAGGCCGGCGGCAAGGAGGTGCTGTACTCGCAGTTTACGAAAATAAACCTCTTTGGCAACGTGGGCTTCAGACTGAAGGAAAAGAACATCGTCGAGGGCACGCTCATCTACGACAAGGCTACGGACGTTGGCTATCCCGCCTTGAACATGGACGTCTCGAAGGCTGAGGCTTTCATCACCTCGCTGTCGTACCGAAGGCTGTTTGGCGGAGATTTTCTCACTTCGTGGGAGACAAAGGCATACTACAATCACATAACACATATAATGGACGACACCACGCGCCCCGACGTCGAGATTCACATGGATATGCCCGGCGAGAGTTGGACGGCCGGCTTGTACAGTCTGCTCGTGGCAGGCAACAGCGTTCACGATGCGCAACTGAATTACGACTTGTACTACAACCGCCTCTTTGCCGACATGACGATGTATCCCGGAGGTGCTGCGCCGATGTACATGGTAACGTGGCCCGATGTGGGAACGCTTAACACCGGACTGGCTTTCAGCGATAGGATAACGCTCTCGGGCAAGCACGCACTCAGACTCTCGGCAAAAATAGCCTTTCAGACGCAGAAACTGAACAACGAGGAGGGCTACAAGGCGCAGAAGGTTTTCTTCCCTAAGATGACGGACGAATACAGACAGACAACCGGAAGGGTGGCACTGGGCTACTCGTTCACGCCGAAAGACTGGCTTCTGTCGGTTGGCGCAGGGTGGGGCAGTCGTGCTCCTACCGTTACCGAGGCATACGGATATTATCTCAATAACACGTTCGACCAGTTCGACTACATCGGCAATCCGGCTCTGAAGAACGAATCGGCGGTGGAGGTGAACGCATCGGCAAAGTTCAGTGGAATAAAGCGTCTGTCGCTTCAGATTGATGCCAACGCCTTCTTCTTCAGCAACTACATCATAGGGCATTTCGAGAATCGCCTCAGTGCCATGACAATAGGCGCAAAGGGCGTTAAGGTGTACGGAAACCTGAGTGATGCGCGCATCATCAATACAAACTTTACTGCCAAGTGGCAGATTCTGAAAGAATTGGAACTGAACGGCTCGCTAGGCTATGCCCTCGGAACGGACGATGAGGGCGACAACCTGCCGCTGGTATCACCTTTCAGCTACGCGGCGAATGTGGCTTATGCCAAGGGCGGTGCAAGAGTTCAGTTCGATGTAAAGGGAAATGCACGCCAGACAAACTATGCTGCGAAGTATGGCGAGAGCGAGACTCCCGAATATGTTGTGCTTGGACTGAGCGGCTCGTATAATTTTTCGCTACGCAAAGCGTTACTAACTGTGAGGGCTGGTGTTGAGAATCTGCTCGACAAGAGATATTCGGCATTTTCAGACTGGTGCGACATTCCGCAGAAGGGACGAAACTTCTACCTTAATTTGGCATGGTCGCTATGACGTGAGTTTAGGAAGCAAAAAACAATATAAAAGGATGAAAAATATAGTAATATGGATTGGTGCGCTCGTGTTGGGCGCAATTCTTGGAGTTTTGGAGATTGAATGGCTCAACGCGCTGTTTAATTTCATTGCATCGTCGTTTACGCGGCTGTTTCAGTTTGTGGCCGTGCCAACCATCGCGCTTGCCGTGATAACCACGCTGGCATCGCTCGGCACAAAGAACAATGCCGGAAAGATATTCGCGCATACGCTCACTTACACGCTTCTGACAACCGTCTCGGCGGCTGCCGTCGGATTGGTTCTGTACGTTGTCATCGCGCCCGAGAATCTTCCCGAGGAGGTGGTGAAGATGGGAAGCGTAGACGTTCCGCAGAATCTGGAGTCGCTGTCGTACTACGACCACATCTTGAATGTTATTCCGAGCAACGTACTTCAGCCGTTCATCAACGGAAACGTGCTGAGTATTCTCATCATCGCCTCTTCAGTAGGACTGGCTCTCGCCTTCATGCCGCAGAGCGATAACAAGGAAGTGCTCGTAAAGTTCTTCTCAGCCTTGCAGGAACTTCTGTTCACCCTTATCCGTGCGCTGATATGGGCATTGCCCGTCGGAATCGTTGCGTTTGCCGCCCAACTCTCGGCTCAGATTACGGCAGGCGTAATCGTCGGCTCGCTTGGCAAGTATGTGGCGGTAATCCTTGGCGGAAACATCATACAGTTCTTCGTCGTTCTGCCGCTGTTCCTTCTGGTTCGCGGTCTGAATCCCCTGAAGGTGTTCAAGGCAATGTCGCCAGCCGTACTGATGGCTCTCTTTACCAAGAGTTCGGCAGCCACTCTGCCTGTAACGATGCGTTCGGCCGAGGATAATCTGGGCGTCCGTCCCGATGTGGCGCGTTTCGTGCTGCCCATCTGTACTACGATAAACATGAACGGATGCGCCGCCTTCATCTTGGTTACATCGCTCTTTGTGATGCAGAACGGCGGAACGGTTCTCACGCTCCCAACGATGCTCTTGTGGCTTGTCATTGCGGTGATTTCTGCCATCGGCAACGCCGGAGTCCCGATGGGATGCTACTTCCTAACGCTCTCGCTGATGGCCGGCAACGGCTCACCCGTGGGCATAATGGGAATTATCCTTCCTATTTTTACGATAATTGATATGGTTGAAACAGCAGAAAACGTGTGGAGCGATTCGTGCGTTTGTGCAATAGTTAATAAGAAATAAAAACAGTAAAGTTATGAGCAAACAGACAGTAGCAACAAAGACAAACTACAGTAAAAAAGATCCATACGGCGCTTTGAGCATGCCGGTATACCATTGTGCCGCCTTCGAGTTCGACAGCGCGCAGGCAATGGCCGATGCCTTCTGCGGAAGGGTTCTCGAACCTGATTATTCGAGAGTTATGAACCCTACGGTTACTTTTTTCGAAGACAGGGTTAAGGAACTAACCGATGCGCAGAATGTCTTTGCCTTCAACTCGGGCATGGCGGCCATCTCTAATGCTCTAATAGCCGTGGCGCAGAGCGGAAGCAACATCGTAACGAGCAATCATCTGTTCGGTAACACGGTTTCGTTGATAAACAAGACTCTCGGCAGGCTTGGAGTAGACAGCAAGGCGGTAAATCTGCTCGACATTGATGCTGTTGAGGCTGCCGTAGACGAGCACACCTGCTGCATCTTCCTCGAAATCGTTACTAATCCGCAGATGGAGGTTGCCGACGTTGCTGCTCTTGCCGAGGTGGCACGCAAGAACGGCATTCCGCTCATTGCCGACACAACCATGATTCCGTTTACCGAGTTCGATGCCAAGGCTTTGGGTATTGATGTTCAGGTTGTGAGCAGTACGAAGTACATTTCGGGCGGAGCAACATCGCTCGGCGGACTGATTATCGACTACGGAACGTTCGGCGTCTTTAATCAGCGCATCCGTTTCGAACTTCTGTTCAATCTGGGTGGATACATGACTCCCCATGCGGCTTACATGCAGACCCTCGGCTTGGAGTCGCTCCACGCGCGCTATGCCGTGCAGAGCAGCAACACGCTCGAGCTTGCCAAGCGGCTTCGCGAAGTTCCGCAGATTGTAAGCGTAAACTACATCGGCTTGGAAGATAATCCGTTCTACGAACTGGCTCAAAGACAGTATGGCAAAACGGCTGGTGCGATGCTTACCATCGACTTGGCCGACCGCCAGTCGTGTTACAGTTTCATAAACAATCTGAAGGTGGTTCATCGTGCCACTAATCTGTTCGACAACAAGACGCTTGCCATTCATCCGTACTCAACAATCTTCGGACCTTTCAGCGGAAGTCAGAAGAAGGCTATGGATGTTAAGGACACGACAATACGTCTGAGCATCGGTCTTGAAGATGTAGACGATATTTTCGACGATATCGTTCAGGCTCTCAATGCCTGACTCTTGAATAAGCGAAGGGATTGGCTCGCGGCTTTTTTAATTAAGGCCGCGGGCCTTTCTTTTTTACGCTAATGATTATTTGTAACCGTTTTGTAACCGTGCCGATGTGGTCTTTTTCTGCATATTTTTGTAAATTTGTTGCGAAAATAAAAAACAACAACTGAAAAATGACTATCGACATTATTTTTAAACTGCTCGGTTCGCTGGCTCTTCTTGTTTACGGAATGAAGATGATGAGCGATGCCTTGCAGAAAATGGCAGGCTCGAGTCTGAGACACATTCTTGGAAGGATGACCTCGAACCGATTCAGCGGAATGCTTACCGGAACGTTTGTTACATGCGCCGTGCAGTCGTCGTCGGCAACAACGGTCATGACGGTGTCGTTCGTTTCTGCCGGACTGCTTACCTTGGCTCAGGCAATATCTGTAATCATGGGTGCTAACATCGGAACAACCCTCACGGCGTGGATTATGTCGCTGGGATACAGCATAGACCTCACCTGCGTAGTCTTTCCTGCGTTCATTGTCGGTATCTTTCTTATTTGGCAGAAGAAACATCGATTTGCCGGCGATTTTCTGTTCGGACTGGCATTCCTCTTCTGGTCGCTGGTGCTGCTTAGCGGAGTGGGCAAGAGCATGAATCTTGAGCACAACGCCGCCGTTGTCAGTTTCTTCTCTTCGTTCAATACCGACAGTTATCTCACGGTGCTCATCTTCCTTGCCGCCGGAACAATTATCACCTGCATCGTGCAGTCGTCGGCGGCGGTAATGGCAATAACCATTCTTCTCTGCTCAACCGGAGTGCTTCCTATTTATCTGGGCATCGCGCTGGTTATGGGCGAGAATATCGGAACCACGGCAACCGCCAATCTGGCTGCGCTCGGTGCCGGAACGCCTGCTCGCAGGGCAGCATTGGCGCACTTGGTTTTCAACCTCTTTGGCGTGTGCTGGATTCTGTGCGTGTTCTATCCGTTTGTCGATATGGTATGCCACATCGTGGGATATTCGGCTCACGATGGCGGTCAGCCCGAGCGAATCCCGGTGGTGCTTGCCCTCTTCCACACCTGCTTTAACGTGCTGAATACGGCTGTCCTCATCTGGTTCATTCCGCAGATTGAAAAAATCGTCTGCCGTATTCTTCCTGACAAAGCCAACGAGAAGAAAAAACTGTCGGCTCTGCATTTCATCAACGGCGGACTGATGTCAACGCCCGAGATTTCGGTATTGCAGGCGCAGAAGGAGGTTGCACACTTTGCCGAACGGATGCAGCGCATGTTCGGGTTGGTGCAGAGTCTGCTCGACGAGAAGGACAACGCTGAGTTCGACCGCCAGTACGAGCGCATCTGTAAGTACGAGGAGATTGCCGACAACATGGAGGCCGAGATTGCCGCATATCTTGGCGAGGTGAGCAACGAACGGCTTTCGGACGATACTAAGTCGAAGGTGCGCGATATGCTCAGGCAGATAGGCGAACTCGAATCGGTTGGCGATGCCTGCTCAAAGATTGCACGAACCATCAGACAGCGCAAGGAAGGCCGCGAGGATTTCACGCCGCAGCAGTATGCCAGCCTGCATGAGATGTTCGCTCTCGTAAACGAGTCGCTTACGCAGATGATTGTGGTGATAAACGGTCGCCGTAGTGAACTCTCAATCGAAACCTCGCAAGAGATTGAGCACGACATCAATGCCATGCGCGACCGCCTGAAAGCCGAGAGCATCCGGAACGTAGACGTGCAACACTATTCATATTTCATCAGTTCAAACTTCGAGGAGATTGTTTCAGACTGCGAACGTTTGGGCGACTATGTGATGAACGTCGTTGAGGCGCGCCTCGGAAAAAGACTTCTGTCGTATCGCGGACTTCAGGTAAACATCGACAAGAAGACGGTTACGGTCGATGGCGTTCAGGTTGGTTTCACCCGAACCGAGTTCGCCCTTCTCTGCAAACTTCTTGCAAACCGCGGAAATGTAGTGTCGCGCCAGCAACTTATGTCTGAAATCTGGGAGGGCGTTGTGGTTACCGAGCGCACCATAAATGTAAACATCGCGCGAATACGCAAGAAACTCGGGCAGTATTCGCAAAACGTGGTGAGCCGCCAGGGCTTCGGCTACTGTTTCGAAGAAAATCCTGAAAAGTTTAACCAAACGGAAAATATTTAGCCGATTTATGCCATCTATTTGAAAAATTATCACTAATTTTGCGCGCAATAAATTTTATACTTACTATTTATGTCATCATTTATTGCAGATAAGATTGTAATGGATGGATTAACATTCGACGATGTTTTGTTAATCCCAGCCTATTCGGAAGTCCTTCCGAAAACAGTTGAACTTTCAACACGTTTTTCACGAAACATTGAGCTTAAGATTCCTTTCGTAACAGCCGCTATGGATACTGTTACCGAGGCTAAGATGGCTATTGCCATTGCTCGCGAGGGCGGTATCGGCGTTATCCACAAGAATATGTCTATCGAGGAGCAGGCTCGTCAGGTTGCCATTGTTAAGCGTGCTGAAAACGGTATGATTTACGACCCTGTAACCATTCAGGTGGGCGCAACCGTAAAGGATGCCCTCGACATCATGTCTGAGTATCATATCGGCGGTATTCCTGTGGTAGATGACAACAACAAACTCGTCGGAATCGTTACAAACCGCGACCTCCGCTTCGAGAAGAACCTTGACCGTCTTGTAGACGAGGTTATGTCAAAAGACAACCTTATCACAACCCATCAGCAGGCCGACATGGAGGCTGCCGCTGCAATCCTTCAGGAGCACAAGATTGAGAAACTTCCAGTTGTTGACAATGATGGCAAGTTGATAGGTCTTATCACTTACAAGGACATTACAAAGGCTAAGGACAAGCCAATGGCGTGCAAGGATGCCAAAGGCCGTCTTCGCGTGGCAGCAGGCGTTGGTGTAACAGCCGATACTTTCGACCGCATGAAGGCTTTGGTTGATGCAGGTGTGGATGCAATCGTTATCGATACTGCTCACGGTCATTCAAAGTCGGTAATCGAGAAGTTGAAAGAAGCAAAGCGCTTGTTCCCAAATGTTGATATAGTAGTAGGTAACGTAGCCACAGGCGAGGCTGCCAAGTGCTTGGTAGAGGCAGGCGCCGATGGCGTTAAGGTTGGTATCGGTCCGGGTTCAATCTGTACAACCCGTGTCGTTGCCGGTGTCGGAGTTCCTCAACTTACAGCCGTTTACGATGTGGCTCAGGCTCTGAAGGGCACAGATGTTCCGTTGATTGCCGATGGCGGTCTGCGCTATTCAGGTGATATCGTCAAGGCTCTTGCAGCCGGCGGATATTGCGTAATGATTGGCTCGCTCGTTGCAGGAACAGAGGAGAGTCCGGGCGACACAATCATCTTCAACGGACGTAAGTTCAAGTCATACCGAGGCATGGGCTCGCTCGAGGCAATGGAGAACGGTTCTAAGGACCGCTACTTCCAAGGCAACGTAAAGGATGTAAAGAAACTCGTTCCAGAGGGAATTGCAGGCCGTGTTCCTTACAAGGGCACAGTTCAAGAGGTTATCTATCAGTTGATTGGCGGTCTCCGTTCGGGAATGGGCTACTGCGGTGCTGCAAACATCGAGAAACTTCACGATGCTAAGTTCACACGCATCACAAATGCCGGTATGCTCGAGAGTCATCCGCACGAGGTTATCATCACCAGCGAGGCTCCAAACTACAGCCGTCCACAGTAATAAATCTGATTGATAAAAATAGAAAAAGAGGGTGTATAAAAAGATGCATCCTCTTTTTACGCTTTATAAAACCGGAAGAATCTTTTAAATAAAAAAAACAGATAGAGAAATGACGAAGTTTTTGAAAGTCCCATTGACGTTTTTTCAAGGCATTGCTGATAACATAAACAAAAATGACAAGCTTGCATTGCTCGTGATATTTGTTTATACAATCTGCTATAAACTTTATTTCATAACCGACGGAATTTCTGTCTTGGATTCGGCTTTTTATTTGTCATATTCGATAGACTTGGATAGTGCGATGAACTATTCGAGTCTGAAGACGTCGCCATTCTATCTTACGGCTTTGATAAGCAATCTGTTTCTGAAAATGTTTTCTGCAAAATTGTTGGGACTTAGGATTTTGCAGATTCTTAACTATCTGTTTCTATTCTATTGTGTTTTCAGGTTATTAAGAAACAAAATACCGAACATTTGTATTGTCGGTGGAACGTTGATGTCGCTGATGGTTTTGTGCAACCGTCCGATTGAGTTTTATTATGATGATTTGTCGGCTTCACTCTGTGTCTTGTCGATATTGTTGATGGTAAAGGCTGTTGAAAAAGCAAGCAAAGCATGTATTTTCTTCAGCGGCTTTGTCTTTGCCTTGAATATATTTGCTCGTGTGCCGAATGTGGTGTATCTTGCTTTTGCATCGTATGTCTTTCTGTTCTGTAATGATAAGCGTATAAGCATTCCAAAGTTCCTTGTTGTTGGTGTGTTGGGCTTCGTGGCTGGCATTCTGTCTTTCTTTTTGATAATATACACGAAAGGAGACTTGGTAGAGCTTTATAACGGTTTCGTTGGCATAGCAAGACTTTCGCAGGATGCCGACGATTCGCACAATTTGTTTTCGATGTTGTCTGAGGCAGCGGTGCAGATAAAAAGCATTTTAGTTATAATGCTGAAAAATGTAGCGGTTCTTGTACTTGTGAAGTATGCCTACAAACTTAAATTTAAATGGATTGCATATCTTATAATCGTGGCATTTATTGCAAAATCTGTTCATACGTTTGTTGTAATGCCATTGACAATACGAACATATTTCTTGGCTTGGGCTTCGTTCGTTTTGTTGTATGTGGTAAAATATTCTAAACCAAACAGATTCTTGGCTTTACTCCTGTTTGTTGCACTATATGTAATTCCTTTCGGCTCAGACCATTATTTTGATGTTTCTATTTCTTACATTTATGCAGCAGCAATAGCTCCGTTTGTATTTTATTCTTTAATTCTTGTGAAAAGAAATAATGTTGCTTGTCGGCTCTCATTTTATTTATACACCGTTTCGTTGTGTGTGGCGATA
>JAEEGK010019930.1_pt1 | contig 14324 bp, 12 predicted proteins | sample 8958771 | NCBI WGS metagenome assembly JAEEGK01 (sample SAMN16246547, study PRJNA631951) | gut metagenome | biome: gut microbiome; feature: rumen; material: SC-attached | host: Bos | place: Iran: Karaj | collected 2018-10
TACTTAACAGAGCACTTACAACAATTCCAGTCAGGACAGGAACAGGAAGATAGATAAAAAACTTTGTACCAAATAAAAGAACAATGAGCATTGTTAAAAAGGCCGTAATTGACATAAGCTGACTTTTACATTCAAACTGCTCGACAATTGCTGACCGGGAAACACTGCCATTGATAGGACAAGAACCTGAAATACTGGACGCCAGATTCATAACAGAATACGCAATTAATTCCTGATTATTATCTATTTTGTAATCATGTTTTGCAGCATAGTTATTTGCCGCTAGAAGAGTCTGAGCCATAACGACCAGTGAAATCATAAGACTCAAGACAATACAATTTGGTATATAATCTTTATAATCCTTAATAATATAAATATTTGGGATAGAAAGTTTTGGAAATCCTCCCTGAACCGAAGAAAGCAGCTTTACCCCAAAGCGGTCTATTTTAAAAAGTACTGTTATAATAATTCCCAGACCAAGTATAATTACCGACATGGGGATTTTGGGATTTATTTTTCTAAAAATCAAAATAACAGCAATTGTTCCAAATCCTAAAAAAAAGGAAAGAAGATTAAAATTGGAAAACTCTCTTACTATATTAATCAAAACTGAAATCAGTTGACCACTGGAGGCATTTCCACCGTAAAGCTTTGGTAATTGAAAAAGAATAATTAATGTTCCTACACCAGAAATAAATCCACCCATAACAGGATCAGAAATATACTTTACTACCCTACCCGCTTTTAAAAATCTGAACAATAAAAACCAGACTGCGACCATCAGAGAAATTACAGGAACAAACTTCAGCGCTTCAGGAGAACCATGTGCAATTCCACAGGTAGAAAGCAGGGAGCCAACCATTGCAGCAGGCATTGCATCTACCCCCACAACAAACTGAGGTGACGATGATAAAAATGCATAAGAAAGAATAGGAAGTAAAGAACCATATAATCCGCAGACAGGAGAAAGCCCGGCAATTTGAGCATAACCCATTGAAATGGGAATAGAAATCAGAGCTACGACAATTCCAGAAAAAATATCACTTTTAAGATTCTTTTTATTAATCTGAGGTCTAAAAGCCATATACTTTATTTTACAATGGATATAAAAGAAAAGAAAACAAAAAACATCAGAACTTAATTATAAATCTTAAAAATTGAATCTAAAAAATGGGTAACAAAACTCCTAAAAAATACGGTCACAAAGTTCCTAAAAAATTACACATTTTGCTGTGAATAAGCAGTTTTTCAGGTAACAGACTTCTTAAAAAATGACTAATTATGCTATTTATGTTATAATATAGAAGAAAATGACATTTTTAAGCAATTTTATTTTAGTCCGTAACAAAACGACTAAAAATCGTAACAAAACGCTTAAATCTTCTATATATACTAATAATTACTATTAATAAATTTAAAACTAGTAATAAACAAAGAAAAAAGTGGATAAATCATTTATTTCTTAAGAGAAATGTTACCTCTTTTTATTTAAGAGTTTTGTTACCTTCCTGTTGAATTACAAATCAGCTGTGATTAATGCATAACGTGGATCTTTTTTTAGAACAGGAGTAGGACTCTTATATAAGGTAACGCCGGAACCATCTTTATTGATTTCGAATTTAACTTCCTTATAGTATTTCTCTTTTATTTCTTTAAGAAGTTCGATAATACGTGCATAATTTACATTAGCAAGGTTTGGATCTTTTCCTTTCTCAACAGGAATAAACTGTTCAACCAGTTTATGACGTGGAATAAAAACAGGATCATTCAATCCATTATTACGGAAAACAAGCCATGCATAAATATCTTTTCCAATAGGACTTGCAATTTCTTTGTAAATCTCATAATCAATTGGAACTGCATGCTTTTGACAAAAATCTGTAAACTCTGGTGAAAGAAGAATCTTAAAATGTCCGGTTTTCACTTCGTTTGAACCGTCATCAATTTCCTGATATTGAACACCAGTTGTAAAACGGATGTTACCTGTAGTTTTTGTAGTAACAATTACATCTTTTTTAGGATAATCGCCATCTTCATACATATTCTTAAAAAGATAACCAGCTGCTACTTCTCTGATTTCCTGATCAAAAATAAATGCAGCATTTGAAAAACATTCAAGCTGTTCACGAATATCCTTGCCACGTTGTTTTGGAAGCTGCAATTCTCTAAGCAAATCGGCCATGGAAGCATATTCAATCATAAGTTGATTATCTTTATTTTTTGCTATAACTGCGTGTGTAGTAAGAACGCTTAATAAAAGACGGCCATATTTACCAAAAGGAACGTTTTTTGGAGATGACAAGGTAAGAGTAACACCTTGACTTCCTTTACGAATAAACACAGTTTTATGCATATTTTTGAAAGGAAGAGATGCAGTTGTAAAAAAGCTTGGAATATATCCTATCTGCTTTGGTTTTTCACGTGTACTTTCAATTTCAAATAATTCGGAAATCGAATCGTCCATAGGTACGAGTGAATTGTTTTCGTTAATTTTTTTTCTGCCCATACTTTTTATCTGGTAACAGTTCTCTTAAACTATTACTACTCTCCTACTTTTTCAATACCATTTCTAGAAATAGTCAATCTTCCGGCTTTTACTTCTTTCATGATGTAATTAACTGCAGTTTCTACACCTTGAACCAAAGTAACTTCGTGTGATGAGAAAAAAGCCCTGAATTCAGCCTTTTTTCCGCGTGTGAAGTGTAAATTTGCGACATCACTATATTTTCCACGTTTTTCATCAGGGGTAACGGAGGTCTGAGAATTGTTTAAGAGATTTGTTACCCTATTCTGTTCTGGGGTTTCCTGAACCTGAGGTTCTGCACTCATATTATTTTTTATCTGCTGTGCAAAATCCGGGGTAATTAAAGAATGTCCTGTTTTTGTTGATAATGGCATATAAGTGCTCCTATTTTAATAATTCAGCTAATTTTTTGAATGCGGCCAAGGTTGCTGGTTTTGCTCCCTGCTGCTGGATTGTTTTTCTGACGATTGTTGCGGATTTAAAATTCTGATCCTGCGGGATTTCTACAATATTAAAATCAGTGCCTTTGAGCGCTTCGATAATTTCGTTTGCAAGTTTGTAAGAATGATTAACTTCGTTTAAAACAATAGTTTTGAATGCCGGTTGGATGTGCTTACGTTTTTGGCAGTCTTTAAGATTGCTTCTAAAAAGCTGAAGTCCATCCTGAGAGTAACCATCGGCTTTTACAACTGCGACAACTTCATCAACGGCTGCCAGAATGTTTTCTTCAAAAGCATCAAAGGCCGGGGATGTATCGAAAATACAATAGTCGAAGCCCAGCTGTTCGATGATGTTCACCAGGTCAACGAATATGAAAGGTTCTCTGGAAGCCTGCATAGCGCGGTAAAGTTTTAAGCCGTTTGTTGCATTTTCACTAAAGGCCATTGTAGGTATTAAAAATAGATTTTCTACGTTAGACGGAACTATTGATTTTTCAACATCAACCTTGCCGAAAAGTACTTCGCCTAAGTCGTATTCAAACGATTCCAAAAGATTGCTTGTAGAGTTTCCCTGAGGGTCTGCGTCTATAAGCAGTACCTTTTTTCCTGTCATTGCAAGTTCTGCTGCAATGGATACACTGATGGTAGTTTTGCCAACTCCACCTTTCTGGATTGCAATTGCGATTTTTTTCATTTTTGATTTCCCACCCAATTTTTATGCAGTTAAAATTATAATATTTTTTAGTAGATTCTGTCAAATAAAAAATATTATAAATCTAATAAATGTTATTTTTTATATTAGAAATAGTAGAAAAATAATAACATAATATATAATAAGTAATAGTACAGGATTTGTTATAAAACTACTAAAAGATGTTATAAATCTACTATTTTATAGTAGATAGAAAAACCGACTCTAGGATTCAAATAGAGAAGACTTTTTTAACAGCTTGACAAATATCACGTCCGACCCAAAAACACCCCTATTTTTTAAATTTTTCTATAGGTAACAATTCTCCTAAAAAATAAACAGAATTATACCGAATGACATTAAATTCACACTCTTCTGAACTCGACTTTTCTTTCATTATTTTATAACCTTAATGATATGAATTCAAATACAGACTGCCTCAGCATGAAGAAAATTCTCCGCAAAGAAATTAAACAACGGGTTTCTCAAATCTCTGCTTTTATTCCTGAATATTCTTCAAAAATTTGTGATTTAATCATTCAGTCTGAAGTTTATAAAGCCTGCAGAAATTTACTGCTTTACATGGCTTTGCCGGATGAAGTAAACCTCAGCAAATTAATAAGTCAGGCAATCTGTGATAAAAAAAATATTTATGTTCCAAAAGTAAATATAGAAACAAGGAATATGGATTTTTTTCAGTATACGGTTTATGAAACAATGTGTACTGGAGCTTTTGGGATAATAGAACCTTCAGTTGAAAATTTGAAGTATGATTCTGGTAACAGTTCTATTAAAACTTTGATTATCGTTCCAGGACGGGCGTTTGCATCTGATGGTTCGCGACTTGGCAGGGGAAAAGGTTTTTATGATTCATTTTTATTAAAGGAACGCCAGCTGCTGGAGGACAATGTAGTTTTTTGCGGAGCCGGTTTTTCTGTACAATTTTTAGAGGCTCTGCCGTTGGAGACGCATGATATAAAAATGGATCTTCTGGTAAACGAAAAAGGATTCGTCACTAAAAACTGATTTTTATCAAGTTTGTTTCTTTATTTATATTATTATTTTGATAATTTAGGCGTTCTGTTACCTCCTTAAAAAAATTTTATATTTTCATTCTATTTATTTATGTCTTTATTCTTGAAACATGGCAAAGATTATTATTATAATTTCCATAAAATCAAGCAGAAAAGATTTTTCTTTTTTCTGCTTAAAAAAATTACATTATGAGGTTCATGAATGAGTTCTAATTTTCCATTAAATAAAAGTCAACTGGATAATCTTATAAATGATTTTCCTACACCTTTCTATCTTTATGATGAAGCTGCAATCCGTGAAAATATGCGCAAGTTTACAAAAGCATTCAGCATTTTTCCTGTTTTCAGGGAACATTTTGCAGTAAAGGCTTGTCCTAATCCTTATATTTTGAAAATTCTTGCTGAAGAAGGCTGTGGTGCTGATTGTTCTTCTTTGCCGGAATTAATGCTTTCCGAAATGGCTGGTATCAAAGGTAAAAAGGTTATTTTTACTTCGAACGAAACTCCCGCTGATGAATATCAGTTTGCTTATGACCGTGGAAATATTATTAATTTCGATGATATAACTCACATTGAATATTTTAAGAAAAACATTGGAAAATTGCCGGATACCGTTTGTTTCAGATACAATCCGGGTGCTGAAAAACAGGGATGCAATTCAATCATTGGAAAACCTGAAGAATCAAAATACGGACTTACACGAGAACAGATTTTTGAAGCCTATAAAATCTGCAAATCAGAAGGTGTAAAGCATTTTGGTCTTCATACAATGGTTGCTTCGAATGAATTGAATCCAGCTTTTTTTGTTGATACTGCAAAACTTTTGTTTGAACTTTGTGCAGAAATAAAAGAAAAATGCGGAGTTAGAATAGAATTTGTTGATTTGGGCGGCGGACTTGGAATTCCATATAAACCAGAACAGAAAGCAGTAGATTATGATGAAGTTGCAAAAGGAATTCGCGCAGAATATGACAGGGTAGTTGTACCAAATGATTTGGATCCTCTTGAAATATACTGGGAATGTGGTCGTCCGATTACAGGTCCTTATGGTTGGCTTATTACAACTGCAATCCATGAAAAGCATATTTACCGCGAGTATATCGCTCTTGATGCCTGTATGGCAGATTTAATGCGTCCTGGAATGTATGGAGCCTACCACGAAGTTACAGTCAGTGGTAAAGAAGAAGCACCTAAAACAAAAGTTTATGATGTAGTCGGCTCTCTTTGTGAAAACTGCGATAAATTTGCTGTTCAGCGTGCTTTACCGGAAATCAAAATGGGAGACCATGTAATCATTCATGATGCAGGTGCGCACGGAAGGGCAATGGGCTTCAATTATAATGGAAAATTACGCTGCGGAGAAATTTTAATGCGTCCGGACGGAACTTTCAAAGAAATCAGACGTAAAGAAACAATAAATGATTTATTTGCTACATTGGATTTAGATGGTGTAAAAAACTTCTAAATCAAAAGCTTAAATCAGAAAGCATAAAATAAACAGGAGTTTTTATGAATAAAATTTATGCAATGACAGATGACAAAATCACGGAGCGTGAAATTAAAAATGCGCTGGCAGCAAAAAAAATTGCCTGCGAATGTATGGTTTTGTTAAAAAATGAAAATCAGACATTGCCACTGAATAAAAAAATTAAAATTGCACTGTTCGGAAATGGTGCAAGAAATACAATAAAAGGTGGAACTGGCTCTGGAGATGTAAATACACGCAGTTTTACAAATATTGAAACCGGTCTTAAAAACGCTGGTTTTGTAATTACATCTCAGGCCTGGCTTGATAAAAACGAAAAATTCAGAAATGAAAAGAAAACTGAATATTTGAATTGGATTGATTCAGAGGCAAAAGCTAAAAATGTTAATCCAGTTTATATTGCTTTTGATCATCCTTTTACAGACCCAGGAATTGTAGAAATCACTGATGAGGAAATAAAAGCTGCTGGTTGCGAATCTGATGATGTAACGACCGTTTTTGTAATTTCAAGAAACTCTGGTGAAGGAGCAGACCGTAGAAACGCAAAGGGCGACTATCAGCTTTCTGATACTGAAGCTGACGGTTTGAAAAAAGTTGCTGCAGGTTTCAAAAAAGTTGTAGTTGTTTTGAATGTTGGCGGAATTATTCAGATTAAAGATGTTTTTGAAAATCCTAATGTTTCTGCTGTTTTGTTGATGAGTCAGTTGGGAAATCTTGGTGGAGATGCTCTTGCAGAAGTTCTTTGTGGTGATTCTGTACCAAGTGGTCGTCTTTCTGATACCTGGGCTTTAGATTACATGGACTATCCATCATCAGCTACCTTCAGCTTTAATAATGGAAATCTTGATGATGATTATTATAATGATGGAATCTATGTAGGTTACCGTTATTTTGACAGCTTTGATAAAGAGGTTTTGTTCCCATTTGGCTATGGTCTTGGTTATACAAAGTTTAGTCAAACTGTTACCTCTGTAGCTCAGAAAGATAATAAATTAAAGATTGATGTTGAGGTTTGCAATATCGGTGAAAAGTTTTCCGGTAAAGAAGTAGTTCAGGTTTATGTTTCTGCTCCAGACGGAAAATTGATAAAACCATATCAGGAATTGAAAGCCTTTGCAAAATCCAAGGAACTAAAGCCTGGTGAAAAAGAGACTCTTGAAATTGCATTTAATCTTGAAAGTCTTGCAAGTTATGATGAAAAAGCTTCCAGCTGGATAATTGAAAAAGGAAATTATCTGGTTAGGGTAGGGGAGAACTCAAAAGAAACAACTGTTGCTGCAACTTTAGTTTTTGATAAAGAGTTTGTTACAGAAAAATGCCGTAAGGTTCTTCCTTTGGATTGTGAATTACAGGAAATTAAACCTGCCGCTGCAAAAGTTGCTCCAGCCGCTCAGGGAATTGTAATCAATATTGATGAAAGCAAACTTACCTGCAAATGCAATGAGTATCAGAAAAATCGCCCTGAAATGAAAACTGATAAAACACAGCTTTTGACACTTGATGATGTAAAGAATAAAAAATGCACACTTGAAGAACTGGTTGCTCAGCTGTCTGTTGAAGAAATGGCAACTTTGTGTGTAGGAGTTTTCAGCCACAATAAAGATAAATCAGTTATTGGTTCTGCTTCTGCATGTGTTCCTGGCGCGGCTGGTGAAACTCCAGATTTGTTGAAAGATTCAAGAAAAATCAAAAAACTCATTCTTGCTGATGGTCCTGCAGGCGTAAGACTTACACCTCATTTTAAGACAGATAAAGATGGAAATCTTTTACCAGGCGGGGATGTTTTTGGTGATACAATCAGAAAGTTTGAAAATGTTCCGGAAGGAGCAATAGATTACTATCAGTATTGTACTGCAATTCCAATTGGTTGGGCTTTGGCTCAGAGTTGGGACTGCGAAATGGTAGAAAAAATTGGCCAGATGATTGGCGGCGAAATGCAGTTGTTTGGTGTTGATTTGTGGCTTGCTCCTGCTCAGAATATACACAAAAATCCATTGTGTGGACGAAACTTTGAATATTATTCTGAAGATCCTCTTTTAACTGGAAAAATCTCTGCTGCAATTACCCGCGGTGTTCAGAAAAATAAAGGTTGTGGAACTACAATCAAACATTTTGCTGCAAACAACCAGGAAGAAAACCGCTATTTTGTAAACGCCCATATTTCAGAAAGAACCTTGCGCGAAATCTATCTTAAAGGTTTTGAAATTGCTGTTAAAGAATCTCAGCCTCTTTCTGTAATGACTTCCTACAATTTGCTCAATGGAATCCATACTGCAAACCAGTATGATTTGTGCCAGACCCTCCTTCGCGATGAGTGGGATTTTGGAGGCGTTGTAATGACAGACTGGTTTACTTCTCAGCACATGCCATCAATGATGGGCAAATATAAACCAAAGTATCCTATTTCTGCTTCTACAGGTTGTATTGCAGCCGGTAACGATTTACAGATGCCAGGATGCCAGCAGAATATTGATGATATCGTTGATTCTGTAAAGAATAATAAAGAAATTGACGGTTACAAGATTTCTCTTGGCGATTTGCAGTTCTGTACTTACAATCTGCTTAAAGTTATTCTTAAACTGGAAGCTTAGTTTATTGGTAATGAATGTAAGGTCCTTATAATCAGATACAAGAAAAAATTAAAGGCGGTGATTGCGACAAGCGCAACCACCGCCTTTTTTATCAGTTTTATCAATCTCTCAAAGAAAAAGCGTACAACTCGTACAATTAGAGTACAGCTTTCAAAAACTGTTGCAAGCGTTCACTCTTAGGATGCTGGAAGATTTCTTCAGGAGTTCCTTCTTCAGCAATAACGCCTCCATCCATAAAAAGAACTCTGTCTGCAACTTCGCGGGCAAAACCCATTTCGTGGGTAACAACAACCATTGTCATACCATCGTTTGCAAGCTGCTTCATAACAGAAAGAACTTCACCGACTAATTCCGGGTCAAGTGCCGAAGTTGGTTCATCAAAAAGAATTGTTTTTGGTTCCATTGCAAGCGCACGTGCAATTGCAACACGCTGCTGCTGACCTCCCGAAAGATTGTTAGGGTAGGCGTCCAGTTTGTCGCCAAGTCCAACTCTCTGAAGTATTTCAATTCCCTTCTGACGGGCTTCTTCTTTGGATTTACCAAGTACGTGCATAGGAGCGACCATCATATTTTCCAGCGCAGTTTTGTGTGGGAAAAGATTGAATCTCTGGAAAACCATTCCTACTTCCAGAAGAATCTTGCGTCGTTCTTTAGAAGAAATCTTGAGTTTTCTTACACCGTTTTCATGATGTGTCAATAACTGATCTTCTATATAAATTGCACCATTGTTAATATGTTCAAGATGATTTAAAGCGCGCAAAAAAGTAGATTTACCGGCACCACTTGGTCCGATTATACAAACTACTTCCTTTGGTTTTACAGAAAGAGTTACGCCTTTTAATACATCTAAATCTCCAAAAGAAACACATACGTTTTCTGCTCTAATCATGTCCATAAGATTTTCTCCTTTATGTAATTAAAATCAAGCGTAAGTATTTTTCTTTTCCAGCCAGCGGAAGAACAAGGTGAATACAGCCGTAATAATCAGATAAAGAATCATTGCCGGGATGTATACCAGAGAAGATGCCGTTGAAGACTGAATGCTTCGCGTAACTTTCGTAATATCAGCAAGAGCGATAATAGAAACCAGAGATGCGTCTTTGAGCATCATAATGAACTCGTTTCCTACAGGAGGAATGAGCCGTCTTATTGACTGTGGAAGAATAATAAGCTTCATAGTCTGAAGGTAACTCATACCAAGGACTTTGCCTGCTTCGAACTGTCCTTTATCGATTGATTGGATTGCGGAACGGAAGATTTCGCTGCAGTATGCGCCACTGTTTAATCCAAATGCAATGAATGCTGCAAGAAACTTATTGTTAATTGTAAGAGCTCTGCTTATTTCAGGCAGACCATAATAAACAAAGTAAAGCTGCATCAAAAGAGGTGTTCCGCGGAAGAAGAAAACGTATGCTTTACTAAGTCCTCTTAATACCTTGCTCTTTGACATTGAGCCGAGAGCAAGGATTATTCCAAGAATAAGACCGGCACATACTGAACAAAGAGTCAGTAAAATTGTGATTTTAGCACCACTTAATAACTGAGGTGTCCAGCCGATAATTTTTTGAAAAATATTCATATGCCAATCCTTATAATTTATTTTTTGTTATTTTATTTAATGCTGTCAGATAAATCCATTCCGAAAATCTTGACATAGATGTTCTTTAATGTACCATCTGCTTTCATGTCTTCAAGAATCTTGTTAACTTTTGTCTGAAGTTCAGTATTTCCTTTTTTCATACAGATTCCAAAGTATTCATCTGGAGTTCCGCTCCAAACCTGTTTGAATTCAGTGTCTTTTGGAGCAAGGTAATCAACTGCTACAAGACCGTCACTTACAACAACATCAATTCTCTTGAGTTTGAGGTCGTCATATGCGTTCATAACCTTGTCATAAGCGTTTTCGATGTATGTGAATCCTTCTTCAGCAGCGTGTTTCTTTGCATAAAAGTCAGATGTTGTTTCTGCCTGATAACCAACTTTCAGTCCTGCAATATCAGAGAATTTGTTGATTTTCAAAGTTGAATCTTTGCGTACAATTAAAGACTGTCCGTTTCCGATATATGGATTTGAGAATAAATAATTCTGGAGTCGCTCTTCAGTAATAGTTGCAGCAGAAATAACTGCATCATAGCGGTCTGTATCAAGTCCAGCAAAAATACCATCCCATGCTGTATCAACGAATTCAGGCTCAAGGTTAAGACGTTTAGCAATTTCTTTTCCAAGTTCGATGTCAAAGCCCATAGGAGTTTTTCCGTCATCTGCATAGTATTCAAAAGGAGGATAGCCGATTTCCATAGCAATCATGAGCTTTCCTTTCTGAACTGTGAACTCACCTTTTTCTACCTTTTTTGTACAACTAGTGAGACCTGCAATTAAAGCGATTGCACCAATAAGTGCTCCAAATTTTTTCATAATAAACCTCCAAAAATAAAAAGGGCAAATAAACTGCAAATGCAATTATTTTGCCCCGTTGCACAATTTAAATTATAGTAATTTTAGTGATTAGGTCAAGCACTCGAAAAGTAGATAATACACTTGAAATAACCTAAACCTATGGGTTATCATGTAAATATGAGTCGTAAAACAGAAAATATTTATCAATCTCTTGATAAATTGAAGGAATTAGAAGAACGCCTTTCGGATTTGAATAAAACAATAAATAGCCGTGAGCTTGATGATCTTGATTTTGAACTTAGTCAGGAAATAAAAAATCTCAGGTTTTGGATAGATTCTTTGTATTTGTATAACGGAAAATCAACCAGTAATGCCAAAAAAACTGCCAGCCGCGAAAATGGAAAAAAAGGTGGCAGACCTCCAAAGCAGATTACACAGATGAAGCGTCGACGTTTGGAAATTGATGCCCTCGTTCCTGACCTGGAGCATAAAATCAAGTTTGCAGAAAATCTTGAAGAAGAAAACAAACTTAAAAAACAAATAGAAGAATTAAAAAAAGAGAATCAGGAAATTTCTTCTGCCCTTGAGCAGTACACTAAAGGCAGTCTAAAATCAGAAAATTGAAAGGTTGATGTAAGCCCAGATATCATCTGAATCTTCAATTTTAAAGATATGATAAATCATGCGGATTTTATCTGTTTGACCTTTAAGCTGTTTGTCATAATTCAGAATACGGGTTTCTTCAATACCACAGAAGTTAGCAAGCAGTTTATTTCTGTCCATAAATGAAAGAAAGGCCTTTCTATATGGTTCTGTAATAAAGTTTTCTGCCACAATTTCAAGCGCCTCAGAATAATTGTTTGTATCAATTCCTGTATTTTCTTTCCATTTGTCAGCACCATTTGTAGTTATAAAATTATCTTTTGTAAGGTTAACTGTAAATGAATAGAGAGGTCCCCTGATAAAACTCTGGTTAAAATTGCGGATATGCTCTGTAAGGTGATCCATTTCTGTAGCAATTGTTTCCTGTTCAAGAGTATCAAGAATAATCTCAAACTCGTTTTTAGGAATTGGTTTGGAATAATAAAATCCCTGTATGCTGTCACAGCCGGTATGCTTTAAAAAATTAACCTGATCTTCTTTTTCAACTCCCTCAGCAGTAACATACATTCCAAGTTCCTTTGCCAGACAGATAGTGTGTTCAATAAGCCGGTCACCGCCAAAGTTACCGATAAAATCAATCAAACTCTTATCAAGTTTTAAGGTCTCAAAATGCATTGTGTTGAGAGAAGCAAGAGAAGAGTAGCCGGAACCAAAATCATCCATCTGGAGAGTAAAACCCGCTGCATGAAAATCGTCCGCAATTTCTTTAATCTGCCTGTTGGTTATAGCGGCTGTTTCTGTAATTTCTATAGGAACAAACTTTTTATCAAGTCCGATTTTTTCAACAATGTTTTTGTATAGATTTACAATTTCCTTATAATAAAGACTTGCTCTTGAAAGGTTTACAGAAATAGGGACAATATTCTTGCCTGCTCTTTGCCAGCCACTTAAAATCAGACAAAGGTTTCTGAAAATATATTCATCAAGCTGCCTGATTAAATTGCTTTTTTCAAATAAAGGAATAAAATCACCTGGCTGAATAATTGCACCGTCAGGAGTATACCAGCGGACCAGAGCTTCGGCTCCTACAAGTTTTTTTGTAATAGGATTATATTTTGGCTGGAACCAGAGTTTGAACTCTTTTCTTGCAAGCGCATCTTCAAAAGAGTCCGTCATTTTTTTATCTCTGATTGTACGCATTGTGTCTTCTTCATTAAAAAATGCATAATCCGAGTTCTGCTGTTCCTTTGCCTTATGCTTTGCAATAATTGCTTCGTTATAGGACTGTTCAATCTTTTTGTTTGTATGCCAGGAAGAAACCCCAAAGTAAGGTCTGATTTGAGGAACGCTCATTTCTGCAGAAATCAAAGAAAGCGAAAGGGAAATATTCTTTAGTGTCCTAATGATTATTTGATTATCCTTTGTATTAAGAAAAATAATAAAATGATCTGCATTTACATGGGCCGCCAGATTACCGGCAGAAACGTCAATCAGCTCAAATATTTTATTCCATATTTCTTTTATAACCTGATCCCCTCTTGAGATACCGCAGATTGAATTAACAATTTTAAAATTATGAATATCAAGACAAATGATTGAACCGTCTGTTGCAACTTTGCGCAGCTTTTCCTTGAATTTTATATAATTGTAGCCCTTTGTAATCTGATCAAAATAAGCATACTGCTCCAGCATTTCCTGTTTTACAGCATAATCATTTGAAACTTTATCTGTATAATCCTTTACAATGGATAACGTGCAGATATCACCATTTTCGTTTTTCGTAAGTAAAAAGCGCTGGTTAATATATAATCTGCTGTTATCTGAGCTTTCCATCCAGTAATTTATGACATAGTCACGCTTTCCGGAATTATAGGATTCGATAAGAGTGGAATTAATATGGTCAATATCACCTAATTCAGATTTTGTAGTATTGAAGGTAACTTTTTCGACCCATCTCTTTACAAATTCAGAAAATTTGCAGGGAATTGAAAGACCAACATATTCAGGAACCGAAATAAGTTCTCCCGTTTTTCTGTTTTTAAAGAAAAAGTCAGATTCTATTAAATCCTTTGTAATATTAGCATCATAAAAAGAAGTCGCAGTAGATAGCAGGGAAGTGCGGTATTGGGCTTCGTGATATAAGGCCCGTTCGAGTCTGGCAATTGTTTTCTTTTGGTCTATACTTTCTTCTTCCAAACTGTTTGCCCCCAATCATGTTACAAAAGCACCCTCTAATATAGATTACCATAGAATAGAAAAAAAACTAGAAAAAAAGTAAAAATAACGAAAAAATATGTTGTTTAGCTAATCTCTCTTAATGTAAAATAAACATTATGTCAAAACAGATGATTATGGGAAATCAAGCCATTGCGCTTGGTGCATTAAAAGCCGGAGTAAATCTTGTAGCAGGATATCCTGGAACACCCTCCAGCGAGATTATTGAATTTATTGCAAAATATAAAGCTAAGACTGGAACTTATGTAGAATGGTCTGTAAATGAAAAAGCCGCAGTTGAAGTTGCTGCTGGTGCAAGTTATGCAGGCAGCCGAACTCTTGTT
>JAEEGK010019931.1_pt1 | contig 14323 bp, 3 predicted proteins | sample 8958771 | NCBI WGS metagenome assembly JAEEGK01 (sample SAMN16246547, study PRJNA631951) | gut metagenome | biome: gut microbiome; feature: rumen; material: SC-attached | host: Bos | place: Iran: Karaj | collected 2018-10
ATTGGTAGAGAAACACGGAAATTCGTGGTGAGACGATGAGATCCCCCTTTGGAAATGGAGTGGAAATGAATAGTTAATAGCGGCGTGTGCGGTGAGCACAACGGTTTTGGATTAATTCAAAATTTGAAATTGACAGCCTCCGAGGTTTCGGGGGCTGTTTTTTTTGTGTGCTAGTTTCAAATAAAAAGCAATATAAAACGGATTTTTTGCTGTTGAAATGATATTTTTTCTATTTTTGCTGAATCATATATGATTTTGTTCGACCAGTGAAAAGGCTTCTCACCATAGTATGGCTATTATTTGCCCTCCATCTTCAAGCGCAAGTGAGGATTGGGGAAAAAGAAGCACGTGCCACCGCTGAGCAGTTCGTGTTGCAGCAAGGGAAACAAGTCCAGCAAATACTGACACTAAGCGAGGAAATCAAAAGCAAGCAATCGGGGCAAACCAATCTGTTCGTGTTTTCCATGGAGCCTAAAAGCTACGTCATCGTCTCAGCATTGGATGAAGTATTGGCCTATTCCTTTGAAACCGTTCTCCCTAAAAAAGAAACATGGCCCGAGTCTTTTGTTTATTGGCTTGAACTATACAACGAACAGACAGACTATCTTTTTGAGCATTCTGGTTGCACGAGAAATGCAATAAGATACCTTACGGAAATCGAGCCTTTGCTGACCTCCAAATGGGGACAAGGTTGTTACTATAACGAAGATTGTCCTGTTGACGAATCTGGCCCATGCCAACATGCAGTTGCAGGTTGTGCTGCCATTGCGATGGCCCAAATCATGTATTACCACAAACAGCCCTTGAAAGGAACAGGTACGATGACCTATAATTGTCCACCCTATGGAAATTTGTCAGCCGACTTCGGACAAACCGTCTATTCATGGGAGGAAATGTCAGACAGCCTCGTCTGTTCCAATCCAGCTGTCGCCTTGTTGGTCTCACATTGTGGCATTAGCATCAAGATGGACTATGGCCCTGAAACAAGCTATTCTTTTGGTGTGCTCGATGCGTTTCGGCAATACTTTTCCTACCCAACCGCCACTTGGTCACGCAGGACCAATTATGACGAAGAGACCTGGCTATCACTGATAAAAAACGACCTCGACATGGGAAGCCCTGTTTATTTCAATGGTCATTCCAACCAAGGCGGACATGCTTTCGTTTGTGACGGTTACGACAATTCTGGCCTGTTTCATTTCAATTTTGGCTGGGACGGCCTTTACGATGGCTATTTCACACTTGGCAATCCGTATGGGTTTTCAACCCAGCAGTCCGTAATCACCGACCTCATCCCCATTGACGACTATCCCATACAATGCGATGACCACGGCATCATCTATGTGGCTCCCGACGGTAACGGCGACGGCTCTTCATGGGAAAATGCTACCAACAAATTGAGATGGGCAGTTTATAAATACCATTCCAGCGACCATTCCATCTGGGTCAAAGAAGGTACCTATCATGGAAACCTAACGGATTCACACGCATTCGTTTTGCAAGAAAACTGCAAACTCTATGGAGGCTTTAAGGGTGACGAACCTTTTGATTATGACCTTTCAATGCGAGACTTTTCCGCTCATCCCAGTATCTTGGACGGGAACAACTCACAAGGTGTAATTTATGCAGGTCCCACTATTGACACCGAATCCATCCTCATCGACGGTTTTACCATTCAAAACGGTAATTCATCGGTTGGTGGTGGCATTTTTCTACAAGGCAACACGTGGGTCATCAACTGTAAGATTTGTTTCAACCATGCCCGACTGTATGGTGGTGGACTTGCAACTGAGTCTTCCAACGCCAAACAATGCAGATTCATCAACTGCATCATTGACAACAACTCGGCCCCGAAAGGCGGCGGTATTTATTGTAATGACGCAAGTCCCATCTTCTGGAGCTGTCTTATCAACAATAACACAGCCCAAATCGGTGGAGGATGTTATCTGATGGATGAGACCAAGCTATACAACTGCACCATTGTAAAAAATGAAGGAACTGAGACTTACGGAGGAGTTTTTTCAGACAATCAAGCAGGCATCAGGAACTGCATCGTTTGGGGCAACATTAGCCCACACGGGAACATCCAAATTGGGCCTCAGCAAACCTATTCCTATTGTGCCGTCCAAAATGACCCGTCGGCTATAGGAAACAATTTCAGTGCAAGGCCTGAAAACGACGGCAATTCTGGAAATTTCTACATCAGGTTCAAAAATTCAAACGTCATTGCTGGGCATACGGGCTATGGGGGTGATTGGAGGCTTCAGCCGAATAGCTTTTGCATCGATCGTGTTGACAATATTGAATGGCAGCCCGACACCGATTTGGACGGAAATCCACGACTCAGACACCAAAAGGTCGACCTTGGTGCCTATGAATCGAACACGACCACCCATTTCATTGATGATGTTTTGTGCGAAGACAATCCATATCTTATCCATAATACTGGATATTATTCTGTCCTTTACCCAGGAAATCATTACGACAGTCTTGTCATTATTCACGTACTAGGTTTAAAACCGTTGACTTCCGTCTACATGGAGAAAGAAATCTGCGATGGTGAGTCCTTTGACTTTTTTGGTGAGTCTCTCAGTGAAACGGGACACTATTCCACCACCATAGACTGCAAAACCTACGAGCTTGACCTGACTGCAAATCCCAATCCATACGTTCCTGTTTTCATGGAAGAGGAAATCTGCGAAGGAGAGACATACAATTTCTATGGAATGGATCTTAAATACAGTGGACATTATTCCACCATCATCAACTGCGTTGGCTATGAACTTGACCTGACCGTGAATCCGAGTCCAACACTACAATGCAGCAACGACACCCTCGTGGAATATGGAAAGCCCGTCCAACTCATTGCATCAGGTGCCGATTCCTATCTATGGTCAACGGGCGACACCACGCAATGCATCACCGTCTATCCTATTTCTGACAAAAACTATACGGTTCAAGGCTTTTCAAAAAACGGATGTAGAAATATGGCTTCGGTAACTGTTAGGGTAGTTTATGAAACTGATGAAACGACTTTATTCCCCAATCCCGCCAACGACAAGGTTGAGATTTATATGCCACTCATTGACGAGGTAGAAGTGTTCAACTTTCTGGGTGTGAGGATAGACAATGTCAAAGCTGAGCGCAAAGTCGTCGAGTTGGATATCAGCAATTATCCTCCTGGGGTTTATATCGTCCATGTGCGGCAGCTCAACAACCACTACTACAAGAAGCTCATCATCCAACACTGAGAAACATGAAAAGACTCCTCGTCATATTGCTGATACTGTTTGCCATCCACCTCCAAGCGCAAGTGAAAATTAGGGAAGCGGAAGCCCATTCGACCGCCGAACAGTTTGTGTCGCAACAAAACAAACAAGACAAGCAAACGCTGACCTTAAGCGAGGAAATCAAAAGCAAGCAATCGGGGCAAACCAATTTGTTTGTGTTTTCGATGCAGCCGCAAGGTTTTATCATCGTCTCCGCATTAAACGAGGTGCTTGCCTACTCTTTTGAATCCTCCATACCTGCAATGGACGAACTCCCCGACCACATCGCCTATTGGTTGAACCTCTATAACGAACAGACGGATTACCTCCTCCAGCATCCCGATCAAATCACAAAGCCCACGAAACAGCAACGTTCCGTCGGGCCGCTGGTGACCTCCATTTGGGGTCAAGGCTGCTATCATAACCAAGCCTGTCCCGAAGACGAACTCGGGCCTTGCCGTCACGTCTCGGCTGGCTGTGTGGCCATCGCCATAGCGCAAATCATGTATTACAACAAGCAGCCTATTAAAGGCATCGGATCAATGACCTACAGCTGTCCGCCCTATGGAACCCTGTCAGCCGATTTCAACAGCACCACCTACCAATGGGATGACATGGTCGACACGGTAAACCAATACAATGCGGCCGTGGCTAAGTTAATTTCACATTGCGGTATCAGCGTGAAGATGGTTTATGGTCCACAGTCGAGCAGTTCCAGCAACGTTGCCGCCCACAATGCATTACGCCAGTTCTTCTTATATCCTTGCTCAACCATATCATACCGAAACAGTTTTTCCGATGAAGCATGGTTGGCATTGATAAGACAAGACATTGACAATCGACACCCGGTCTATTACGAAGGCAAATCATATTTGGGCACCCATGCATTCGTTTGCGACGGATACGACACCAACGGGTTGTTCCATTTCAACTTCGGCTGGGATGGCGTGGCCGACGGCTACTACACTCTTGATAGTCCATACGGCTTTTCAATTCATCAATCCTGCATCCACAACATCATTCCCGCTGACGACTTCCCCATCCAAAGCGACAGCCACGGTATCATTTACGTGACTCCAGACGAGAATGGAGACGGCTCATCATGGGAAAACGCAACAAACGATCTGCAGGCAGCCATCTTCAAGTCGCATGTAATCAGGTCCACCATTTGGGTCAAAGAAGGCCTATATACAAATGAGCCCATGGAAGGATATGCTTACAATCTGCTTGGAGATTGCCGCCTTTATGGAGGATTCAAAGGCGACGAGCCCTACGACTATGACCTTTCCTTAAGGGATTTCGAAGCCCATCCCAGCATTTTGGACGGCAACCAGTCCTACGGCGTCATCAACGTGCAAATTGCCGTCAATCCAGTCTTCATCGATGGTTTCACCATCCAAAACGGCAGGGCCTCGCAAGGTAGCGGCATCTCAGTGAAATGTCAAACACTCATCGATAATTGCAAGTTCCGTTTCAACTACTCCACATTGAATGGCGGTGGCTTCTCGAACCTATCACCACGCAATTCTGAAAAGGTCATCCTAAAAGACTGCGAGTTCTTCGGAAACGAAGCGAAGTTTAATGGTGGTGCTGTCTATGATTTAGGTAATACGAAATACCATCGTTGCCATTTTCACGACAATCTTTCACGTAGAGACGGAGGCGGCGCGTATTGCAACTCCTTCGTCCAACCCAGCCTGTTTTACAACTGTACCATCAACAACAACGTGGCAAAAAACGGTGGGGGTTTGGCCACCATAAAAGAGGGAGCGACATTTTGGAATTGCTTGATCAACAACAACACGGCTGAAACAGGCGGCGCTTGCTATTTGGAAGACGGATCCAAACTGTATAACTGCACCATCGTCAAAAACGAAGCGCAAACCGATTATGGAGGAGTCTATGTGGAATCATCCTCTCCACAAGACAGGATCAGGAACTGTATCATCTGGGGCAACGTCAGCCCAGGCGAAAACACCCAAATCGGACCCGAGGGCACTTATTCCTATTGTGCCGTTGAGGAAGACCAATTGGAAGCAGGTCAAAATTTCAAAGCAGAAGACGACAATGACGGCGGGTTGCCAAGGTTTTACGTCAGATTCCAAAACGCCGATGTCGATGCAGGAGTTTCAGGACAAGGAGGTGACTGGCGACTTCAACCCAACAGCCTTTGCATCAACAGAGGAATTAGTATCGTCGGCCAATCTGAGACCGATTTGGACGGAAATCCACGCTGCTTGCACGAAATAGTCGATTTGGGTGCCTACGAATCGAACACGGCCGTCAATTTCATCAATGCCTACTTTTGTGAAAACACTCCCTTTTATTACCAAGGCTCGCTCCTTTCGGAACTGGGGATATACTCTTTTTTGATTTGCGGCACTTCATACGATAGTCTCGTAGTCATTAATTTGAAGAATCCTCCTCCCGCTGTTATATTCAATGAAAAGATATGCGAAGACAACCCGTATGATTTTTTCGGCACCCTTCTCTACACATCGGGGACATACACCACCACAATAGATTGCATAACTTATCAACTCAACCTTACTGTGCAGCCTTTGACCCTCATCCCAATGGAGGCCGAAATCTGCGAAGGCGACACATACAACTTCTTCGGTACGCCTTTGATAGAAGCAGGGGTCTACGCCGACACTTCCAATTGCCAAATCCACCAGCTTGACCTGAGCGTCATACCTTTATCGGAAACCGACTATTCAGAGAAAACTATTTGTGAAGGTGAGACCTACAATTTCCATGGCCTAAAACTCCAACTTGAAGGTCATTACAGGACCATGGTCAATTGCAAGCCTTACGAACTTGACCTAACAGTCAATCCCGTGCCCAAGCTACAATGTAGCAGCGACACCATCATTGACTACGGCAGTCCTGCGCACCTTTCTGCATCTGGTGCCGACTCATATCTTTGGTCGACGGGCGACACTACTGACCGCATCACTGTCTTTCCCAAAGAGGACAAACTGTATTCCGTCGAAGGCTTCTCACAAAACGGATGCAGTAAAAAGCGTTATATCAGCGTGAAGGTAAATGACGGAATTGCCGAAATGGTTCTTTTCCCCAATCCAGCCTACGACAAGGTACTCATCAACATCCCTTTTATGGATGAAGTGGATGTGTTCAATCTACTTGGCGAGCATATTTATCATGTCGATGCCAACCGCGAAGCTGTTAACTTGGATGTCAGTCCATTCGATAATGGGATCTATATCATCCAAGTGCGACAGCTGAAGAACATTTATTACGAAAAACTTATTGTCCTGCATTAACCGAAAGCGGCTCTACCCCATCCTCAGACAAATAAACCAAAAACGCCCGAATCTCCTTGTCCGTCATCTCCTTCAAAGCATTGGCATAGGTCTGCACCTGTTTCTGGTGTTCTACTTCCTTTTTACCAGTCTTATAGTCAATCAGATAGATGACATCGGACAATTCCGCGTAGCGGTCCAAGCGGCGGACTCCGCCTTGATAAAGGATTTCACATTCCGTCTTCACTTTTGCTGAAGGGCTGAAAGCCTCAGCAATCTGCGAGTTCTGGGTCATCTGCAGGAACTTTTCGCGAATCCATTCGGCTGTCTTCTGATTGATGGTACCATCTGCAAGATATGGTGACAACACTTGATCTATCTCATTTGTCGTGCGAATCTTCGCTAAAATCTGATGCACCAGCTCGCCCCATTCACGCGGCAACAGTTTGTCGCGCTCCGATTGCCAAATCAATGTCGGATTGGGATCAACTTCGATCTTCCCGAACCAATCCGAGGACACAGAATCGGTCATCGGCTCAGTCTTTTCGCTTTCTTGTTTTTCGTTCGGGTTCCTAAAATTCGGATTGCCAAAACGATAGATGAAGGCTCCGTCATTCTGCACTAAATAGTCATCCTTTTCAGCCAGAAACTCCCTAAGCAGGTTGGGCTTGTCGGACTTGCCTTGTTTAGCTATGATAAAGAGTCGCTGCACGGCACGGGTAAAAGCCACATAAAGCAGGTTGAGGTTATCCAATCGGTTGCTTTCCTTTTCTTTCTCAACATGTTGCAAAGCCAAATCGCCCATGCTTTCAGCGGTCTTATCCATCTTGAACAGCACCTTATCAAGGTTGGGAATGGCCTCAAAGCCTAAATCCTCGGGACGCAGCCATTCTTCAGCCGCCTTGCTGGCATTTAGTTTCTCATCCAAATCGACGATAGCTTCAGGATAGATGACCACGGGGAACTCCAAACCCTTCGACTTGTGTATCGTCATGATTTTCACCGCATTGCCACTTACCGACTTCACGGCAAGCACATCCTGTTTCTTCTCCCAATAGGTCAAAAAATCGGCAATGCCTTCTATCGGTCCCGACTGCCACTTGAAGACCTCCTCCATGAAGTAATTCAGGAAGGCATCGCGGATGGTGTCGAAATGGTACAAGCGCATCAAGGAGGCACAAAGGTCATATAGACAGGTCGCTTTCGAGAGTGTTTCCCTAAGCAGGCCAGGCTCACCCATGCTCATCACCGTTTCAATGGCGGCTTCACCTTTGGTGACAGCCTTCACTGAATCAAACCAGCCGCTTACATCACCCTCGAAATCAGGTTGTTGTATCAGTTTCCAATAATACAGCAGATTGGCAATGCAGGGCTCGTTGTCGTCATAAATCAGATACCTCAACGTGTTAATCATCAGCTGAACCTTGTCGGAAGATTTCAGCAGAATGGAAACTTGGGAAATGACTGGTATACCTTTGTCGTTCAGATAGTTCGCCATCTCCGAGCCGTAATCCGATTTCCGGGTAAGCAGGGTGATGTCCGAGTATTGGTAGCCTCTATCCTGTGTCAAATCACGGACGACGGCCTCAACCCTATCAAAGCAATACGTTGGCTGGTTTTCAGCGTCATAAAGCTCTACCTGCACCAAGCCCTCCTTCGTCTTGGCTTTTTTTTGGAAAATATTCACACCTTCGTCAGTGCCTGGTTTCTCGGCCACATACACCTTCTGTGAATCTGGAGCAAGTTGCTTATAAACCGTTTCAAAAAAAGCATTGTTGAAGTCGACCACATTGGCAAACGAACGGTAATTGGTGTCCAGGTTTTTGAAAGTGAAATTGTTTCTTAGACTATTTTGGTATTGCTCGAAAGCCGCTTTCCGCTCGTCCTCGGGTAAGGCATAGATGTCGGGCAAGTTGACAATCTGTTCCACCTCGCCGCTGCGGAAACGGTAGATGGATTGCTTGCCGTCGCCCACCACCATACTCAGGTTACCCGCCGACAAACCGTTGTCGACCAGCGGCAAAAGGTTCTGCCATTGCAGCACCGAGGTGTCTTGGAACTCGTCCACAAAGACATGCTTAAAATGTTCTCCGATGCGCTCGTACACAAAAGGAACCGAAAAGTCGCCCATCACCGTGTTGAGCAGCTTGTTGAACTCAGAGATGTGCACCACTTCCTCTTCCTCAGCCAGTTGTGCAAACTCAGCCCGAATCTGTACACGCAAGGCATAGAGATATAGCAAATTACGCTGTGACTTGTAAAACAAGTACTTGCCTAATTCATCTTCATAAAATGCTTTAAGTGGTTCGAGGACACCAAGCAAAGCCTCATTGAGGATTTCCATTTGCGCCTTACCTAATTGTTTCTCTGCCTCTTTCGAAAAGCAATTCCGCTTTTCAAGCACAGCATTGAACCGGCTCCCAGGCCGTTCATATTCCTTATTCGAAAGCTTCCTGACAAAGGAAACAAAACCGTTTTTCCCATACGAATAATATGATTCGTCGAGATGATATTGCTTTTCGACCGCCTTGAAATCCTCCATAAACGACTTCATTCTTTGCTCGAAAAGAACAGTCTTACGATTCAAGAAATCAAGCGTTTGCTTATATTGTTGAGCGTTTTGAATGCCGTTGTTTTCGTCCTTCTGATAGGCTTTCTCGGTCATCAGCTTCTTGACAAAATCTGCGAGTTGATCCTCGATGGCTGTGGAACGTTGGTTGTCGAACTGGTTGTTGCTGAAATCGATAAGCAATCCGGTAAGGTAATCATCCTTGTCGCTGATTCTCAGACCAATGTTTTGGGTGATGGTCTCTGCGATCTCGTCCGTGTCGATGCTGACGGTGTATTGGTTGGGCAGGCCCAAGTCATGGGCAAAGCTACGCGACAGCTTCTGCACAAAGGCATCAATGGTACTGACACAGAAGCTGCTGTAATCGTGCATGATACAGGTCATCAGGCTTTGGGCGTTGTGCTTTAATTCCTCGTCGCTGATTTCCAACTCCTCAACCAAAATCGCTTTCATCGAATTGGGGGTAAGCTCCTTGCTGTCAATGATTTCACAAAGGGCGTTGACGATTTTGGCCTTCATCTCGTTGGCTGCCGCATTAGTAAAGGTGATGGCGAGGATGGTCCTGAAATTACCCACTGCACCTTCGTCTATAAGGCATAGCTTCAGGTATTCCTTAATAAGGGTAAAGGTCTTTCCTGCACCAGCCGAGGCCTGAAAGACTTTGAAATTGGCGGCTTTTTCCATAATCAGTTGTTTTCCTTTCGCTTGGGCATGATCAACGGTTGGTTGGAGCTTGGCTTTTTATTTCGTTTCAGCAAATCCTGGAACGTGTTGAACGACTTGCTATAGGAAAGACCCAAGCCTTGCGTATAGGGAGCACGCCTGTCAATGGCGAAGCTGTTGAAATTGCTGTTGTAGTTGGAATGGTTGTAAAAATGTCCCTGCAAGCGTCCATCTTGGCTCAGTTTGTAATACAAGTCAAACTCGCCTACGATGTCCGATGCATCGTTACCAGAGTTGCTCGTCATCACACCCACGTTGGTTTCGATGGTCAGGCGGTCCTGAAACATCTGGGTCCGCAAGGCCACCTGATATTCGTCGTAGGAGTCGATACTGCCTGAGTGATAGCTGACTCCAAGATTCAGGTGCTTCGTGATGTCGACCTGCATCTGTGTTGAGAGGAAATTACTTAAGTCAAGCGTCTGCTCGGCTGCCGCAGAACCACCCGCGTAGGCGAACTTACCCAACACCAACAGCGACAAGGCCTGGTTAGCCATTACCGCCTGGTTGGTAGTATCAATTAATGAATACACCGTTTGAATAATGTCTTCGGTGGCATTGGGCAAGCGCATGCCAAAGGAAATGGTGGGGTTAAGCAGCGCATCCTTCAGATGAATGAGACACTCGACATTGACATTGGTGTTCACCGATGAGGTAGAGTCAATCTCAGAACCCAAATCCAACAAATCGGCCTTGAGAGTATACACACCTGTGGCGTTGATCTGGCCATCGGTCGGGCTACCCGTCCACGATATGGTACCTCCCTTTTGCAAAGCGAAGTTCCTATTGACCACATTCTTGAAATTCAATGCAAAACGTCCTGTTTCGATGGTGTATTTGCCAAACATGGTCAATTCTTTACCCGTTGCCGTACCCAACTTCACATTACCGTTACCCGAGGCATCGATGGTGCCCAAGTCAGAAGGAAGGATGATCTTCAGCGTGGCATCATTGGTGGCATCCACGTCAAGAACAAGAGCGAAGTTGCTCTTTGGCTTGCTTTGGATTTCATCTGTCTCTTCCTCTTCGGCCTCCTCGTCGGCAGGATTGATGAAAATAATAAAGTCATTGTCTTTCACCGTGGAAGCCCTGTTAAGCGGAATGGTCAAGGCGGTACCCTTTCTCGTCAAAGCCTTGATATCAAGGTTAATGTCATTGAAAGGCCCCTTCACCGTAATCAAGCCGTTGGCGATTGCGGTGCCATAGAAGGTATCGTTTTCCTTGCTCGTAGTGGCCATAGCCAAAAAGTCTCTTGGATGCAGTTTCAAGTTCAAATAGAAGTCCTTGAAGCGGTCATGGCTGATTTGGCCTTCCACGATGGCTTTGTTGTTCAACGTGTCAGTCAAGACCAAGTTTTCAAACGAGATGGACCTGTTGTCAATCAAGATGGTCGGGCTGAAGGTATAGAACGTGTTCAAGTAATCAATATGACAACCGGCACCAATCAGCTTGACCTTTCCCTTAATGTCGGGCTGATTAACAGAACCCGTTATTTTGACCAAACCGTCGCCATAGCCCTGCATGCGCGAAACAATACCCGTCATCAAGGGACTGAAAGCCGCCAATCGTAAAGAATCCAGGTCAACTGTGAAGTCTAGGTTGTCATTCTTTCTTGCGGTATAATAAGAACCGTAAATATCCAGCATCCGCTTCTCTTGATTATACACATTCGCTTGTAAATCAACGGATTTTTCATCGTTATTCCAAGAGCTTCTGATGGATGCCGTCCCGACTTCCTCGCCATCCACCGTCAATTGTTCCACATTGAGGTCAGCCAAGACCATAGGATTGACCTTCACGCTACTCACCAGTGCATCGCCCGAAACGAAGCCGTCGAGATCGAAGCCCTTGAACAGGAAATCCAGATTGGAAATATCGAAACGGCGCAGTTGGACAGAAATGGTGTCTCCTTCGTTCATAGGTGCGTAGCCATCAACCCGAATGGACTGCTGATGGTGGCTGAACATGAGGTTGGAGATGTTCACTCGGTCTTCTGTGAGGTTGATGAAATTATTCGACGCAACGTTCCAAAGCGAGTCGTTGACAAGCACATCTGCCTCAGTGATGGAGAAGATGCCCCCTTGTTCGTGAGGATGGAAATATGTTGATATCCTCGCTTTGTTGTGGTCAACTTCCGCGTCGTCATCCCAGGTGATACGGGCAAAGATGGTGTCGTCTGTCATACGGGTACCGATGACAATGTTATCCAATCCCAATATCAGTGTGTCATTCTTCGAGATGTTTGAGTATTTGATTTCATCCAATTTCAACGAGGAGAACGCCGCATTCCCAAAGTTGAAGTTTTTCAATTCCAAGTTATTGAAACTCAGCTGCCCGACTTGTACGTTCTTCGAGCGCAAGGTCATATTGAGCGAGTTAGTCCGTGAGGTGAAGGTACCGTTTAAAGTGGTGTTTTTCGCAATGCTCACCGAAGGCATCAACAGGCGGCTGATTGTCTTCGTGTCTTTCAAAGCGAGCTGAACGATAAAGTCTTGCTCCACGTCGTGTTTGAGACTGTATTTTTGGAAAGCTTCCCTGTTGCCTTCCCAAACCGGGAAATGCACAAAGGAATCGGCGTATTCATTGAACGACATCATCAAGCTGGCAAAGTTGATCTTTCCCGCCATTTCGAAATCCAGGAAGTCGCAGTTGACATTGATACGACGCTGCATCAGGTTGTCATTGGAGACAGAAGCAGCGAAATCCTTCATGAAATAGGAGCCACGGCTGTCACGGTAGAGCGTACTGTCCAAATGCACCACTCCCTCAAGGTCGTCAAGCTTGTAGCCAGTCATGTTGACGTAGACCTTGGTGCTGATTTCAGAGATGGAGTCTTCTTTAAGAAGATGCAGCGCGTTCAGGTTGGCATTTCTGATGACTGCCGTAAAGTCAGACTTGGGATGTTTCTTGTTCTGAAAGTCAACCAATCCGTTGAAATCAAGAAACAGGTCATCGTCATCCACTTTGACCCTACCCTTAAATCGGTTCTCCTTGAGGCTGCCATCCATAACGACTTCATCGATATGGTTCCCCAACAGCTCAACCTGGGTGACATTACCATTGAGCATAAACTCCGGACCGCCACCGTTCTTTGGGAACATGGCAGTGAAATCGGCATCGATGTCAAGGTCGCCGACATACTTCGAAGCATTGGCAACAAGCCCCGCCTTCACCCTTTCGGCATTGATGTAACCAGAGAACTGGTTGTTGCCCATAAAGTCTTTCGAACGGGCTATGGACGTCTCAACGTCACCGATGCCAGATTTGAGGCTGATATTGGAGACAAAATCATTGTATGAGCCTTTGAAATCAAGTCGGATGCGACCCTCGTTCAGCGTGCGCAACGATTCAGGCAGCGGAATGGTCTTGGTGGACGCGGGGATGTAGAAGTTCACCAAATCGTCATACGTGAAATGCATGTTCTTGATGTTCATCGTATGATAGCCGTTCTCGAAATCCAAAGGATGCATGCTGATACTGCCTTCGATTGTGGTGGCCTTCCCAAAATCAGCCTTAAAGTCATCGACGCGGAAATTCTCGATGGGACCCGTAAAACGTCCATGAAACTTCAGTCGGTCAGGCATTTTGTACATCACTGGGGTGAAGACGCCTATATCGGAAAGCATGATGTCGGTCGGACGGATGGTGGCATCAAACTCAACTTTGTTGACGAAATCCTGAAAAGCCGAATAGTCGTCATACAACATGTGGAGATCCAGGTCGAATTGGCTGTTGTTGGATTCCATTTTCATCCCGTCAAGGTAGATGCCTTTTGAACAGACGACAACCTCCGAATTGAAGTGCTTCAGTTCCAATCCGCTCAGTTCCTTGGCGGTAAGGGAAGCGACATTGGCATGGATGAAGTCACCCAACATGTAGAAATCAGAGGCTTCAAGGTTGATGTCATCGAGGCCAATATGGAAATAATCCATCAGATGCTGTTCGGTCTTCTCCGGATGGTCCCTGTCTTGGTTCCAGTACACGAAATCCACCTTCTTCAGCGAGATTTTGTCGACGATGATGGGCATAGGTTCCTTTTCGGGCTTCTCCTTGTCGCTTTTGAAGGCCTCGGCGAGAAAACCAAAATTGAATTGGTCTTCCCCTTCATATTTGATTAAGTTGGCTTCCGTGCCGCGCAATTCGACATTATCGAGATGGATTTTGCCATTCAACAAGTCGCCGATGTCGATTTTTGTCCTCAGCTTGTCTATCTTCGCCAAATTGTTCTTTTTCAAGTCCTTGACAACGACATCATCGATGAAGACACGGAAATCGGGGGTGACGACCAAGCGTCCCACTTTGATGTCGGCACCTGTTTTTTCAGACAGATAACCGCCTGCAAATCGTACAGCAAACTTCTGAATGATAGGGTCTTGCACTGCAACGAAGAGACTTGCGATGATGGCAAGCAACACCACAAAAACGACAAGAATGCTATGGATAATCTTTTTTTTAATAATTTTGACCCTCCAAATTGAGACCCATGAACGAATACATTT
>JAEEGK010019934.1_pt1 | contig 14321 bp, 11 predicted proteins | sample 8958771 | NCBI WGS metagenome assembly JAEEGK01 (sample SAMN16246547, study PRJNA631951) | gut metagenome | biome: gut microbiome; feature: rumen; material: SC-attached | host: Bos | place: Iran: Karaj | collected 2018-10
CTGAACTCCGGCATACCCAATGTCCTGAACATGGCGTTCAGTCTGAAGGCTGTGTCGAACTCGCTCTGTTCACCATCGACGAACAAAGTCTGTCGCGGTTTTCGCAGCGGTGTGATGCCGAGCAGGGGGATATTGAAGGCTAGCGAGCCGAAGAGCTGAATAGAGAATTGTGACTTTCCCTTTCCAGCCCTTCCAGACACACCTATCATTTCTTTCTCTGGGAACAAGTTTTTCCCGTCTATGCTGACCGCCCAGTTGGGTTGTGTGACATCTCGGTTGGTGGGGTCGTGTCTGTACCGCCGCCAGCAACTCTTGGCCTCGGCCTGTTCCGATGCTAAAGTCATCGCTTCACCAAAATCTTTATCCATATTCTTTTACAAATTAAAACTTTGGTGCAAAATACTGCATAACATCTTATAGTCCAATTGTTTTTTAGGCATAATTAACTAATAATTAAATAACTGTTTCTCAGTATGTTACATTTTTCTTTTGGATTATTTTTCCTAATTCAATCTTTTCAAAACATCTAATCCAAAACAACTCCAATAATCCAAAGCAGAAGATACAAAAAAAGCTTCCCTTTAGTTAGAGAAGCTGTTGACTTGAAATAGCAGAAAACTACACCAAATAACCTTGAACGGTTCCTGTTGTTAAACCAACAATAAGAGCGACCTTCTCGGCAAGTTTGTTCTTCGGTAGTTTGCCGAAATAACCACTTTTGTGTAGTTGAGCAACATACTTACAGAAGCCAACCTTCGTCTTTGATGTTGGAGGATAACAATACTGAGCCAAGTCATCAAAGTTGTTTGTCTTTTCCTGCTCTATATGGTTTTTAAGTTCATCAAGTTTAATGGTAACCTTTACCATCCCTTGTCGTCCACCAAGTTGAACTTCTTTATCGTTCCATTCCCGATAAACATCGTCTGCCAGTTTACATAACTTACTTACGAATTCATTAACTTCACTCTCCTCATCTGAAGGGCCATCTGAATGATGCTCTTCTTCATCATCGCTGATAACTCCCATGTCAACATAAACCAGGTTCATAAAAGTATCGAATCGGAAGAATGCTTCTACATCATCCCAATTCAGTTTCACGCGCATGTCATTGATATAAAAGCCGACGTTTTCGGCATCACACAACAAATGCTTTTCATTTGGCTTTCTCAGATGTCTCGAAATAAGAGCATATTTCCAGTCAGCACCTTCCACCTCTTCAAGCAGACTGTCTAATTCCTCCGACTTCAAATCCTTGCAAGCCTGTTCGCAGTCTTCTGTCGGTATGCCTGTATCGATATAGTCCTTGTGTAGGAAATGGGAATTCATCAGTTCCTTTAGTTGTTGATGTATTCTCTGCTTGTAATCTCTCTCTAATACACCGTTGCGATGTTTGGCTTTCCAGCGTCTATGGGTTTCCTCAACCTGTCCTGTCTTACCCCAAAGTTTCTTAAGTCGCTCGTAATAATCGCTATATTTCTCATTAGCTTCTTTTTGAGGAGGACAATGGTTGCCTTCTGCCAATTGGTCAATCCTCCACTCATCAGAGGTAAAAACTTCTCCGGAAATTTGACGATAGCTTTCCATCGCTAATTTACTGAATTCCTCTGGAGAAATGTCGCGCAAAACGAGGTAATGGCTGTTTTTTGAATCCTTCCTACTCATACGTGGATTGAGGAATATCGATAGACAACATAAAGCGTGCGAAAGTCAGGGTCAGGCTCTTGTAAATCAACCTCAAAATGAGAGAATTCAAATCCAAATCCCTTTTCGATGTTATCAACGAGGATAACGGGATGAGCAGGGAAATAACCGCCAAGCATACCATCCACAATCTGATGGTCGAGCTGGGCAAGTATGTCGTAGGGTCTTGCTCGGCCAGCTTGCTTGATATCGCTGCACGACTCTATCAAAAGATTCATGTTTATAACTCTCAGCACTGCATAATTATGATGGTAAGACTTTAAGTCCTCTGGTAAGATGACTGTTTCTTCCTTATCACCCTCATGCAGTTGAACCCATTTCCCGTTGAAACAAGGATACCGATAAATGCAGGAATTGTCAATGTTCGCATAGTACACGATATTAATGACGAACTTTCTTGCTAAATTCTCAATGTCACCCATCACCCATGCTGCATTTCTGTTAGCTTTTGCTTCCATCTTTAGTAGAAGGTAATTGGTAAAACGCTCCAGATTCTTTCCCAAGGAGAACATGTCATGTATTGAGTGCAACAACGCTTGCATCTTGGTTTTATCATAATCCATCGATTCAGCCATAACATCAGCTATCTTTGCCAATGCACTACGCTCACTTGAACGTATGTCACGAATCCTTGTCCTCAGTTCATCGAAATATATTGCTTTCATAAAACTCCTTATTTTTGCACTTAATATGTGCGGTGCAAAGATACATCTTTTTTTCGGATTAAATGTGTTTCGTGATGTAAAAGTAGGAAAGTTAGATAGTAGATAGTCACATTAACCTTTTTATGGTTATTGAAACCCTCCTTAATTGCGCAATATCAGCTGGATATGGCGCAGGGGTAAAAAAACAGTCGATATGTAAAATAATCTGATTTTTGCTTTTATTTTTCTTTCGGTCTCTTTGGGAGTCCGGCTTGGGCGGAAGGGTAGGGAGGCCGGGGCGGACTACCCGAAACCCTTGGGCGGACTCCATAGAGGAGCCTTGGCAAGGTGGACCGCCTATCACCTTGTCAAGGTGTTCCGAAAGTTTCAAAGATGAGCGACACCTCGGCGGGCATGAAGACCCGACGACTCTGTTCTGCAAGCTCTGCCGTGGTGGAACTCTCACGAAGTAAATCCTTCATTCTCCTCCAGGCAGAGCGGGGTGCAATGGCCGGGAAATACAACTGCGCCAGCTCCATTCTACCGTATGTTTTAATAACCTTTTCCATAGTGCAAAATTACTAAAAATTACTGAAACTACCAAATGTTTAATTAGAAAAATTGCGCTTAGTATCAATAAGTTACAGTAAGTGGATATAAGGGGATTGAGACGGAACAAAATCTTGCACCTTTGCCGAAAAAATCGTACCTTTGTAACACCTTAGTAAAGGTAAAAAGATTTTTTCAGGTTTAACAATTAAAAGGTTTTTATCATGGCAAAAGAAAACATTGCTTTCATGGTGAATCTGCGTAAGAACACAGTTCCAGATTCAGACATGTTCGGTCGCTATTACCCAGAGGCCGAAAGTAAGGAAACGCTCTCAACCAAGGGCTTCGCCAAGCACGTCAGTGACCACGGTGGTACGCTGGTGAGCTACGAGCTGATGCAGATGGTTTTGGCTGGTATCGTGAAGTGCTTAAAGGAGTACATGTCACAGGGCCAGCCTGTCAAGCTCGATGGCCTTGGCACATTCCGTCCAACTGTCACCTCCGTCACAGGTGGTGCAGCCTCTATCGAGGAAGCCCTTCAGAAGGGTGTCAACAACATGGTGGCTGGTGTGAACTTCGTCTTTATCCCTGAGAATGCCCAGGGTGAGGAGATCACTTCGAAGAAGTTCAAGGACCAGTGCTCATTGCAGTTCGCCTACCTTGTTGAGACCATCAAGAAGGTCATCGGCGGCAAGGAGAAGTCGTACACTCTGCGTACTCCCCTCTCCGCATGGGGCATTGTGCAGTCCGAAGACGAGGGCACTGGCGAGGAAGGTGGTACTTCTCAGAACGGTGGAACCAGTGGCAGCGGCTCTTCGCAGAGCGGTAGTAACACTGGCGGTTCTCAGAACAACGGCAGTGGCACTCAGAATGGTGGTAGCACCAACGGTGGTTCTTCTAACTCAGGTAGCAATAGCGGTTCAGGCACCAACTCTGGCGGTTCGACGGGTGGCAACACCAGCGGCAACAGTGGTTCGGAGAGCGGTACCGAGGGTGACTACAGACTGGTCATCTACAAGTACGGCAACGGTACGTCAAACGTGACCGATGACAGCGAGCAGGAAATTAACAGCAACGACAACGTACATTCCGGCTCTAACGTGAACATCAGCGTTGTGCCTGTTGAGGGCAAGGAGCCAATTGCCAAGGTCAACGGCAACCGCATCATGCTGACTGAGAACGACGGAACCTACACTGGTTCGTTCCAGATGCCAACCAAGGGCACTGTGCTAGAGATCCTCACCGAGCCTGATGAGTGGGACTACACCGACCAGAACTGATGAAGCAGTGAGAACCATCAAGCTTGCTTGTTTGGTCGAGTCGCGACATCAGTCGGCTGGAAGCCAACAAATCTGGTAGTAAGCAATTCATCTCTATTGTGGACTGACAACTACGAGTTGCCAGCCCTCATTTTTGCAATAAAAACAGCTCTCAACCGTTATAAAAGTAGGCGTATCCCGCCGAGGTTGATTACATAAAGTTTGGGCCGACTATTTGGAACCTCAAATGAGTCTCGTTGTCTGAGAAGATAGCGAGGTTTCATAATTTTGGCCTGTTTACATCGATAAAATGAACGCTTTTCATTAAATTTCTCAAAATATTTAGCCTTTAGGCTGTTCTTTTAGAATAAAGTTCGTATCTTTGTAGCGTTTATATAATAGAAGATATGGCTGCTAACAAAGATCTCAATCGCTTAAAAGTGATACTGGTGGAAAAGAAGAAGTCCAATCTTTGGCTTTCCAAAGAGTTGGGCTGTTCGCCAACAACCGTGTCGAAGTGGTGTACCAACTCGTCACAGCCCCCATTAGAAATGCTAATGAAGATAACAAGATTACTTGATGTGGATTTAAAAGACCTCGTCAGGTATGAAGAATTGGATAAAAGTTGAGATGGGAATAAATAAACTATATAAATACCTTGATGCAAAAGGAGGGCTGATGATGCTGAAGAACAGCAATCTTCAGTTCACCAATGCTACTCGACTTAATGACCCTTTCGATTGCCATCCCGCTCTTATTAACTTTTCTAATGTCCCAAAAGATAAGTTTGGAGGGAATGCTAAAGTAATTGCATTGTTACAAGCGGGTAAATGTGTTGGAAAGCGTAATAATGCCTGGATTTGTAGTCTTTCTCAGGTAAAAGATTCTTTGTTGATGTGGGCATATTATGGTAATCATGAAGGTGTTTGTATCGGTTTGAATATGGATAATACTCACAACTATTTATCCAAAATTCAGTGCAGTGTTTTTCAGGGTGCGTTAGAAATGGAGGTACAATATAAAGATATTATAGAGAAGCCCGATTTCTTTAATGAACGAATAGACTATTATCGCTATCAATTTTCCACAAAAGCGAAGGACTGGGCGCATGAAAAAGAAGTTCGTTTGTTGTTAATAAGTCCATCGCCTGCATTTGTTCCTATGCGTTCACCCAGAGAACCTGATAGAGAAGCAATTATCCCATGGGAAGAAGTAAGGGCATATCCGCATATTGGTGCAGAATGTTTCGATTCTCTTTATTTTGGTATAAATATAAATCTTTTAAAAAGAACAGAAATAATAGAAACTGCCAGAAAGTGTAATCCCAATATAAAAATCTATCAAATGGAATTAGATCCTAAGGCATTTAGGCTTAAAAGTTCACAAATTGAATAATTATGGCAAAGAAGAAAAACGAAAATACAACCTCAATAGGATTTGAAGAGGTGATATGGCGTGCTGCCGACAAACTTCGTGGCAACCTGAATGCTTCAGAGTATGAGGGTGTTGTGCTCGGTCTGATATTCCTGAAATATATCAGCGACAAGTTTGAAGTGAAGTTCAAGGAGCTGTCTGAAGACGAATATGCTGATGTGGAGGACAAAGACGAGTACGAGGCTGACGGTGTGTTCTTCGTGCCACAAGAGGCACGTTGGAATATTATCAGTATGTCAGCTCATACTCCTGAAATTGGTCGAATTATAGACGATGCATTGCAGGCGATAGAGCGCGAGAATCCCAAACTGAAGGGTGTCTTGCCCGGCAATTATGCGCGTCCTGAACTGGATAAACGTCGTTTAGGCGACGTAGTCGATCTCTTCTCGAATATTGAGATGTATGCCTCTGGCGATGAGCGCGACCTGTTGGGACGTGTCTATGAGTACTGCCTACAGAAGTTCGCCTCGATGGAGGGTAAAAATGCAGGCGAATTCTATACGCCAAGTTGCATTGTTCGCACCATTGTCGAAGTGTTGCAGCCGTATCAGGGTCGTGTCTATGATCCCTGCTGCGGTTCAGGTGGTATGTTCGTACAGAGTGCTAAGTTCATTAAGAACCATCAAAAGGAACTGTCGGGCATCAGCGTGTATGGTCAGGAGGCCAACCCCTCCACGTGGAAGATGGCACACATGAACGTGGCCATCCGTGGATTGGAGGCCAACCTTGGACAGTCGTATGCCGACACGTTCTTCAACGACCAACATCCCACATTGAAAGCAGACTTCATTATGGCAAATCCTCCGTTTAATCTCAGCGATTGGGGAGCCGACAAGTTGGAGAAAGACCCACGTTGGAAGTTCGGACTACCTCCTGCCGGAAATGCAAATTTCGCATGGATGCAGCATATGATCTACCACCTTTCGCCTACGGGGCGCATAGGTTTGGTACTGGCTAATGGTGCTTTGTCTTCACAGACAGGCAGTGAGGGTGATATTCGTCAGCGTATCGTAGAAGCAGACTTAGTGGAGGGTATTATTGCCTTGCCATCTCAACTTTTCTACTCTACGGGCATCCCTGTTTCCTTATGGTTTATCTCGCGCAACAAGCAGCAGCTAGGCAAGACGCTCTTCATAGATGCCCGTCAGATGGGAACGATGGTGACCCGTGCTGTGCGCGAGTTGCAACAAGAGGACATAGAACGTATAGCCCAGACCTTCGACAGCTACCGGCGAGGTGCGCTCGAAGACGTGAAAGGCTTTTGTGCCGTCAAGACCTTGGAAGACATCAAGGCGCAGGACTACATTCTCACGCCTGGCCGATATGTGGGCATTGCCGAACAGGAAGACGACGGCGAACCTTTTGAGGACAAGATGAAGCGGCTGACATCGGAACTGAGCGGACTCTTTGTGCAGAGCCACAGGTTGGAGGATGAAATCCGCAAACAGTTGGGAAGCATAGGTTTTACCGTATAGCCTACTAATATTCTTCGTTATTATCGTATCACAACATAATATCGGAGAACAATGAAAGAGAAATTAATTTTAGAAATCAGCAATGCAATGGCTGACATTTTGAGTGTAGAACAAATAGCGAAGTTGAACGGAGTGCTACTAAAAGCCATCAGCAAGTACACCATCACGGAGGGCGAAAGCGACGCCCCCCCCTTGGAGTCGTCGAACGAGACGCTGCTGAAGTTGTTCATCTCTGCTAAACAGGTGGAGGGCTGTAGCCAACCCACCATTCGCTATTACAGCAACACTATCAAACAGCTTGCTGATACCCTGCCTAAGCGATTCACAGACATTACGACGGAAGACGTGCGGGCTTATCTGGCCGTGTTCCAGCAAAAGCGGAATGCCAGCAAGGTGACGGTTGATAACGTGCGTCGCATTTTCTCGTCGTTCTTCTCCTGGTTAGAGGAAGAGGATTACATCCTGAAGAATCCTGTCCGTCGCATCCATAAGGTGAAAACGGGTATGCAGGTTCGGGAGGTGCTGACCGACGAATCGTTGGAAAACCTGCGTGACATTTGCTCCCATCCCCGCGACTTAGCAATAATTGACCTTTTGGCATCTACTGGGATGCGTGTGGGCGAGCTGGTGAAACTCAACCGTGAGGATGTTAACTTCAACGAGCGCGAGTGCATCGTCTTTGGAAAGGGTAACAAGCAGCGCATTGTCTATTTCAACGCCCGAACGAAGATTCACTTGCAGGAATACCTCAATGAGCGGAACGACCAGAACGAGGCACTGTTTGTTTCGCTTGCCAATCCCCATGAGCGGCTGCAAATCTCCGGTGTAGAGGTGCGGCTGCGCAAGATTGGCAGAGAAGCCAATATTCCACGAGTGCATCCGCACAAGTTCCGTCGCACACTGGCTACTATGGCCATCGACAAGGGGATGCCTGTTGAGCAAGTGCAGAAACTCTTGGGACATGTTAAGATAGATACGACTATGCACTATGCAATGGTCAATCAGAACAACGTAAAACTTTCGCATCGACGATTCATCAGTTAATTGCTCTACAACATGGGCTTTGTTGATAGAGTCATGGTTAAAACGAACAAGTAAATTCTCATTTATGGAAGAGTGGAAAGAATATAAGTTGGAAGAAATAGGAACTATTGTAGGTGGTGCAACCCCATCGACAAAAGAACCACAAAACTATGATGGTAATATCTCTTGGATAACGCCTAAAGATTTATCAAACTACAGTGGCCGCTATATTTCACGTGGAGAAAGAATGATAACTTCTGAAGGGTATAATAGTTGTTCTTGTAAGATGCTGCCAAAAGGAAGCGTTCTTTTCTCTTCACGTGCACCAATTGGATATGTTGCAATTGCTTCTAATGAATTATGTACAAACCAAGGATTTAAAAGTGTTATTCCTGATGGTCGATTTGTAGATAGTACTTTTCTCTATTACCTTCTTGTTTACAATAAAGCTATGATTGAAGGTTTAGGAAGTGGTACGACATTCAAAGAGGTGTCAGGGAATGTTATGAGAAATGTCGTCGTAAAAATCCCCTGCCTTGATACTCAAAAGAGAATATCATCTATTCTTTCCTCCCTCGATGACAAAATTGAGGTCAACAAACAGATAAATGACAATTTCGTAATTGAACCGTTTTTTGAAATTTTACTGATTTGGGCGATTACAACGCTTATAAATGACAATTTAGAACAACGGGGGCAAGCGTTGTTTGAAGAGTATGTGATGAATCTTAACAAGCCCCGTACACAACTGTTAAGCGACTATGCGCTTATAAATCCGACACGGACAATAGCAAAAGGCAGAGCAGCAAGATGCATTGAAATGTCATCACTGCCAACAAAAGGCACTTTTCCCAGCGATTGGACATTCAAGGAGTATAATGGTGGTATGAAGTTCCGGAATGGCGATACTATTATGGCCAGGATAACTCCTTGTCTTGAAAATGGAAAGACGGCATACATCAACTTCTTAGACGAGAACGAAGTTGCATTTGGATCAACGGAGTACATAGTGTTATCTGCACATGAGGGTTTCTGCTCAGAACTATTATATTTTCTGGCAAGGTACGATGATTTTGTCTCATACGCAGTTTCTCACATGAATGGAAGTAGTGGAAGACAGAGGGTTTCAGGAAATGACATCGCTAATTATGTAATGCCGGAAATTTCTAACGAAACTATGGATGTTGTAAGTGAAAAGTTGCATGAAATTATGGAAGTTATTAAAAACAACTCCCTTGAATCCCGTCGTCTTGCAGAAATACGCGATGCTCTTTTGCCTCGACTGATGTCTGGTGATTTTAAACTTGAAGAAGTAAACATGTAAATTCTCATTTATGGAACTATATAAGAAACGCATATCGGACTTAGGCAGGATAGTCACTGGTAAAACTCCTAGGACATCCAATGCTGAGAACTATGGTGGTAAAATTCCCTTTTTAACCCCATCGGATGATTTGTCAGGTAAGTTTGCACCTAAGACCGTCAAAACAATAACAGAATTAGGATTGAGCGAAGTAAGAAATTGTTTGCTTCCTTCCAAGTCCGTATGTGTTAGTTGCATTGGCTCTGATCTTGGTAAGGTGGTAATAACAAATGAGCCAACGGTTAGTAATCAGCAATTCAATTCGATAATCCCTACTGAAGAGAACGATACAGACTTCATTTATTATCTAATGACAATAGTAGGTAAAGAGTTGAATTTTCTAAGTAAGACATCAACGGCTGTTCCTATTATTAACAAGTCCACCTTTGCAGATTATGAAATAGAAATACCCTCTTTGGAGAATCAACGACGAATCGCCAAGGTCCTTTCTTCTCTTGATGACAAAATTGAGGTAAACAGGCGGATAAATGACAATTTAGAGCAGCAGGCACAGGCATTGTTCAAATCGTGGTTTGTGGACTTTGAGCCGTTCCGCGACCAGACTTTTAAAGAGTCTGAACTTGGGATGATTCCTAATGGATGGCATGCTGCTGTTTTGGATGAGTTATGCTCTTTCATTTCAAGAGGCTTGACGCCAAAATATGACGAGAATTCGGATGAATTAATCTTGGGACAGACTTGTGTGCGTAATAATGTCGTGACTCTTGACAATGCGAGAAAGCATAAGCCAAAACAAAGGACAGAGAAATGGGTGCAACAATGGGACACTCTGATTAATTCTACAGGTGTAGGATCACTTGGCCGTGTCGGTATTGCATATTTCGACATGGATAATGTCGCTATCGATTCCCATATCACGGTTGTCCGCCCAAAATCCGCATTAGTGCGTCATTATGTTGGAAGAAATCTGTTGAGCAGACAACTGGAGATTGAAAACATGGCTGTTGGTAGCACAGGACAGACAGAACTCCCTAAAGATAGAGTTAAGTCTTTACCAATAATGTTGCCAGACGAAAACGCACTGACACGCTTCAATGCAATAATAGAGCCGATAGCATACCAACTTTACAGAAACATCGAAGAATCCCGCCGTCTCGCCTGTCTCCGCGACGCTCTGTTGCCGCGCTTAATGTCTGGGGAGTTAACTATAGATGATCTATAAAGAGTATAAAGTCATACATTATGGAAACAAACTCTGAATACCAAAGTAGAATGGATGGCTATAGAAACGAAAACTTGGCCAAGGATAAGCCCTTTGAAGAGATGTTCAAAGAGCTTTTAGACGAGTTTGAAGTCTTTTATATTCGTGAAAGTAAAAGATTTACAATTACAGAAGACAAACACAGATGCTATTTTATGGACTTTTATATTCCATATTATAATATTGACATCGAGATTGATGGGAAACCTCATGAGGTAAGCGAAAAGCAAAAAGGAATAGATAAAACAAAAACCAGATATCTTAAAAATCAAAAAGATATTTTGACTGTCCGAATTCCTAATGATAAGGTTGAAGAGATGTATAAAAAGAGAGTGATAGACTGGAATGTCGTTTTTCAGGATATTAGCAAAGAAGAATTGATAGATAGAGAGCATACCTATATCGCAAAAACAAGATCATGGAAGAAAGAATTCTCTAGGCTTGGTGTTGATACAGAGAAACCTATTTTCCTGTACTATGCTTGTACAGACCATTTCTATCATTTTGATAATATATTGGAACTTAGAAGATCACTTCATCTTAAATGCGGCAAAGTGATTTACTATATAGATTATGAATTCAAATCTGTACGAGCTCAATACTTTATTTCTTGGGATGAGGAAATCCTCAAGAATAGGGTTATCGACTGGAAGAAGAAATATAAGAAATAAAAGTACGTTGTATGAGTATAAACCAGTTCACAGAAGACAGCTACGAGCAGACGCTGATAGACCTGTTTCAGCGGATGGGCTACCAGTATGAGTGCGGCTACGACGTGGAGCGCGATTTCCGCGAGCCGTGGTACGTGGCCGACTTGCAAAAGGCACTGCGCAAGCAGAACCCGAAGGCGAGCGACGAGGTGATGACAGAAGCCTACCGGATAGTGACCCACGTGAATGAGGGTACGCTGGAGCAGAGGAACGAGCAGATGATGGACTTCCTGCAGAACGGTGTGGAGGTGAAATACGCGGAGCAGGGTCGCCAGAAGACGGCTCTTGTCCGACTGATAGACTTCGAGCATCCGCTGCAGAACCAGTTCAAGGTGTGCAACCAGTGGCGCGTGGTGGAGAAGGAGAAGATTCGTTGCGACATGGTGGTCTTCGTGAATGGTCTACCCCTGGTGGTGATAGAACTGAAGTCGCCTGCTAACGACAATGTGGAGGAAGAGGATGCATATCTGCAAATCAAGCAGTATCAGCAGAAGTGCCCATCGCTGTTTGTCTATAACGCCTTCAGCGTGACCAGCGACATGCTGACCACCAAGGCCGGAACGCTGACGGCCAAGGCCAATCGGTATATGGAATGGAAAAGCCGAGACGGAAAGACTGAGACCGTAGAGGTCATTGACTACGAGACATTCTTTGAGGGTATCTTTCGCAGGGAAAGGTTCATCGACATTCTGCAGAACTTCCTGTGCTTTGACCATAAAGACGGGCGCACTGCAAAAATTATGGCTGCCTATCATCAGTATTTCGCCGTGAACAAGGCGCTGGTGAAGACAGGAAAGGCCATCGGTGGCGATGGCAAGATTGGCGTGTTCTGGCATACGCAAGGAAGCGGCAAGAGCCTATCGATGGTGTTCTATGTACATAGGCTCGTTCAGCTATATCCCAATTGCACCATCGTGGTGGTGACCGACCGTAACGACCTCGACCAGCAACTGTATGAGCAGTTTGCAGGTTGCCAGAAGTTCTTGCGTCAGGAACCGCAGCGCGTGGGCTTCGACTTGAACGAGAAAGGCAAGCTGACCAAGACAGGAGGACGCGAAGACCTTGTGCGAAAGCTAAAGGATTTGCAGACAGGTGGCATCATCTTTACAACCATACAGAAGTTTGAGGAAGGAACGGGGCTGCTCTCAGCGCGCGAGAATATCATAGTCATTACCGATGAAGCCCATAGGTCGCAATATGGTGACGAACATTGGGATGTAAAAGCTGAAAAGATGAAGAAAGGCTTTTCGCTGCTGATGCGTGAGGCCTTGCCCCATGCCTCGTTCATCGGATTCACAGGAACGCCCATCAGTGAGGCAGACCGAGACACCAAGGAGGTATTTGGTGACTATATCGACGTGTACGACATGACTCAGGCCGTGGAGGATGGAGCCACACGTCCTGTTTATTATGAGAGTCGCGTCGTAAATTTGAACCTAAACGAAGAGGTACTGAAGAAACTCGATGACGAGTTCGACCGTTTGGCAGAGGAAGGTGCTACAGAGGAACAAATCAACAAGGCTCGCCAGGATCACAGCGGCATCAAGCAGATACTCTGCCATCCCGATACGATTGACAGTCTGTGTCGTGACATTATAGACCACTATGAAAAGAACCGTCAACAGGAACTGACCGGCAAGGCTATGATTGTGGCCTACAACAAGGATGCAGCCGTGAAGATATACCGCAAGATGCTGGAACTGCGGCCTGAGTGGAAGGACATGATGCACGTGGTGGCCAGTGCGGCTAATACCGACAAGGAAGAGTGGCACGACGTGATTCAGCCCAAGATGAACAAGGAGTATGCTGCCCTGTTCAAAGAGGATAATTCGCCCATGAAGATTGCCATTGTGGTGGACATGTGGCTGACTGGCTTTGATGTGCCGTCGTTGGCAACCATGTATGTCTATAAGCCGATGAAGGGGCATAACCTAATGCAGGCTATCGCCCGTGTCAATCGTGTGTTCCCAGAAAAGGAAGGCGGTTTGATTGTTGACTATGTGGGCATTGCTGGCGCATTGAAACAGGCCATGCAGGACTACACCCAGCGCGACCGTCAGCAGTTTGGCGACCCAGACATCAACAAAACGGCACGACTTAAATTCCAAGAGAAATTGGAAATCTGCCGAGACCTGATGCATGGATTTGACTATAGCGGATTCTTTGAAGGATCAGACCCAGAGCGTGCCCAGATTATTAAGAATGGAGTAAACTTTATGCTGGCTCCAGACAAGGCAGACAGCATGAAGGATTTCATGAAGGAGAGTCAGTTGCTGCATAATGCTATGACTTTGTGCCGTTCACTGATTACTCAACAAGAGAAGCAAGAGGTGGCTTTCATGGATGCCGTGCGAGTGTTGTTGTCACGCCTGGCTCAGAAAGGCCCATTGACCAAGAAGGACATCAACGAGCGCATCAGTCGTTTGTTGGAGCAAAGTATCCAAAGCCATGGAGTCATTGACATTCTCTCTATCAAGGGTGGTAAGAAACATGATTTTTCACTGTTTGATGAAGCTTTTCAGAAAGAAATTCGGAAGATGAAGGAGAAGAACTTAGCTGTGAAACTGCTGGAGCGGTTACTCAAAGAGAGAATCCACCAGTTCCAACACACTAATGTTGTTCAGAGCAAAAAGTTCTCTGATTTGCTGAATATGGCTCTATCCAACTATCTGAAAGGAATGCTCACCAACGAAGAAGTTATTGAAGAGTTGCTGAAGATGGCTGCAGAAATTAAGCAGAACGAGGAAGAAAGCAACAAATTGGGACTAAGTGTGGAGGAAAAAGCATTTTATGACGCACTCAGTTCGCCAGAGGGCATTCGCGAAGCCTACACCGATGAACAGTTTGTGGCTCTCACGAAAGAACTAACAGAGCAATTGCGCAAGAATCGCACTATCGATTGGAACCGAAAGGAATCGGCACGAGCCAAGATGCGTGTTTT
>JAEEGK010019941.1_pt1 | contig 14319 bp, 10 predicted proteins | sample 8958771 | NCBI WGS metagenome assembly JAEEGK01 (sample SAMN16246547, study PRJNA631951) | gut metagenome | biome: gut microbiome; feature: rumen; material: SC-attached | host: Bos | place: Iran: Karaj | collected 2018-10
TGGGTACGGGATAACATTGCTGCCTTTGGCGGAGATCCGGAAAATGTCACGCTGGCAGGAGAATCGGCCGGGTCTGCGTGCGTTACCGCGCTGTGTACATCTCCGCTGGCCAAAGGACTGTTCCGCAGGGTGATCGCCGAAAGCTCCACGGTAACGGCGCGTTGTCCGGCCCATTCCTTCCGGTCCATGGAGGACGCGCTGAAAGCAGGAGAAGAAACCAAAGCCCGTATGGGCGTGAAAAGTATCGAAGAGATGCGGGAACTCCCTGCGGATAAGATCGCAGGCGAACTGTCAGCGCACCATCATCTGACGGTGGACGGGTATTCTCTTACAGAGACGCCATGGGAATCCTATGAAAAAGGCGCGTTTAATGAGGAAGCCCGGCTTCACGGATTTAACGGTCAGGAATCTGAAGCTTTCATTTTGTTCGATCAGGCGAATCTGTCCAATTATGAGGAAAAGATCCGGAGACTGTTCTCCCCGCAGGGAGCGGAACAGGTCCTGTCTCTCTATCCGGCCGCAACAGACGCGGAAGCGAAACGGAACTGGGCAGATATTTATTCGGCTTTCTTTTTCACATACGGCCATTCTGTCTGGGAACAACAGGCAGCGGGAATTCCATCCTATGAATATTTATTCACCAGGAAGAACGGAAGCCTCGGCGACTGGCACAGCGGTGAGGAAGTATATTTCTACGGGAATATCCCGGAACAATCAGGCCTGTATAACGAAACGGATCGGAAACTGAGCGAAACCATGCAGCAGTACTTCGTCAATTATATTCGCACGGGAGATCCGAACGGGAATGGATTGCCTGCGTGGCCGGCGAATACAGGCCACGAAAACAGGTTGCTGATACTGGATGAGAATATCCGTATGGAAAAAGATCCATTCGCGATGCTGTACCCTGTTCTGGATGATGAGTTCTGATTCATATACAGAGACCACGAAAAGCCGGTTGGAAGAGTTGGAAATGCGGCAGAAGGCATTGATAGAAACGATTGAGATCGAAGAGATCAATGCAAAACTGGTTCATGATGCAGGATTTCCGGATTTTTACAAGAAATATTTGAATGCGGATCTGGAAAATCCGGAGCTGCGAGAAGAGATCCTAGATTATTTCATCGACAAGATTTATGTGGATGACGACGGAAATCTATCGTTTGTGATCAAGCGATATGGTAAAGACGGAACAAAGCTCGTGGAGATGAGCGCCGATGAACTCATTGAGAATCAAGGGTTTACAAGGTTCGACAACTTCACCCTATGCTCCACGGAAACCTTGCAGATCAGCCTCTGCAAGGTTTTTTTTCTTGCTCGTTTACGAAAAAACGACTATGCAAATCCTGTAAAAAAGAAACTTTTCCAAGGATTAGACTATATACGATCTCACCATCTTTAGCTATATGCAATAGCAAAAGCGGGCCTGTTCCTACACTTTTGAAGAAGAATATGATATAATTCCTTCTGTTACTGGAACACGGAGGGTAAACGCCATGGGTTACAAGACAACGGACGGATTAATGCGTCACCTGCGCCAAAATGGTATAGATACTTCAGGAAGCGCACAGAAACGGCTTCTGATAAATACAGGATATTTCCATGGATATCATTACGATACAATATCAGTTCCCGGCGGGATGCCACAGCTGGTTTCGCAGGAATTGTTCGATAAGGTACAGAAACGGTTCGAGATTAATAAACATAGAGGAAAGGAGACTCCATGAAAGACAGGTCTTTTTTCTCCGCAAAGGTGAAAAACATTCTGCTTTATGGCGGGATCAGCAAAGAAGAATACGACCGTGTGAAACAGCCGGTCGCACAGGCCAATCATAAGTCCCTGCTCTACTGGTCTGTCCTCGTCAGTTTCTTCTGGATCTATTGCCTTGTGATGTCCATGAACGCGGAAGACTATGCCATGTGCCGCCCGGCCTATATCGTCTCGCTCTGCCTCACCGTTTTCTCATACCTGGCCTCCCGCTTTGTGGTGGCGCGGTTTCCGGATACGCTCAATCTGTTCAAATTCATCTTCCGGCTGTCCCTTCTCGGGGGCGGGATTGGCATCGCGGTCTGCCAGTGGAACCTGCGCTCCCTCACGATGTTCGCCGTCGCCATTATTTCCCCTTCCATCTTTGTTGACAGCACGTTCTCGTCCCTGGCCGTCCATTCCTGCGCCCTGGTTCTGTATATTATTCTGGGACGGAATACAATATCCCCGGATATATATTCATGGGGGCTGGGCAATTATATCCTGTTCTCCGTTTTCGGGTTCCTGATCGGAAACGCGATCAACAGGGAACGTTTTGAGCGTTATGTTTTTTCGGAATCCGCGAAGGAGCTGGCCGATATACAGAGGCGTTACGCCTATTACGACCAGATGACGGGACTGAAAAACAGGCGTGCATACGATGAGAAACTGTCCTGGCTCGCGAAGAATGCCCCGGCCGAATTCTGCATCGTCTCGGCGGATCTGAACGGATTGAAAAAGGCAAACGATGCCATCGGTCACCGGGCCGGTGACGAGCTCATCACCGGCGCCGCGGAATGCCTGTCCGCCGCTTTTGAAGGAATCGACACCATTTACCGCACCGGCGGGGACGAATTCTGTGTCATCATGACCGGCCCGATCGCGAAGGCACAGCTTTGCATTGCACGCCTGGAAGACCTGATGTCGCAATGGAAGGGCCGGTATAACAGCAGCATTTCCATTTCCACCGGGGTCGCGTCGAACGAAAACCACGACAGTATCGAATCAATCGTTGCCGCGGCGGATCAGAATATGTACGAATACAAGCGGAACTATTATATCAGCCAAGGAATCGACAGGAGAAGGCGCTGACCCGGCCCGGCGGGCCGCGCCGGAACCTCCGGCCTGAACGAAACATTCCGGATTTGACGGTCTTCATGGATATGTCAACAGAAAAAGTCAATAATTGGGGCAGCCTTTTTTTGCGGAAAATCCTTGACACGGATGCCTCCGGCTGATTTACTGTTGATAGATTACCCGCGAGGCGGGAGAAGCGAGTCAAAATATGCAGGAGGTGCGTTTTCATGCGCTATTTTACACAGGATGGCAGCCGGCTGATCTGGCGAAACAACGGCGAAACGCTGATAATCTCCCCCTGGGGTCCGGACAGCATGAGAGTCCAGTCTGTCCTGATGGGTGAAATCCGGGATGACCGCTGGGCCCTGCTGGATCAGCAGCCAACGGAAGCCGTGCTGGATATCCGGGACGAATCCGCGTCCATTACAGTGGGGAAGCTCACCGCCCGCATCACCATGGACGACTGGCACCATTACGCAACCCTGTCCTTCTATAATCAGAAAGCGGAGCTCCTCCTCCGGGAAACAGCCCCGGCCAACGCCCTGTCGCTCAGGAGCCGGAAATTCGAGCCCCATCTGGGCGGGGACTTTACCCTGACCGTCACCTTTGAAGGCCGGGACGGCGAGAGCATCCGCGGCATGGGGCAGTACCAGGAGGAAACGCTGGACTGGAAGGGTTCCACCCTGGAGCTGGCCCACCGGAATTCCCAGGCAAGCGTCCCCTTTTACATCTCCAGCCTGGGCTACGGCTTCCTCTGGCATAATCCCGCCATCGGAGAAGTGTCTTTCGGTGTCAACCGCACCACCTGGAGGGCGTATTCCACAAAGCAGATGGATTATTTCATCACCGCGGGGGACACCCCCGCGGAAATCAGCCGGCACTATGCGGAGGCCACCGGTTTCCCGCCGGAGATGCCGGAGTACGGCCTGGGCTTCTGGCAGTGCAAGCTGCGTTACTGGAATCAGGAGCAGCTCCTGAATGTTGCCAGGGAGTATAAGCGCAGGAATCTGCCGATTGACGTCATCGTCTGCGATTTTTTCCACTGGCCCAAAATGGGCGATTACCGTTTCGACCCCGAGTTCTTCCCGGATCCCGCCGCCATGGTGCGGGAGCTTCAAGATATGGGCATCCAGCTTATGGTCAGCGTCTGGCCCCAGGTGGCCCTGACCAGCGAGAATTATGAGGAAATGCGGCAGCAGGGGCTGCTGGTGCGCGCGGAGTACGGCGAGCAGGTGGGCATGCGCTTCGTGGAGGACAGCATGTTCTACGACGCCACCAACCCCCGGGCCCGGAAGTATGTCTGGGAAAAGTGCAAAAAGAATTACTGGGACGCGGGCGTTCGCATTTTCTGGCTGGATGAGGCGGAGCCCGAGTACGGCACCTACGATTTCAAAAACTACCGGTATTTCCTGGGCAGCAGCCAGCAGGTCGGCAACATCTATCCCCGTTGTTATGCCCAGGGGTTTTTTGAGGGCATGCGGGAAAGCGGGATGGACCGCCCCGTCAACCTGCTTCGCTGCGCGTGGGCCGGCAGCCAGCGCTATGGCGCCCTGATCTGGTCCGGGGATATCATGAGCCGGTGGGAGGACTTCCGCCGGCAGGTCTGTGCCGGCCTCAGCATGGGCTATGCGGGCATCCCCTGGTGGACCACGGATATCGGCGGATTCCACGGCGGCCGGCCGGAGAGCCCGGAATTCCGGGAGCTGCTGGTCCGCTGGTTCCAGTGGGGATGCTACTGCCCGGTGATGCGCCTCCACGGGGACCGCCGCCCCGTGGAAAAGGTCTTCCGCCGGGACGGCACGGAAGTGCTGTCTTCCGGAAGCGGCAACGAAATCTGGAGCTGCGGCGAAGAAGCGGAGCTTATTCTGGAAAAGTATCTGCGCCGCCGGGAGGAATTAAGGGATTATATTCGGGATCTCATGCACACTGCCCATCTTCAGGGGACTCCCCTGCTGCGGGCCATGGCCTACGAATTCCCGGAGGACGAAGCCTGCGCGGGCCTGAAGGATCAGTATATGTTCGGCAGCCGGTATCTGGTGGCTCCGGTGCTGTATGCCGGCCTGCGACGGCGGGACGTCATGCTGCCGGCCGGATGCTCCTGGCGAAACGTGGATACAGGTGAAACCTACGCCGGCGGCCGGAAGGTCACCCTTCCCGCCCCGCTGGACCGGATTCCCGTGCTGGAACGGATATAGCTTCTTCTTCCCCCGGAAGCTACCCCCGGATCCCATGCTGAATGAATCCGGCGGAAGCGTGATATTTGCGGTATGTACCCATCCCGGTGATGAATACCTTATCTGAAGCAGCCTCCTTTGCATGCGGCAGGCCCCGGTGCCGCCTTGATTTGTGAGCAGGAGAACGGGCAGAGAGGATGACAATGCCGATGAAAGTCGCCATCGTTGAGGACGAAATCAGGATCAGGGAAGGAATTGAAAAGCTCCTGAAGAAGCTGAACCGCGATTACGAGATTGTCGCCGTCGCGGAAAACGGCGACGACGGGCTGAAACTGATCCGTGAAACGAAGCCGGATATCGTCATTACGGATATCTGTATGCCGGTCATGGACGGGCTGGAGATGCTGAAAAGGATGACTTCCGAGGGGCTGCACGCGAAAGCGGTTGTGCTGAGCGCCTATTCCGATTTTGAGTATGCCCGGTCCGCCATGAAATACGGGGTAACGGAATACCTGCTCAAGCCCACCTCCCTGATGGATTTTGAGCAGGCCATGGCGCACGTCGAAGAGCAGGTGATGCTTGACAGGAGCCGGAAGCCGGCGGAGATCGGCAGCATCGACCAGGTATTCAGGGATCTCCTGCTGGGGAGGATGAAGGCCACCCCTGAACTGGAAAGCTACCTGAACAACAATTACGGCATCCGTTCCGACAGCCGTTTTACGCTGATCCTGTGCTGTCCCGGCAGCCCTTTCGAAGAAAAAACCAGGGAATACGGCAGCCGCCTCGGCCGGGTTCTTCCCCTGTTTTCCCAGTGCAGGTTTGTGACCGTTGATTTCTCCTACCGCAAGGTGCTGGCAACCGTTGCGTATGATTATGCCGGCCCCGGCGGCGTGCAGTCGATCCTGCAAAGCCGGCTGGACGACCTGGGGCCGGTCGCGGCGGTCTGCTGTGCGGAAACGGTTGGGCCGTTCTCGCTTCATGACACCTACGAAAGTATGTTCCCCTATATGGACTGGAATATCGCGCTGGGCGGCAGGTCCGTCATTCGCTGGCCGGAGGTCTCGCAGGTCAAAACCGAGTCCTGCATCTATCCGATGGAGCTCGAAAACCGGATGCGGGCTGCCATGTACGCGTCCAACACGGACGGGATCTCCGTGCTCCTGCGGGAATTCAGTTCCTGTTTTCAGGACGGCAGGCTGTACCAGCCCCGGGAAATCAAGGAATGCTACGTCCGCTTCCTGTGGCTGATCATTTCTTTTGCAAAGGAAACCGGCGGGGAATCGGGCAGGACGGTGGACCGCCAGAAACTGCTTTCCGAAATCATGGAAGCGAAAACCCGGGAGGAACTGGAACACATCGCCACCGGCATTACCGCTTACCTGGCGCCGGCGGAGACCGGCGGCAATGTGTCGCACCTGACCGTACGGAAAGCCATCGGACTGATCCGTGAATATTATAAGGACGGCATCACCCTGGATGAGATCAGCCGGCGGCTTCGGGTGACGCCGGAGTACCTCGGAACGCTCTTCCACCGGGAGGTCGGCACATCCTTCAGCGCTTACATCCGCAGCGTCCGGATTGACAAAGCGAAGGAGCTGCTTTGCGGGACGCAGCTGAAGCTGTACGAAATTGCTGAGGAAACGGGCTATTCTGACCCGAAGTATTTCAGCAAGGTTTTCCGGGAAGTGACAGGATTCACGCCCGCGGAGTACCGGAAGAATTACCAGGCTCCGGGCTGATCCCGGAACGCTGCCGCTTCACCCTGTGCCGGTGAAGCGCGTCTTGCGCAAACGACTTTTGATTTTTCCTCTTTGTTTAGTTTTTTCGCTTTGATCCCGGTTTCAAAACGGCTATCATGAATTATGGAAGGGGGGAATCGTTTTGAACCGGATCAAAGCGTTCTTCAGGCACGACAACATCGGCCTGCTTTTCGCGCTGCCCGCGGTCGTCTACATGCTTGTTTTTGTCGGCTACCCGATCGTGCATAATATCATCCTCGGTTTCCAGGATGTCGACGTGATGAACTTCCTGCGCGGACAGAAACATTTTATCGGTTTCGGGAATTACGTGCAGCTGTTTCACGACGAGGTCTTCTTCAAATCTGTCGCCAACACGTTCGTCTTCACGGTCAGCTGCCTGGTTTTCCAGTTCCTGATCGGTTTTGCGCTGGCGCTTTTCTTCAACCGGAAGTTCTCCATCGCCCGGCCGGTCCGCGGGATCCTGATGATGCCCTGGATGATCCCGATGACCGTTACGGCTCTGATGTTCAAATTCATGTTCTCGACCAAGGTCGGCGTCGTCAACAACATCCTGACCGGCCTCGGGATCGTACCTGAAAACATTGAATGGCTGACGGACCAGGGCATCGCGATGATTCCCGTCATTATCACCAACATCTGGATCGGCATCCCGTTCAACATGATCCTCATTTCCACAGGCCTGACGTCCATTCCCGGCGAGCTGTATGAAAGCGCGTCCATCGACGGGGCCGGCCGCTTCCAGCAGTTCACGCGCATCACGCTTCCGCTGATGCGCTCCACCATCGAGTCCATCCTGGTCCTCGGCTTTATCTACACGTTCAAGGTATACGACCTCGTCTACGTCATGACGTCGGGCGGCCCGGTCAATTCCACACAGCTGATGTCCACCTACTCGTACAAACTGTCCTTCGACAATTTCCTGTACAGCAAGGGTTCCGCCGTCGCCAACGCGCTGCTGGTAATCCTGCTCCTGGTCGGCGTCGTCTATGTCAGGATTACCTCCAGGGGGGAGGAAGCCTATGAATGACGTCAAAATGAGCCGCGGCCGGAATCTCCTTTTCTGCGCGCTCGCGGTGCTGATCGCCCTGGTGCTGCTCTTCCCAATGCTGTGGATGCTGAACACGTCCCTGAAAACGGAAGCCGAAATCTTCCAGAACCCGCCGACGCTTTATCCGCATACGCTCAACCTGAAATCCTACATCGCGCAGATCGAAACCGGCGATTTCAACATGTTCCGGTCCTTCTTCAACAGCCTGGTCATTTCCATGGGTTCCATGCTGATCGCCGTGGTGCTGGCGGTGCCCGCTTCCTACGCCATCGCGCGCTACCGGTTCAAGGGCCATAAATCCGTGCTCCTCGGCTTCCTGGTGACGCAGATGCTCCCGGTTTCCGTGCTGCTCACACCGATGTTCATCATGTTCCGGAACATGCACCTGTACAACACATGGGGCGCGCCGATCCTGGCGGACGCGACGATCGGCATCCCGTTCTCGGTGCTGATCCTCAAGAACTATTTCGCCTCCATTCCCCGGGACCTGGAGGAAGCGGCGTATATCGACGGCTGCATGCGGTTCGGCGCGTTCATGAGGATCCTGGTCCCGGTGGCGAAACCGGGCGTGGCCGTCTGCGCGATCTTCTCCTTCCTGTACGCCTGGGGCGACCTGGCCTACGGCATGACCTTCATCCTGGAACAGCCGATGCGCCCGATCACAGCCGGGATTTTCAACTTCATGGGACAGTACGGCACCAAGTGGAGCTACCTGTCCGCCTTCGCGGTGGTTTCCATGATCCCGGTCGCCATCATCTTCGTCTTCATGCAGAAGTACATTATTGCCGGCATGACCGCGGGGGCCGTCAAGGGATAAGGATACAGCCTTCGGATCCGGTGCGCTGCCGCACCGGATTTTCGTTGTGCTTTCCGCGCGGCTGCGGTACAATGTCCCCAGATTTTCAGAGGTGATATACGATGCGAACGGCAGGCGGAAAAAAACGCTCCATGCGGCAAATGCTGATCAAGCGCTTCAGCATCCTGACCGCGGTCATGATCACGCTGATCTGCGCCTATATGGCTTACAGCTTCGCCGTCACGCTCAGGCGCGGCACGGAGGAGCTGGCGGATATCAACATGAAAGCCGCGGAAAGCATCCTGAGCATTCGCTTCAGCGAATATGAAAACCTGCTTTACCAGATGTATACCAACGACGACATGGTCGTCTGGTCGGACAATATCAACAACGGCGAGGACGCGGCCGTCAGCGTGAGCAAAATGCGCCGCTACCTGAGCACGGTGCTGAACTCCAACCGGTTCATCAAATCCATCATGGTCATCATGGACAACGGGCGTGTGATCACCTACGACCAGCTGACCTCCACCATCCATGAAAACTCCTGGATCAGCCGCTTCAGCCTAGACAGCGGCGAAATCTACCGGATCGTCTCGGCGGACTATGCGAGCCATGTCTGGCCCACGGAGTTCGGAACGCGTTTCGCCAACCACGATTACTGGCTTTTTCACATCGCGCACCGCATCGTCAATTACAAACAGCTGGAAAAACTCTACGGCGTCATCGTGATCAGCGTCGACGAGCGCCTCCTGGAGGAAGTGATGCGGACCGTCAAGACGGAAGACAGCGAGGTCTACATCACCGACGAAACCGGACGGATCGTCAGCTGCGCCGATAAAAGCCTGATCGGGACTTCGTTCACGCCCGCCGCAGGAAGCGGCGTCGACCGGCTGGAAAACGGGATCCTGGGCTGGAACATCATCCGCGTTCACGACAACAGCCGTTACGTGCAGAGCCTGGTGGAAAAGCTGCTTCAGATCGTCGGGATGGGCGTGCTGCTCATGTTCGCCGCGCTTTTCATCATCAGCAAGATTTCCGGCAAACTGACGCGGGATATCGACGATATCGTGGAGGGCATGCAGCGGACGGACGAGGCGGGCATCCCCGCCCGGCTGCCGCGGAAAGGCGAAATGCTTTCGGAGATCGACGTGATCGCGAAGCAGTACAACCGCACGATCGACGACCTGGAAAAGGCGCTCCTGCGTGAAAAAACAGAGGCGGAAAACAGCCGGAAAGCGGAAATCCGGATGCTGGAGGCGCAGATCAACCCGCACTTCATCTATAATATCCTTGACACCGTCAACTGGATCGCCATTGAAAAGGACGAATACGATATCAGCAACGCGATCAGCACGCTGGCCTCGATCCTGCGCTACGCGATCAGCAACAGCGACAAGCCGGTCACCCTGCGGGACGAGGTCGACTGGCTGAAGAAATACGTTTACCTGCAGCAGTTCCGCCTGAAAAACAAATTCAGCTTCGAAATCCGGACCGATCCGGAAATCCTGGACGTCCGGGTGCATAAACTGATTATCCAGCCCTTCGTGGAGAACGCGATCGTGCACGGGTTCGACACCAAGCGGGAAACGTATACGCTGAAGGTCAGCATGCTGGCGGAGGGCGGCCGGGTGGCCATCACCATCGCGGACAACGGCAAGGGCATCTCGCCGGAGATCCTCGAAGCCCTCGGCAGCGGGGATGTGAAGGAGATCCGGGACAAGGCCGGCATCGGCCTGTCAAACGCTTTCCTCCGCCTGCACCGCTACTGCGAAGGGCAGGACGAGGTCAGCGTGCAAAGCGTGCCGGACGGGGGAACGACCGTGACCATCCGGTTCCCGATCACGGTTTCCCCGGCGGCCGGGAACGATTCCACGGAACATTAGTTTATTCCCCCTTTCTTAAGAAATTTTGAGTTTCTTTTTCTCCTGTTCAAAAACATAATAAGGCCAGAGTCCGGAGAATGGACAAAAATGAAGGAGGAGTCAAGAAAATGAAGAAGCTGTTAGGTATCCTGCTCATTGTCTGCCTGCTGACCGGCATCGCCGCCGCGGGCGCGTTCGCCGAAGGAGCTTCCGGCGACGTCGAGATCTGGTACTACTGGGAGACCGAGGGCCACCAGAAGGCGCTCAGCCACATCATCGAGGAGTTCAACGCCAGCCAGAGCGCCATCAAGGTGTCCGCCAAGTACGTTCCCTTCGCTGATTTCAAAAAGCAGCTGTCCATCGGCGCCGCCGCGGACGCCCTGCCGGACCTGGTGATCCTGGACAACCCCGACCACGCCGCGTACGCCGCGATGGGCGTATTCGCCGACATTACCGGCAAGTTTGACGTGAGCACCTACTATCCGGGCCCCGTCAACTCCTGCACCCTCGACGGAAAACTGTACGGCGTGCCCTTCGGAAGCAACGACCTGGTCCTGTTCTACAACGAAGACATGCTGGCTGCCGCCGGCTGCAAAGTGCCCACGACCTGGGATGAGCTGCTGGAAACAGCGAAAGCCTGCTCCAGCGATAAGGTTTCCGGTTTTGCCCATTCCTCCCTGCAGAACGAGGAAGGCACCTTCAACTTCCTGACCTGGGTATGGTCTGCCGGAGCGACCGCTTATGAAATGAACTCCGAAGGCGGTATCAAAGCCCTGACGCAGGTGAAGAAAATGGTGGACGAAGGCGCTATGACCCAGGAAGCCATCAACTGGACCCAGGGCGACACGATGAACCAGTTCATTTCCGGCAACCTGGCCATGATGATTAACGGCACCTGGCAGATTCCGACCATGCGTTCCGAAGTTCCGGACCTCAAGTGGAACGTGGCGCCGATTCCGCAGGACAAGGTGCAGGCTTCCGGCCTCGGCGGCGAGAACTATGCGGTCATCGCCGGCGGAAATGAGGAAGCTGCCATCGAATTCCTGAAGTATGCCACCAGCAAGGATGTCTGCCTGTATATGATGAATGCCATGGGTTACATCTCCTCCGACTCCACCATCGCGGAAGGCCAGTTCGAGGGGGATCCCGTCTACCAGGTGTTCGTCGATGAAATGAAATACGCCAATGCCCGCGGTCCGCTGCCGACCTGGCCGCAGATCTCCGACGCGATCTCGCTGGCCTTCAACGAAGTGATGACCGGCACTGATCCCGTTGCGGCCGCGGAAAAAGCGCAGGCAACCATCGACAGCATTCTCAAGTAATACGATCCTTGCCTTCCCGGGCCGTGGTTTTTCCACGGCCCTTTTTTAAAACCATCCGCAGGAAAAGGCTGCCGCGCGGAAGCCCGTTCCGCCGCGCCATCCCGGAAGATTTGAACGAGAGAGGAATTTGGAATGAAACCTGTGGTAAAGCCGCTGCCGCTGTCCGGCATGCGAATCACCGACCGCTTTTTTGCGCCGCGGATTGACCTGGTGCGGACGCAGATGCTTCCCTACCAATGGGAAGCGTTGAACGACCTCCTGGAGGATACGGAGCCCAGCCATTGCATCGAAAACTTCCGCCTCGCGGCAGGGATCAGCCGGGGAGAATACCACGGCATGGTCTTTCAGGACAGCGATCTTTATAAGTGGCTGGAAGCCGTCGCCTATCAGCTTTCCGTAACGCCTGATCCCGCGCTGCGGGAGGCGGCGGACAGCGCCATCCGCCTGATCGTGCAGGCGCAGGCCCCGGACGGCTACCTGAACACCTATTACCAGACCCACCCGGAGGAAAAGCGCTTCAGTAACCTGCAAAACAACCATGAACTGTACTGCGCGGGGCATCTGATTGAAGCTGCCGTGGCTTTCGCGCGGAACGTCGGCGACACCCGCCTGCTGTCCGTGGCCTGCCGTTTCGCGGACCTGATTGACCGCACCTTCGGCCCGGAGGAGGGCAAGCTGCATGGCTATCCCGGGCATGAAATTATCGAAATGGCGCTGGTCAGGCTCTTCCGGCAGACCGGCGAAAAGCGCTATCTCATGCTGGCCCGGTATTTTATCGACCGGCGCGGACAGGCGCCGCTGTATTTCGAGGAGGAAGCGAGGCGCGACGGAAACCGCAGCTTCATCTGGAACGAAACTTACATGCGCTATCAGTACTACCAGGCCGGGAAGCCGGTGCGCGAACAGACCGCGGCCGAGGGGCACGCGGTTCGCGCCATGTATCTGTACAGCGGCATGGCGGATGTCTCGGCGGAAACAGATGATCCCTCCCTGCTTGAAGCCTGCCGGGCTTTGTTTGACAATATGGCCAGCCGCAGGATGTACATCACCGGCGCGATCGGTTCCACGCACATAGGGGAAGCTTTTACCTACGATTATGATCTTCCCAACGATGCCGTCTATGGCGAAACCTGCGCACAGATCGGGCTGTGTTTCTTTGCCCGGCGCATGCTGAACGCCCAGATGGACGGCAGGTACGCGGATGTCCTCGAGCGCGCGCTGTACAACAGCGTCCTGAGCGGTATGTCGCTGGACGCGAAAAGGTTCTTCTATGTCAATCCGCTTGAAGTCGTGCCCGAAGCCTGCGAAAAGGACGACCGGCTCCGTCATGTAAAGCCGCGGCGGCAGAAATGGTTCAGCTGTGCCTGCTGCCCGCCCAATCTCGCGCGCCTTCTGGGTTCCCTTCCCTCCTATGCCTTTTCGGCCGGAGACGATACGCTGTATATGCACCTGTTTATCAGCGGGGATGTTTGCGCTGCACTGGCGCATACTGAGGTCCGCCTCAGCGTGGAAAGCGAATATCCGTGGGACGGCCGGATCCGCCTGGCTGTGCATACGCCGGGACAGTACGGCATCGCTGTCCGCATTCCCGGCTGGTGCCGGGGCTATGAGCTGAAGGTGAACGGCGAAAGCGTGCCTTCTGAGCCGGTCTCGGGATATATTGAACTGAATCGGTTATGGCGGGAGAATGATATCGTCGGCCTGGACCTGGAGATGCCTGTTTTGCTGATGAGGGCGAATCCTGCCGTGCGGGAAGATGCCGGAAAGCTGTGCGTCGTCCGCGGACCGCTGGTTTACTGCCTGGAGGAAGCCGATAACGGAAGCGGTCTCCATCTGCTCCGCCTGCCGCTCAATACCGTCTTTGAAGTGCGCGACGAACCGCAGCTGCTCGGCGGCATCCGGACCATCCGCTGCCGCGCGTTCCGCGAGAGCAGATCATTTGCGGAAGGACAGCTTTACGCGCCGGCCTGCCGGGCGGATGAAACGGCTGAAACGCAGCTGACGTTTATTCCCTATTTCGCCTGGGCCAACCGCGCACCGGGCGAAATGGCGGTATGGATCCGGGAAATATAGTTTTGCCGTTCAAATGAGAAAGGGGAATCATACCAAATCGGGGCTGCGATATACAGCCCCGGTTTTTGTTCACTCCCTGTATTTCAGGTGCTGTACCCCGGTATCAGGCTGCCGCGTAATGGCTCTATAAAAATAACTGACTTTGATACGCTTCCCCATCTTTTTCAAAGCCTCGGACAATTCCTGCACCAGGTTCATCTTGATGTTGAAATTGATGGGAAGGTCGGGATTCTGGTGCGCCGGATTGATGGCCTTGCCCACATAGAAATTGATATCGGTGGCTTCCTCAAACAGCAGGCGGCTGATGGGGGACGCGCCGTCCTTACCGTAGCTCCAGTCCTCATATCCCGGATTTCATTCGTCATCCTTCCGTCCGCCATACACGAGAAATCCGAACCTGAAGCCGGTTGGCAAGGGGTTCGGATTTCTTGTATTTGATCTGAAGAAGTATGGTGGCGGG
>JAEEGK010019942.1_pt1 | contig 14318 bp, 13 predicted proteins | sample 8958771 | NCBI WGS metagenome assembly JAEEGK01 (sample SAMN16246547, study PRJNA631951) | gut metagenome | biome: gut microbiome; feature: rumen; material: SC-attached | host: Bos | place: Iran: Karaj | collected 2018-10
AATTAACACTTCTTGACTGGGTTGAAGGACACAAGGGTTACAGAGAATACGTTGCAATCGCAGGTAAGTGCTGGCCCGCATTCCAGACACAGTTCGGATTCGTTCCCTGCTATGTTAACTCTCGTTTAACAGGTATGGGTATTCCCGTATCCTGTGAAGTTGATATTTACGGATGTCTTTCCGAGTTCATCGGTACATGCGTATCTGATGATATCGTAACACTCCTTGATATCAACAACTCAGTTCCCAAGGATATGTACAAAGAGTCTATCGAAGGCAAATTCGATTACAAGCATACAGATACATTCATGGGATTCCACTGCGGTAATACATGCTCCAAGAAGCTTGCATTCCATGAGATGAAGTATCAGATGATCATGGCAAGAGCACTTCCTATCGAAGTTACAAACGGAACTTTGGAAGGCGATATCGTTCCCGGTGACATCACATTCTATCGTCTGCAGTCAACAGCTGACGCTAAGATCAGAGCATATGTTGCAGAAGGTGAAGTACTTCCCGTAGCTACCAAGTCATTCGGTGGTATCGGTGTATTCGCTATTAAGGAAATGGGACGTTTCTATCGTCACGTACTCATCGAGAAGAATTATCCTCACCATGGTGCCGTTACATTCGGACATCACGGAAAGGCTCTCTTCGAGGTATTTAAGTATCTTGGAGTTCCGATCGAGGATATCAACTACAATCAGCCTAAGTCTCTTCCTTATCCTACAGAGAACCCTTTTAAGTAAGGTGATTGAAGTAAATTAAGAGTTTTTTGCAAATCCCCGCGATACAATCGCGGGGATTTGTTGTATACTAATAAGGTATCACTAATTTGTGACGAGCGAAGCATTCCGTCGATATCGAGGTGTTTTCGAGATATCGATCGTTGAATCTTGCGTTTTTTGAGGTAAAGCTTTTAGGAGGATCGGTATATGAAAATTGTCATATTGGAAAGAGCAAGTGTGGGTCTTGATGTCAGTGTAGACATGTTTCAGGAGATAGGCGAAGTAGAGATCTACAACAATACGCCTTATAAAGAGATTGCAAAGCGTGTGGAAAATGCGGATATCATTATCGCCAACAAGTCAAAACTGAACGAAGAAACGTTAAAGAACGCCCTTAACGTTAAGCTTATCTGCGAGTTCGCAACAGGTTTTGACAATGTCGACATTGAATACTGCAAAAAGAGAAAGATCGGGGTTTGCAATGTAAGAGACTACAGCACCGATATGGTCGCTCAGCATACGTTTGCTCTTGCATTTTATCTGTCCGAAAAGCTCGAACATTACGACAGATATGTTAAGTCCGGCCAATACGGCTCTCAGGACAGATTTTCCAATTTCGATATTCCTTTTTATGAGTTCGCGGGTAAGACCTGGGGTATCGTCGGAATGGGCAACATCGGAAGAAGGGTCGCTTCCATTGCGAAGGCCTTCGGCTGCAGAGTCATCTTTTATTCGATCACGGGCAATTCGACCGTTACGGAATATGAAAGAGTCGATTTTGATACCTTGTTAAAGGAATCCGATTATCTTTCGCTCCATTGCCCGCTTTCCGATCTTTCCCGTTCGCTGATTGGCGAGGAAGCTCTTTCAAAGATGAAAAATACCGCATATCTTATAAATGTTGCGCGTGGTCCCGTTGTAGACGAGAATGCTCTTTACGATGCGCTCGTATCGGGTACGATCGCCGGCGCAGGCCTTGACGTTTTGTCAAAAGAGCCGATCGCCAAGGACAATCCGCTTGCGAAGATACAGGATTCTTCGCGTCTTATCATTACGCCTCACCTTGCGTGGGCGTCGGTCGAAGCCAGAGAAAGATGTGTCAAGATGACATACGATAACATTAAAGCGTTCATGAACGGCGAAAAGCTTTCAAGAGTGGACGTTTAATACGGAGGTTATAATGAGTCGTATCATAGGAATAATCGGTGCCATGGAGCTCGAAGTCGAAAAACTTATTGAGGCCATGGAGTACAAAGAAGAGATCGTCTATAAAAAAAGGACCTTTTATAAGGGTAAGCTTGAAGGTACGGACGTTGTGCTCGCCAGATGCGGTGTGGGCAAAGTTAACGCCGCTTTAACCGTTCAGATGATGGTCGATAAATTCGGTATCACAGACATCATCAATACGGGTGTTGCCGGATCGCTTAACGAAAAGATCGATATCGGAGATATCGTGCTGGCCACCAACGCCGTTTATCACGATATGGAAGCGATCGCTTTCGGATATGAAAGAGGACAGGTTCCTCAGATGGATGTTTTCGAGTTCCCTATGTCAAAGGAACTGTCGGATATCGCCGAAGCTGCCTGCAAAAAGGTCAATCCCGATATAAAAGTCTTTAAAGGAAGAGTGGCTTCGGGCGATCAGTTCATAGCAGATAAGACTGTTAAAGAAAACATAGTAAAGTGGTTTTCTCCCATGTGCGTTGAAATGGAAGGAGCTGCTATGGCTCACGCCGCATATGTTAACGACATAAATTGTCTTATAATAAGAGCCATTTCCGACAAGGCAGATGATTCCGCAGAGATGGACTATCCTACATTTGAGAAAAAAGCGGCTGTTCATTGCGCCGGAATGGTCAGAGAAATGATGAAACACATTTAAAGGAAACACAATATGAAAGTCAAAGAAAACGAATACATCACAAATAACAGATCACTGTTTAAAAAGCTGTTGGATGAGCTTCTCAGTGAGTTTGAATACGCTTCCGTTTTGGCCGTCAACGCTTCCGGAAAGACGTATTCGGTATCGAGAAACGGTATAAACATATCTGCAGACAGTCGTATGTCCGTTCAAAGAGGTTTTACCGTAAAGGTTTATTCCGACGGATGTTTCGCCGAATATTCGGGAAATGCGATAAGCGAAGACGGCATAAAGGATATCATTGCCACGATCAAAAACGATCTTTTGGCGCTTTCAAAAGATCGCTGCAAATCATCGTACGATCTTCCCGATGACGATCAAATCGTATTTGACAAAAGTACCGAATACGAGATCGACCCCGAAGAAATGGGCGATGAAGCCATAATAAACAAGCTCAAAAAGATGCACGAAGAAGGGCTTAAAAAGGACGATCGCATAATAGACTGCTTTACCAGATATACGTATCAGAAGTATTCTAAACTCTTTTTATCCAAAAATCGTGACATGGTTCAGAACGTTATGTGGGGAGTGGCCTGCGTGATCGCATTATCTGCCAAAGGAGAGGAGATCAAGCAGTCTTACAGGCCGGTTTCTTTACTCGGCGGTGCGGAAATATTTAAAGAGATGGATACTCTTACCGATTCTGCGGTAAAAGAAGCGATCGAACTTATAAACAGCGAACCTCTTAAACCCGGAACATATGAATGTATCTGTTCACCCGAGACGACCGGAATGATCGTTCATGAAGCATTCGGTCACGGCGTTGAAATGGATATGTTTGTAAAGGACAGAGCACTCGCTCAAAATTACATGGGCGAATATGTGGCATCTCCTCTTATTACCATGCATGACGGTAACAAAGTCGACGATACGGCCACATTTTTCTTTGATGATGAAGGTACGCTCGCACAGGATACGGTCATCATCGATAAAGGAATACTGAAAGCCGGAATAAGCGATCTGCAGTCTGCAAAAGCGCTCGGAACAAAGCCTACCGGAAACGGAAGACGCCAGGATTATACCAGGAAAGCTTATACACGTATGACCAATACTTATTTTGAGCCGGGAACCGATAAGCTCGAAGACATGATCGCTTCCGTAAAAGACGGTCTTTATCTTGAGAGTCCTTCGTCGGGAATGGAAGATCCCAAGAACTGGGGCATACAGTGTATGGTAAGCGTTGCAAGAGAGATAAAGGACGGAAAGTTTACCGGAAAGATTTTTTCCCCGATCATTTTGACCGGATACGTACCGGATCTTCTTAAGTCCATAACGATGGTTTCGGACACTCTGGATATTATGGGTTCGGGATATTGCGGAAAAGGACATAAAGAATGGGTTAAAGTTTCGGACGGCGGCCCTTACATTAAAGCAACAATAAATTTAGGCTAGGAAAGATTATGGAAAGATATATTGATTTACTTAAAAGCTGCGGAGCGGATATCTGGTTTATCAAAGAAAAGTCGGTTTATTCCAATGAACTGTTCTTTATAAAGAAAAAACTTGATATGCGCCGTATCAACAATTCAAAGGATTCGGTCATCACGGTATATTGCGACAAAGAGATCGACGGCAAAAAGATGCGCGGAAGAAGTGATATCATCGTGGCCGACACAATGAGCGACGAAGAGATCAAAAAGATGATAAAGGACGCTTTATATGCGGCTTCTTTCTCCCTCAATCCTTTCTTTGAGCTTCCCGCACCCGAGGTAAGCGAAACGGTAATAAGCAAAAGCACTCTTAACGATGTGGATTTTTCAAAGATCGCGGATATGTTTGCCGATGCCGCATATGAAGCGGATAACGACAAGGAATCGTTCATCAATTCACTTGAGATATTCGTTGAAGAGCACAAGGTACATATGCGGGGATCGACGGGTACCGATGTTTCTTATGTTAAAAGACTGGTGAACGGTGAGATCATCACTCAGTGTAAGTCGTTGCAGGACGTTGAGACATACGAACAGTTCGCTTATGACGATCTTTCGATCGACGATTTTAAGCGTCTTATAAAGAACACTTTAAAGCATACAAAAGACAGGTCGTTTGCAAAGGATAAACCGAAGACCGGTGTGAGCGATGTGATAATCTCCGATGCTCATATGCCCGAGCTTATGAAGTTCTATTTTGCGCGCGGTGATGCATCGATGATCTATCCCAAATATTCAAACTATAAGATCGGTCTTAATGTTCAGGGCGATGATGTAAAGGGTGATAAGTTAAACATCATGTTTGAGCCCATGGATCCTTTTAACGGTGAAGGCATAAAGATGATCGAAAGACCTTTCCTTGAAGACGGAGTGGTAAAGACCATCTGCGGCAATCAAAGACATTCATATTATCTTGGAATTCCACAGATAGGATCGTACAACAAAGGAAAGATGCCGGCCGGAAAAGTATCCTTGGATGACATGAAGAAAGACTGCATATATGTCGTAAACTTTTCATCTTTCGAAACAAGTGAGATGGACGGTTCGTTCAGAGGCGAGATAAGACTGGCATACGGATACGATAAAGACGGCAATGAATCGCTCATTACAGGCGGTTCCGTAAACGGAAGCCTTCTTAAGAGTCAGAAAGATTTTTGTTTTTCAAAAGAGATGCAGAATCTCGACAATTATATAGGACCTTTGGCGGTTAAGTTAAAAGGTGTGAATATCGGAGGAGAATAAATGGAAAAAATTGCAAGTTTTACTATCGATCATATCAAGCTTCAGCCCGGTGTATATGTTTCCAGAAAAGATCATATCGGCGCCGAGACGGTTACCACTTTTGATATCAGGATGACCTCACCCAATGAGGAGCCGGTCATGAATACGGCAGAGATCCACACGATGGAGCATCTCGGAGCCACTTTTTTAAGAAACGATCCGGAGTGGAAAGAAAGAGTAATCTATTTTGGACCCATGGGATGTCGAACCGGTTTTTACCTTTTGCTCGCCGGCGATCTTGAGAGTAAGGATATCGTCGATCTTGTAAGATCGATGTATAAGTTCATGGCAGATTTTGAAGGAGAGGTACCCGGAGCAAGCCCCAAGGATTGCGGAAATTACCTTGATATGAATCTTGGTATGGCCAAATTCCTTGCAAAAAAGTTTTATGACGGAGTGCTTAAGAACATAGGACCCGACAGACTTATTTATCCTGTATAAACAGATCATCCGATGTAAGGGGGAGTTACGATGACGATTTCTTTGTGCATGATAGTAAAGAACGAAGAAAAGATATTAAGACGATGTCTCGATTCGTTAAAAGGGATCTACGATGAAGCGATCATTGTGGATACCGGTTCCACGGACCAAACGAAAGCGATAGCGAAAGAGTACACCGATAAGGTGTACGATTTTGAGTGGGTGGACGATTTTTCCAAGGCACGCAATTTTGCGATGAGCAAAGCGACCTGCGATTACATTTACATGGCGGATGCCGATGAAGTGCTCGACGAAGAAAACAGAAAGAAATTTCTGCTTTTAAAGCAGGCGCTTGACGGTGAAGTCGAAGTCGTTCAGATGAACTACGTAAATCAGCTCGGAAACGGAAGTGTCTACAATTTCGATAAAGAGCCCCGTGCCAAGCTTTATAAGCGTGAGCGAAATTTCGTTTTCATAGATCCCATTCATGAAGTTGTAAGAGAACTTCCCGTAGTTTACGACAGTGACATAGATATTTGTCATATGCAGCAGGAAAATCACGCGGGACGAGATCTGCAGACATTTCGTAAGGCAATAGAAAGAGACGGGATGTTAAGCGGCAGGCTCATCGATCTTTATGCGAGAGAACTTGTTATTTCGGGTAAGGACGAGGATTTTCTTCTTGCCGAAGAGTATTTTAAGAGCCTTGTCGATGACGGTGATCATTCGGAGGACATATTGCGTGCGGCTTATGTTGTGCTTGCGGAGTGTGCGCTTTTAAAAGGTGACGATAAAAACCTCACAAAGTACTCGCTAAAGGATATCGCAAGCGGCGGATGCGCAGAAATGTGCTGTATTCTGGGCGTTTATTTCGAAAAATGCGCGGATTACAATGAGGCGGCCATGTGGTATTATAATGCAAGATACGAGACGGAGCCTTTGTTAAACATAAGATCCAAAGGTGAGATACCGCTTAAAGGTCTTATAAGGATCATGAGTCTTCTTGATCAGGAAGATATGGTAAGGCTTTATACAGACGAACTTGAATCTTTATAAAGGGGAGTTTTACATGTCGGTAAAGAAAAAAGTTATCAAATATATGCAAAACGACTTTAAAGAAGTCATGCATACAACGCTCAACCCCGAAGGACCCGGTGTTGTGCGTATCCATCTTGTGCCCCCGTCATACGATGACGGAGAGCTCGTTCCCAGCGTTGCGATAATAAACGGTCAGGATATCATTCCGGTTAACTATTCGTGGACAATAGTATTGGCTGAGTTTATCAAAGAAGTGAACAAATATCACGGAATGGAAGTAAGCGACACCGATATTAAGAACATCATCAAAAATACCGCAAAAGCTGTTCGGAAGGTTTTCTTTTTACTGCCGACCTCGGTCATTAAAAAGGACATTTTTACGATAATGAACGCTTTTAAGCAGGTAGCTTACGGTGAGGAAGTTGACGAAGAGATCGGATACATGACAATGGGCGAATATGCTCCTTTCATGAGGGCTCCTCACAGAATGGATATTCTTGTAAGCGCCATGACAAAGGACGGTCACTGGCATTGCAATCAGCAGTGCGTTCACTGTTATGCGGCCGGTCAGGTTCATGCCGAAGAAAAGGAACTTTCCACAGAGGAATGGATCAAGATTCTGGATAAGCTTCGCGAGATAGGTGTTCCCCAGGTAACCTTTACCGGCGGTGAGCCTACCATGAGAGACGATCTTTTTACGCTCATCGATCATGCGAGATGGTTCGTTTCAAGACTTAACACAAACGGCATCAAGCTTACCAAGGAGTATTGCGAGAAGTTAAGAGAAGTTGAGATAGACAGCGTCCAGATCACGTTCTATTCATCGGACAAAGACATTCACAACAAGCTTGTGGGCGCCGATCAGTATGACAACACGGTAAACGGTATAAAGAACGCTCTCGCAAGCGATCTAAACTTAAGCATTAATACACCTTTGTGTACTGTAAATAAAGATTATGTTAAGACTCTGGAATTTTTGAAGGATCTCGGAGTCACATTTGTTACATGTTCGGGTCTTATAACGACGGGTAACGCAACAACGGAGACTTCCGAGCAGCTTCAGCTTTCAACGGATGAGATAAAGACTATACTTGCCGATGCTGTAAAGTATTGTTTTGAAAACGGAATGGAGATAAGCTTCACATCACCCGGATGGATCGAGAACGAGTACTTTGAAGAACTCGGTATCGATATTCCAAACTGCGGAGCATGTCTTTCAAATATGGCGATTACTCCCAGCGGAAACGTCGTTCCCTGTCAGAGCTGGCTTTCGGGAAGCGTTCTCGGAAACATCTTAACGGATGAATGGAGCGATATCTGGAACAGTGATAAATGTAAAGAAAGAAGAGAATTCTCTTCCGAGCTTTTAGGAAAATGTCCTTTAAGGAGGGAAAAGAATGAAAAATAAAATAACTCTTCTCCTGTATTCAACCATTTTTGCCGTACTCTTCTCACTCTGTACGTTAAAGAGCTATGCATCGGGTCCCACCGATGAGATAGAAGAGTACAACATGACAATCGATGTACTTGATGACGGTACCGTAAGCATCGATTACCATATCGACTGGCTTGTGCTCGATTCCGATGAGCTCGGTCCGGTTGAGTGGCTGCAGATAGGTATTCCGAACAATCACTATATTTCCATGACGGCTTTGTCGGATAACATTTCAAGCATAGACTACAGTTCCGACAGCTACGGATATTATGCCAGAGTCGATTTTTATGAGAAGTATTACGAGGGCGAGCATGTAGTCTTCGATTACAATGTCGTGATGGACTATCTTTATGAGGTAGATAAGTTTACCGAAGGTGAGACTGTATACTATTTCGCTCCCGGCTGGTTTGACGGCATTGAGACGAAGTCAATGACTATAAGATGGAATGCCGAAAATGCGATAAGCTGGACTCCGAACTGTCTTAATAAAGAGGGATATCTTACGTGGGAACAAAGCCTTGGATCGGGTGATACTTTGGAAGTAAGCGTAACCTATCCGACCGATGCTTATTCGTTTGATACTACCAAGAACGACCCGTCGGAATATGAGAATTATTACGACGACTATTCCAATGATTACTATGGCGAGTATGACAGTTACGATTCGGACAACATATTCGACAAGAATCCTCTGATGATGGTGCTTGGAGTCATCGTCTCCCTTATTGGCGGCGTGTTTGCATTGCTGATAAGCTGCTGGCCCATATTGCTCATCGTATTTATAGTATATAAGGCCGGTAAAGGTTTTAAACCCGCTGCACCCACTACCAGAAAAGAGATCAAAAGAACTCTTATCAAATACTATCCTACGTGTCCGGGCTGCGGTGCCGCCCGTCCCGAAGGGAAAGAAAAATGCGATTACTGCGGAAGATCGTTCATCGAATCCGAAGAGATCATCGAAGAGAAGGACATTCCCAATCCTACGCAGTATTCGACTGAAGGTACGTACAAATATCACGATAACTCCGCTATCAGAGTTCATGTGGTAAATATACCGGTTGTTACATCCAGACCGTCGTCAAGCTCGTCACATCGCAGTTCATGTGCGCACAGCTCTTGTGCTCACAGTTCCTGTGCCTGTGCTCACTCATGTGCCTGCGCCTGCGCCTGTGCATGTGCCGGCGGCGGAAGAGCGGGATGCTCGAAGAAAGACTTCTACAACACGGGTCTTAAACTTAAACAGCTTGAACTTAAAAAGAAATACAGGAAATAAACAAGGAGAGAGCGCCCAAAAAGGGCGCTCTCTCTTTCATTTTTTTACACTTTCGGATATCTGTTTACTTGCCTTCGGCATGTGAACATTCTTCATAATACTCTTCCAAGAATTTAACTAATTTCTTTAACATACCTGTCGCCTCCTTTGTTTGGTGCTTAACTGTGTGTTATCAGAATCGATTCATTTCTCTTTCTGAGATTATAGTACAACCGATTCGTTTTATGGTAAAATACATATAGTGAATATATGACGATACCTTTAAGGTATCATGGAGGCAATCTATGGAGTTAAGACATTTAAGGTATTTTCTTGCGGTCTGTGAGGAAATGAACTTCACAAAAGCAGCTCAAAAGCTGATGATAGCGCAACCTCCGCTATCAAGACAGATAAAGGATCTGGAAGAAGAGCTGGGTACGCCTTTGTTTATAAGAGATCACCATATGCTTCAGCTTACGGAAGAAGGCGTAGCCTTCAGAACTTATGCCAATCGTATAGTCACTCTTGCGGACAGATCGGTGGAGGATATAAAAGAAACGCATTCGGGTCTCAGGGGAACCATATATATAGCCGAAGTTGAAGGAAAAGCGCCGCGTATTCTTTCTTCATACATATCTTCATTTATGGAAAAGTATCCCGATGTTCAATATACGATATGGAACGGAAACTCCGATGACGTTACTCAGCGAGTTCGAAACGGTCTTGCGGATATCGCCATAATAATGGAGCCTTTCGATCCCCAGGGTTTTCACAGCATTCCTTTGTATACGGAGCCCTGGATAGCAATGTTTTCGTCAAAGCATCCTTTGGCAAAAACAAAAGGAAAGACGATACCCCTTGAAAAGCTGGCAGATTATAAACTGATCATTCCTTCCAGAGGTTCGAGACTTCAGGAGATAACCGACTGGTTTGCGCCCCTTAAGATAACTCCCAAGATAAGAGCCAAGATAGCCAATGCCACCACCGCGTACGAGCTTTGCCAAAAGAATGTGGGTGTGGCAATATATCCGGCGGCCGCGGCAGACCTTATACACGATGAGAACGTGTTGATAAGAGAGATCACAAACCCCGAGAAGAAAGCGGCTTATGTGCTCATTTATCCGGACAATCACCCTCTTTCACCCGCGGCGGATAAGTTCGTGGAACACATCTCTGCGCTTGGACCTGCGGATAAGGTTTTGTAAGTGTTGATTTATACTTTTTTAATGATTGTTTCCGATGTTTTATGAAATATCGTGACTTTGATGTGATATTATGATTATTAAGCAAATGAGCTTTATTCGTAAGAGGATTTGATATGAAGTTTAAGACAAGGCTTTATATAACATTTGCATCGATAGCTGCACTGCCGATCATGCTTTTTACACTGTGCTTTATCGTTGTGGGAAAAGTAATGATCAGATTACGACAGACCGGAGGCGTGGATACGGTATCGGATCTCGTTCCCAAGAGCATCCTGGTGTCGTTGTGGATCTCGTTTTTCATAATCCTTTTCATCATAGCGTGTCTGCTCACCAGATGGATCGGAAAAGGAGTTTTCTCACCCATAAACGATCTGGGCTTCGGGCTTAAACAGGTTGCGGACGGAAATTTCGACTATGCATTGGATCCCGACAGCGTAAAGGGTGAAGTTAAAGAACTTTACAAAAGTTATGAAGAGATGCGCTTAAGGCTCAAAGAAAGCGCGGGGGAGAAGATCGAGAGCGAAGACAACAACAGGGAATTGATCACAAACATATCCCACGATCTTAAAACTCCCATCACCGCAATAAAAGGATACGTGGAAGGTATCATGGACGGTGTGGCCGACTCTCCCGAAAAGATGGAGAAGTACATTAAGACCATCTACAACAAGGCAAACGATATGGACAGGCTCATAAACGAGCTTACGATATATTCAAAGATAGACACGAACCGAATACCTTACACTTTCTTAAGACTGAACGTAGCCGATTACTTCAACGACTGTGTCGAGGAAGTGGGAGTCGAGCTTGAATCCAAGGGCATTGAGCTTAACTATACAAACCTTGTGGATTCTCAGACGAGGATAATAGCGGATCCCGAGCAGCTTAAACGTGTCATCAACAACATAATCTCCAACTCCGTTAAATATATGGACAAGGAGAAAGAAAAAAGCATCATAGACATCAGGATACTTGATGAGGCCGATGCGATAAAAGTTGAGATAGAAGATAACGGTCGTGGCATTGCGGCCAAAGATCTTCCCAATATATTCGACAGATTTTACCGTTCCGATTCTTCAAGAAATTCAAGCAAGGGCGGAAGCGGCATAGGTCTTTCGATAGTCAAGAAGATAGTGGAAGATCACGGCGGATACATTTATGCGACCAGCAAAGAGGGTGAAGGCACATGTATGCATTTCATCATCAGAAAGTATGAGGAGATAAAAGACGATGAGCAGAATATTGATAATTGAGGACGAAGAAGCCATTGCGGATCTTGAAAAAGATTATCTTGAACTAAGTGATTTCACGGTAGAGATAGCCTCCGACGGTATCGAGGGCGAGAAGAAGGCTTTAAGCGAAGATTACGATCTTATAGTCTTAGACCTTATGCTTCCGGGTAAAGACGGCTTCGAAGTATGCCGTTCCATAAGAGACAAGAAAAACGTTCCGATACTCATGGTATCGGCCAAGAAAGATGATATCGACAAGATAAGAGGATTGGGCCTCGGCGCGGACGATTACATGACAAAGCCTTTCAGCCCCAGCGAGCTGGTTGCCAGAGTAAAGGCGCATCTTGCAAGATACGAAAGACTTGTAAACACAAACACAAAGCCCGAAAACAAGATCATAGAGATAAGAGGTCTTAAGATAGACAAGACCGCAAGACGTGTATGGGTTGACGGTGAAGAAAAACAGTTTACCACCAAGGAATTCGCCCTTTTGACGTTCCTTGCGGAGAATCCCAATCATGTATTTACCAAGGATGAACTTTTCAGAGAGATATGGGATATGGAATCTATCGGTGATATCGCAACCGTAACGGTACATATCAAAAAGATCCGTGAAAAAGTTGAATTTGATTCCTCAAATCCACAGTATATAGAAACTATATGGGGCGTCGGATACCGCTTTAAGATGTAGAGATGAAGATAGTTTATGAAGATGAGAACATAATAGTGGTGGATAAACCCCCGGGATTGATCGTGGAAGGTGGAAAACCGGGCGAGCCCGACCTTGAGAGTGAATGTCGCAAATATCTTAAAAGCCGGGGTGAAAAGCCCGAAATATATGTAGTCCACAGACTCGATAAGCCGGTTTCCGGTCTGATCGTGTTTGCAAAAGATGCCGCTTCCGCGGCTTCGCTTACAAGGCAGATACAGGATAAGACCATGAAAAAGCAGTATGAAGCGAAGGCCTTTGTAAGTAAAGACTTTAGGGATGAAGCTACGCTTACGGACTATCTTGTCAAAGATCCCATGAACAATGTATCACGCGTAGCAGACAAAGCATCCAAAGGAGCCAAAGAGGCGGTCCTTTCATATAAAACGGTTTCAAGGGAAGGTAAAACAGCCGTTTTAAGGGTCGATCTCATGACCGGGAGACACCATCAGATAAGAGTCCAGCTTTCAAACGCAGGACTTCCGTTGCTCGGAGATCAAAAATACGGCAGTGCCGAAAGTATCGAGTATTCCCGTGAAAACGGCATTAAAGATGTGGCGCTTCGCGCCGTGGGACTTTCTTTTGCCCATCCCGTATCGGGACAAAAACTTGAATTTAAGTTATGATATCGGCCGTATCGGCTGAAGAGTAAACTTTTTTGTAAAACTGCCCTTTAGGGTAGTTTTTCTTTTTATACGCAATGCTATAATGGCACTGTAAAAAAGGAGGCGCTGAATGAAAACCGTTAAAAAGATAATCGCATTGATACTTATGTTTGTTCTTGCATTTTCACTTACCGCATGCGAACTTCCTTTCGGCGCGGGAGAAGACGATACCGAAACCGTATCGAGCCGCAGAAAACATCAAAAAGACAAAGACACATCGATTTCCGAACCCGATCCGGAACCCGAACCCGATCCCAATACGGATCCCGATTCAGGTGAACCGATAGATCTTACGGATGATGAAATAACATTTTTTACGAGCTTTTTATCGGAAATACCGGTAAACGGCTTTTTGTGGTCTTCTTATGAAGATGTAAGGGATGCAAGCCTGTATTACCCTCTTTATAATGCGGGCAAATCCACGACGGACGAACAGCGTGCAAGAGCGCTTGAACTTGCGGGCGAAGAAGAAGTATATACAGGTGTATTCAGACTTACGCATGCTGAGATCGATGAGATACTTCAAAAGTATACGGGATATAAACTTGATGATTTCAGGACATGGCTTGACGACTGGTATCACGATTATGAAGATGACAGCTATTATAAGTTCTGCGGAGATGTATGCTTTACGCCCGTGATCGTGACCGACGGATATAAGATGGGAGACAGATATACTCTTCATGTCGTCGAAGATCAAAACTACTGGGGAGAAGTTGCGGACAGGGGCTTTCGTAAGAACCGTCTTGAAATGGAACTTGAAAGGTGGGGGACGATTATCATGTAGCCGCCTGCAGGGAACTCTACGATGAAAACATTGCTCCCGACTGGTGTTATAAAGTAACATTCCCCTTTTACGGTGAATGTGAGTTTTATACATATATGCCATCCGAAGACAATCTTTCAGAAGCGCCTACATTCAAACTTATCAAATACGGCCGTACGGTTGAGACATTCGGAGAATACAACGACCCCAATTTTGTTCCCGGCAATTTCATGGCG
>JAEEGK010019944.1_pt1 | contig 14317 bp, 9 predicted proteins | sample 8958771 | NCBI WGS metagenome assembly JAEEGK01 (sample SAMN16246547, study PRJNA631951) | gut metagenome | biome: gut microbiome; feature: rumen; material: SC-attached | host: Bos | place: Iran: Karaj | collected 2018-10
GTGGTGGAGACATCGTACCGGTTCGATTCCGGTCTACGGCATTTACTCATTAGAGTAATTAAATAATATGTGTGTGTAGCTCAGCTGGATAGAGCACTTGGCTACGGACCAAGGTGTCGGGGGTTCGAATCCTCTCACGCACGCTAGATGATAAAAAAGTGATGAGTTTATCTCATCACTTTTTTGTTATTCACAGCGAAGCTGTGCTCACCGACAGGTCGAATTCGAACGGGGTTCTAATTCTCGCCTGCCGGCTCGGTCGGCGCTAAACGAAGTCCACAGAAATAGTACCAATCAAGCCCTCAACCCAGAGCTTTTCTCATGTAAAAATAGTATTAAAATTAACGCACAATATTTATGAGATATAGTTCATAGAAAAATCACTTGAAATATTAAAAGAATGGGTTTATTATATTTCTATCAGATTGCACACAATACAATAGTATAAAATAGAAATATAGGAGGCTATTCATTATGAAATATGCAGTTAGATTCTATACTAAAACTGGAAATACTAAAAAGCTTGCCGAGGCTATAGCAAAGGAGCTTGGTGTAGAGGCACTTCCAATAAGTGAGCCTGTCACAGAAAAGGTTGATGCGTTATTTCTTGGAAATTCTTACTATGCCTTTAGCATTGATCCTGAGGTGCGTGGATTCATAGCTTCTTTGGACAAGGAGCTTGTTGGCAAGATAATTAACTTTGGTTCGGCAGCTATGCTTAACTCTACCTACAAGAAGGTTAAGGCAGAGGCAGACAAGGTTGGTATACCAATGGATGAAAGAGAGTTCCACTGCAAGGGTGAATTTAAAGGAATCCACAAGGGACGTCCAAATGATGAGGATATAAAGGCAGCAGCTGCTTTTGCTAAAGAAATAAATGCTGAGAATTGTTGATTAAATATATTAAAAGTCAAAATCACAAAAGAATAAGTCAATTGTGTTTATGTAGAAACTAAATCTCCTTAAATATAATGAGGATACGCTAAAACTCATTATGTTTAGGGAGGTTTTTTTATGAGAAAAAAGCTATTAATGCTTGCATTGGCGTTGGGGCTTGCTTTTTCAAGTGCACCAATAATGACTGTGGAGGCTAGAACCACAGGTCAATATACCAATCCTCTTATGAACGGAGCGGATCCAACTATCGTTCGTGGTGAGGATGGATATTTTTATTCGGGATTTGGTACAGATAATGATATTTATATCAAGCGTTCTGAAACCTTGCTAGGCTTGTCTACGGCAGACAGTCACCTGGTTTATGACAATCCTAGTTCCAATCATTATATTTGGGGACCATATATCTACCATATTGATGGGGCATGGTATATCTATTATTCATCAAGCACGGAGAATGATTTTGGATACGGTCATCCATCTTGTTATGTTATGAAAAATGATTCGGAAGATCCATTTGAGGGAGAATGGTATTTTCCAACATCTAATACAAATGTAGATGATTTTGAGGGGAATGAGTCCGAAAAAGAAGGACTTATGAACACCGAAAGCTATGGCCTGGTATGTGGCTTATTAAGAATAAATGGGGAGCTTTACTATACATATACCAAGTACGACTATTTTGCTAACGAGCCAGGCCATACTAAGTTTAATGAGTGTCCTACAATAGTAAAATTGGAAAACCCATACACCTTGACAGGGCCTGAATGTACGGTTGCTCGACCAACCTACCCTTGGGAGCTGAAGGGGGACAATATTGATGAGGGATGTGCATATGTAGAGCACGACGGATATGGCTACTTTGCTCATTCAGCTAGTTCCTTTATGAACGACAACTATTGTGTTGGACTTTCAGTTGTTGATTTAAGTACGGATGTAATGGATGAGAATAATTGGAAAAAATCCACTACTCCAATTATGTCTCGTTCCGATGAGAATAGCTCTTACGGACCAGGTTCACCACTTTTTGTTAAGTCGCCTGATGGCACTGAGGATTGGATAATCTACCACGGAGGACCAATTGGCGGCCAGACAGCTACAGATAGAAGAGTTCGTGCCCAGATTATAAACTGGACTGACGATGGTGAAATTAATCTTGGTATTCCTTCAAATCCAGATGCAGTTTTGGATGCGCCATCTGGTGAGATGAAGACAGACGTTTATGAGGCAGAGGATGGTATCTGCTCAAGTGTTAACAAGCATATGTTCAACAATACAGCCAAGGCATCCGGCTCAGGCTATGTAAAATACGACGTTGGCTCGGGCTATGTGCTGTTTGATGTGGATGCTGCTGAAGCAGGAGACTACATTCTTAACCTAAGATACAACAACCTTGGCGAAGCAATGACTGCTGATGTAACTGTAAATGGAGCTGATGGCTACACAGCACATTTCAAGAAAAACGGTAAATATGCAGTTGATTTGGATACAGCTAAGGTCTACAACGTTCATCTTGATGAGGGACAAAATACAATTAAAGTTTCTGTAGAGAATCCATGTGAGTTTGCTTTAGATGCAATGGTTATTACAAAAGGACATATGTATGATGCAAGCGGAGTTGTGAATGTAAGTGTAAACGTTCCAGCTACTGGCTCATACCAGGTACTTTTTGAGGGGACAGATGGAAAAATCATTAGAAATTTAAATTTAACTAAGGGACAAACAGTAATTAATAATCCAAACGGAAAATATGATAAGGTGACCGTTTGCGAGGCATTGACAAGCACTTATGTGGTAAATGGAAGTGAGGTCAACGTAAAAGTCGAGTCTGAGGGAATTTATGATGTGACGTTTATAACAGCAGATGGTTCTACAACTAAGACTATCAAGCTTAATAAGGGTGAAAATACAATAGCTGTTTTGGATGGCACAACAAAAGTACATTTATATCGCAGAACACCTTGGCATTATCAGGCTGAAAATGGCGAAATGTCTGGTGTTTCAGCACAAAGTGATCATCTGTATTACAACGGAACAGGATTTGCCGGAGGCTTTGATAATGCAGGAAGTAGCGTTTCAGTGGTTACAAGCGTGGCATACTCTGGCACACACACATTATCGATTAGATATTCCGGCACAGGCGAGCAAAAGTCATTATCGCTATATATCAATGGCCAGAAGGTTAAGCAGCTATCTGGCGAAGGAACAGCCGACTGGAATAGCTGGAAGGAAATGGACGTAGAGGTGTATCTACGTGCAGGCAAGAATACAGTTGAGCTTCGCCGAGATGGTGAGGATACAGGTGTAATTAATATCGATGAAATTGTGGTGGATAAATATTCCATGGGCGAGCCAACTGTCACAGTTAATAAGCTTATAGCTGGAGAAGTCTATGTAATTAAGGACAAGAATAGCGGGCTTTCGGCCGATATTGACGGATATTCACCTGATGCCGGAAAGGAAATCCACCTTTGGCATTACCTTGGAAACAACAACCAAAAGTGGAAGATGGTAGATCTTGGAAATGGCTATTGGGCTTTCAAGGGAACCTATGGCAGTAAGAGATTTTCTATTAACGACGAGTTGACAGCAATGACAGCAGATGCAAATAACGATGATGATGCTCAGCAGTGGAAGCTTGAAAAGGTTGGAAACTATTACAAGTTAATAAACAAGAAGTATGAGAAGGTACTTACCGTTGACGGTGCTTCTAAGTCAGCAGGTGCCAGATTAACAGTTGCCGAAGATGAGGGCTTGGACAACCAGTTATTCAGCATCGATGGAGGATTGCCTTCTGATACAACAGAGGTTAGAGAGATTCAAAATCCACAGAATCCTGAGGACTATGCAGCCTATGGTAGTCAGTACGAGTTGGCAGATCCAAAGATTCCAGAGCCTTACGATCCATATGTTGAAATCGAGGATGGAAAATATCGTAGATACGATGCAGTAAATGGATTATTGGAAAATGGAGCGTCAATCGAAACTGATCACCAGGGATATTACGGAGATGGATTTGTAGGCGGAATGTTCAATGGCGATGCTGCCCTTACCTTTAGAGTCAATGTTGATGCAGCGGGAGTATATAAATTACGCCTTGGATACTGCAATGGCTTTGGCCAGGATCAGGTAAAGACTGCAGCTACATATGTAAATGGAGAATATGTAGATGCAACAGAGCTTCCTTCAACAGGCGGCTGGGATGACTGGGGAACAGTAGAGTTTAAGCTGCAGTTAAATGAGGGAGTAAACAAAATCACCTTTAAAAACAATGCTGAAATAGCAGGAAATCCAGGAGATGTAAACTACGATTACCTTGATATAAGCAAATATCCTGTGACAGTAACAGCAGAGGAGAGTAGGCATAATTTATCAGAAGACGGATGTATCAAGAGATTTGAATTAGAAAAATGTGAGTTGGAAAGTGGAGCAACTTTAGCAACTGACCACCATGATTATTCCGGAGATGGATTTGTAGGCGGAATGTATAACGGAAGTGCAAAAATAACAGTAAATGTAAAAGTGCCTGAAACTAATACATATAAGATGCGTTTGCGTTATTGCAATGGTCACGGCGAGAACGTGGAGGATAAAGTAGTTGCCATTACTGTTAATGGCGAATACATAAAAGGACTAGCGCTTCCTAAGACAGGCAACTGGGATACATGGAATAAGGTTGAGTTTGAACTTGAGCTTGAGAAAGGAACCAGTGCCATTGCATTTGTAAATTCATCAAGCTTAACAGGCTTTGCTGGAGATGTAAACTACGACTACCTTGATTTCTTTATGAGTGAACCTGAGGTAGATCCAGATGATCCAGACAATACAGGAAACCAAGGCGACCCAAATAACTCAGGGGACACAGGAAACCAGGGCGATCCAAACAACTCAGGAGACACAGGAAACCAAGGCGACCCAAATAACTCAGGAGACACAGGAAACCAAGGCGACCCAAATAACTCAGGAGATACAGGAAACCAAGGGGATCCAAACAACTCAGGAGATACAGGAAACCAAGGGGATCCAAACAATTCAGGAGATACAGGAAACCAAGGGGATCCAAACAACTCAGGAGATACAGGAAACCAAGGGGATTCAAACAACTCAGGAGACACAGGAAACCAAGGCGACCCAAACAACTCAGGAGATACAGGAAACCAGGGTGATCCAAATAACTCAGGAGACACAGGAAACCAGGGAGACCCAAATAACTCAGGAGATACAGGAAACCAGGGGGACCCAAATAACTCAGGGGATACAGGAAACCAGGGAGACCCAAATAACTCAGGAGATACAGAAAACCAGGGAGACCCAAATAACTCAGGAGATACAGAAAACCAGGGAGACCCAAATAACTCAGGGGATACAACAAATCCAGAGGATACAAACAACCAAGGAAACAACGATAGCCCAGAGACTGTGAACCCACCGGCTAATTCATCTGGTGATAATAAGCCAGCATCACCTGAAAATCCTAGTGGACAGGCACCAACTGGATATGCAGCAGGCTCTAATAGAACAATAAGCGCTACTGGCGAGGAGATAATAAGAGCGGTTGCAGCAGTTCCAGAGAAGGACCTTAATAAAAAGAAAGACGAGAAGGACAAAGCCACAGGCAAAACTTCAGAAAAAACCAAGGATAAGAATACAGAAAAAAATAGCGAGGAATCCTCTATCGCAACTGCAGAGGAGGCAGAAGCTGGCAAAGAAGCAATAGCAGAAGAGCCAGAGGAATCAACATCCACACCTGAGGTTTCAGACCAGACAGAGCAGACAACTGAAAACGAGACATCAGTTGAAGCCGAAAAGGAGAAATCACCGGTAGGTCCAATTGTTGGCGGAATCGCTGCTGTAGGAGCAATTGGGGCAGGCGGATATACTTTCACAAGAAGGAGAAGGCGTTAGGATGAAGATTAATGGATTTATTTTTGATTTAGATGGAGTTATCGTATTTACGGATAAATATCACTACAAGGCCTGGAAAGAAATGGCAGATGAAATGGGAATATATTTTGATGAGAAAATCAACAATAGGCTCCGTGGAGTCAGCAGAATGGAAAGCTTGGAAATCATTTTGGAAAACTACCACGGAAAGCCACTTTCCCAGGAGAAAAAGCTAGAGCTTGCAACAAAGAAAAATGAAATCTATCGCAAATTGCTAGAGACTATGACAAGAGACGATGTTAGTGATGAGGTTCGAGATACCTTGGACAGTCTGCACAAGCGTGGAATTAAGCTTGCCATAGGATCTTCAAGCAAAAATGCCAAATTCATTCTTGAAAAGGTAGAGCTTTTGGATGTGTTTGATGCGGTAAGTGACGGTACCAATATTTCAAACTCAAAGCCGGACCCTGAGGTGTTTGTGAAGGCGGCAGATTTCATTCATTTAAAACCAGATGAATGTGCAGTGGTTGAGGATGCTTACTCAGGTATTGATGCAGCAAAATCGGGAAATATGTGTGCTATAGCAATAGGAGACGCCGCAAACTACGATAAGGCGGATTACAAGATAAAAAGTTTTTCAGAGATATTGGATATATGTTAGATAATATTCTTCTAAAGGAAACAAAAGATATTTATGGTACAACTCTACATGAACTGTGGGTTGACAACGGGACAATCAAATTCTCCCTCATCCTCGAGAGGGGGATGGAAATAGGGCAGGTGTTCTTAAAGGACACCTGCATGTCCTGGAAAAGAGATGAAAGCTTTAAGCTTCATCCACAAAATGTAGATTTAAAAGTAGAGGGCTGGGAGAAAGGATTTTACTCAGCGGTAGCTGTATTAGGGCCTGAGGTTTTTGGAACTCCAGATAAAAATGTAACTGTCCATGGCACAGGTTCATATTCCATAGCAAAAGAAAATTCTCTAAAGATAAGGCACTGTGGAAGTATAACTGAAATAGAGGCAAATGTACCAATCCAAGGTTATTCAAATAAACAAATACACCAAAAAAAGGTATTGATACAGACAAAATTAAATTCAAACTTTATAATTAGAAGAGAAGTTTCAGTTAACCTATCTGATGAAACGGTTCCCTTAGATGACGGCTATCACGTACAGTTTGCGGGGGAATATTTAAGTCAGGGAGGAAGATATATCCTGCCAGTAGCAACAGATAAAATGCTATTGAGGGACAGTGCACCAATCGAGGATGACCCAAAGACAATATATCCTTTTATAGAAGTCCTTGAGCCAATCAGGTGCTACCAATATGTTCCGGAAAAAGTTTATGGTTTGGATAAGCCAGATGAAACCGGATGGATTGATTTCATTCAAAATAATCCAGACAATCTCACTGCTGAAATGCTTGTAAACAACGAGCGAAGCAAGGGGGCAATTATCATTAGACCTTTGGATTGCTTTCCTCGTACTTTAATAGCAAAGAGAAATGAAGGCTGCGCAATGTATGCCATAGAGCCTTGCAAAACAAGGCCAAACTCTTTAAGGCAAAAGGCCATTGATGGAGAACTGCAGTATCTATCCCCAAAAGAAGAGAGGGAGTCCTTTATAGCCTTTGGATTTTTTGATGATGAAGCTTCGATAAAATATTATGAGAAGAGAATTGAAAGTGCAGCGAATTATGAGAAAGAATTGGTCCAAGTTTTATTTTAAAATTATGTTGATTCTTTTGGTTGCATTTATGGTTTATGGAGCAATCGTTACTTTTTTTGTATATAAAAATGTACTAAAGGAAAACTACAATAGCATTGAAAGTATGCTTGATACAGGTGCGGAAAATATAGGCCGTACCTTTGAAATGATGGATGGAACCACCATTGCTCTTTCTGGAAGTGAATCTATTGCTAAGTGGAGAAACAATAAAACCTACTTTAGTGCAAAAGATAAAAATAGCCTTCTGCATACGGAGACTCTGAACAAGGAGATGCAGAGGGTACTAATATATAATAACGTATGGAATTTTGACCTTTTTGACTATTTAACTGTGTACGAAAATGACAAACTTTTGGCGTATACTTATACCAAATCCTACAGTACACAGCAGATAAAAGATAGAACCAAGAAGGTCTTTTCTGCTGTAAAAAGCAGTGAGAATTATAAACAGATGATTCCTCCAACAGCAGAGGATCCAACTATTTACACTGTGCTTAAAATTCAGTCTGATTTTGCCAGTGATGATGCCATGTATATTATTGGCGGTACAAGCGTCAGCTACTTGAACGATAAGCTCAAGGCTATCTCAAGCTTTGAAGGTGCAGAGGCTCATCTGATTTATAACGACGGCATTGTTTTTGCCAGCTCAAATATGGATAAGCTTGGCGATGTTATAGACAGTCAGATTCGCGATGCCGAGGGTAAGCGAAGCCAGGTGCAAATAGATGGCAACAATTACGATTTGATTCGAAAGCGCGTAAACAATGATTTTCAAATCCTATATATGTTTCCAAAGCAGGCGATTATGAGGCAGACCCTTATAGGTATGGAGTCTCTCATTATTTTGTCGGTGATTATTGCGGTGATAATGGTTTTCATATTAACAATTGTGGACAGCAGCTATGAAACCAGACATTTAAATGATGAGGCCGAGATTAAATTCCTGCAGCAGCAAATGAATCCTCATTTTCTTTTTAACATTTTGCTGACTATACAGATAAAGGCCAAAATGTCAGGGGATGAAACCATTTACAAGATGATTGGCTCCCTTTCCAGCTTGCTTCGGGCAGGCATCTATGGCGATAAACGCAGCTTGATTTCAATAGAGGAAGAGCTGAAATATGTAGAATATTATCTCTCCCTCCAAAAGGAGCGATACGAGGATAAGCTTTCCTACAGTATTACCTTGGATGATCCGGAGCTTAACAAATGTGAGATTCCAAGGCTTTCTGTGGAGCCCATTGTGGAAAATGCAGTTATTCACGGAGTGGAGACTGTGGACAGGCCTGCAATTGTTCAGGTCAATGTCACTTCTGAGGACAATCAGTTGATAATACATGTTACTGACAATGGTGTTGGCTTTGACGTTAATGAGCTTGATCTGGAGAGTGCCTCAGACAGAGTGGGATTACGGAGTACGCAAAAGCGCATTCAGCTAATTTATGGAAAAAAATATGGTTTAGATATTGTTAGTTACAAAAATGTTGGCACAGATATTGCTATAAGAGTGCCACTTAAAAAATGGGTGGGAAGTAATGAATAAGGTATTGATTGTTGATGATGAAAGAAATATTAGAGATGGAATAAAGGCTCTCATAGACTGGGAGAGCCTGGATTGCCAGGTGGTGGGAGACTGCGTAAATGGCAGCCTTGCCATGGATTTTATTTCTAAAAATGAAGTGGATATTGTGGTGACGGATATTAAGATGCCAGTGATGGACGGCCTTCAATTGAGCCGCAACCTTATGGAAGAATATCCAGATATTAAGGTTATTATTCTTACCGCATATTCGGAATTTGAGATGGCAAGAGCCGCTCTAAAAAACAAGGTTTTTGATTTCATAATAAAAAATGAGTTTATTGATGAGCTGCCTAAAACCATCATGAGATGTGTAAAAGTAATTGAAGAGGATAAAAAGCTTAAAGAAAATCAGACTATAGACAAGGATAGCCAGGAATATTTCTTTAATATTTTAAAGGGCCTGCTGGTTTCCAACAGCATATCCAAAGAGGATATCGAAAAGTACCAGCTTGATAAATATAATTATTGCATTTGTGCCTGCAATATTAAAAGCTACGAAATTGGAAACTCAGATAGGGATATGATGGATATTTTTAATAACATTCTCAAAATATCTCTTGGCAAGTGCAAGTACACAATTATGCCAATGTCTGAAAGCCTTTATACAATAGGTGTGTGCTACGAAAAGAAAAGTGGAATTGGCATAAATCAGATTGTTAATTACTTCAGCAATATTTTAATTATGATAGAAGAATTTATGCGAATTGAGGTAATGATAGGAATCAGCACACAGATAGAGGATGTAAACGACCTGAAGCTTGGTTATTCCCATGCAAGGGATGCACTTTCTAAGCTGACAGGTAAGGGCTGCAAGCTAAAGGTTTACGATGGAGATGTTATATCTGCAGAGGGTGAGTCAATTGATGTGAATTGGTATTCTCAGAGAATTTCCGAGGCAACCTTTGATGAAAAGAAAAACGAGGGCCCAATCATTCTTGAGGATTTTACAAACAAGCTGCTGATTTCTCAGCTTACCTTTGAGCAGTGCAGGCTTTACATGCTGGTGATTTTCAGCTCACTTATTCACAAGGCTGTCCGCTATCAGGTAAATACTGAGACAGATTTCAATGAATACGAAAAGCAGATTTATAACAGCGTCAAAAATGCAGGGACCATTCAGGATTTAACTGCAATTGGAAGCGATGTTATAAGTAATCTTAGAGAAATTTGCCTAGGTAAAAAAAATACAAGGAACGAGCTGGTTAAGAAAGTGGATGATTGCATCAAGGCTCACTATAAGGAGGAGCTCACTCTTCAGTTTATCAGCAACTGCCTGTACATGAATAATAGCTATATCAGCCGTGCCTACAAGAAGGTTACAGGCATTACTGTTACAGACGCCATAGCTATTTACAGAGTGTCAAAAGCTAAAGAATTGCTGGCCAACACCCACAAGAAGATTTATGAGGTGGCCCAGGAAGTTGGCTTTAATGACGCGGCATATTTTACAAACGTGTTCTATAAATATACCCATATTAGCCCAAGTGATTACAGGCAAAGTCAAGGCAAAATATTACAAGAAAAGGTAAAGCCCTTCTATTAATAGAGCGCAAGGTTTGTTTTATATTTTAATCATCATCAAACAAACCTAATTCAGGAGGGTACGAAATGAAAAGAAAGTTATTGAGACTTCTTGCAATGGGACTTGTTGCTACATCAACTCTTTCATTAGTTGCATGTGGATCTGCAAGTACTGATTCAGGAGAAGGAAACGCTAAAAGCGAAAAAGAGGCCTCAGAAGGGGATGACCCAATTGAGATTTCCTACGCAACATTCATGGTAGGAAGTCATGCGTCAGCAGAGGCTGAGACAGAAGTAATTGAAGCCTTCAACAGAAAATACGAAGGTAAGATCAAGGTAGTTGTTGAAGAGCTTCCAAGTGATGATGCTTTCGTTGACAAGATGAAGACACTTGCTTCTTCAAAATCATTGCCAGACGTTGTAATCGGTAAGAATGGTATCAGAGAGCTTGCTATTGAAAATGGTCAGGCTGTAAATTTAAAGCCATATCTTGAAGAAGATCCAGAGTGGATGAAGTACGTTGGTGAAGATGCCATGAATTACAACATGGAAGACGACGGTTCAGTTTACTCTATTTCAAATCAGAGACAGGTGGTAGGTTATTTCTACAACAAGGAAATGTTTGAGGATGCAGGCATCACACCAGCAAAGACATGGGATGAGTGGATGTCAAACAATGAGAAGCTTGCTGCAAAGGGCTACACACCTCTTGCACTTATGACAGGTGAGAATGCCTGGACAACAAACCTTTGGTTAGCAGCTTACATCGGAACTCATGGCGAAGAGGGTAACAAGTTCATGAACACAACTTACCCAGATACATACAACACAGATGCTGTTGTAGAAGGCCTTGATTTGATGAAGGAGTGCTTACAGAAGTACACAACTCCAGACGCCATTGGTGCAATTTATGCAAACGCTGCAAACAACTTTGAGCAGGGAAATGTAGCTATGATTGCAAATGGTCCATGGATGTGCCCAGACTTTACTGACACTACAAAGTCTGCAGAAGGTTTTGAGGACAAGGTAGGCGTTGCTCTTTATCCAGAGGATGGACTTATCACTCAGTACGAGGTGGGTTATATTCTTTGTACAAATGGCAAGTCAGAGGAAGAGCAGCAGGCAGCTTTAGAGTTCTTAAAGTTTAAGACAGGCTTGCTTGCACAGGCAATTTTCCTTGAAAAGGGTGGTGTTCTTCCACTTACAGACAATGTGGAAATCACTGACGCATATAAGGCTGAAAATCCAATTCTCGCTGAGTTACTTGAGATTGCAGGAGACGCTAAGTACACATTTGGTAATTTAGATAACAACGCACATGAGAGTGTAATCGACGAGTTTGCAGTCAGATACCCTGAGCTTGCATATGACGAGATTACAGCAGAGGATTTTGCAACCTATTTAACAGAAGCCTCAAAGGCAAGTAAATAAAATCGAAATACAGGAACATTTCTGATTTTCATATAGCACAAGCAAAATTAGAGTAATAATACTTCAATTATTGCTTGTGCTATTTTTTTACCAAAAATAGGGGATTTTAGCCCGATTTTTGGTGGAAACAACCCTTATTCGTATCTCAAATTTTGTTCCTAAAAGGAGAAAAATCATGAAGCATAATAAAAAATGGATAGTTCTCTTTCTGGCACCAGGAGTACTGATTTTCACATACATTTTTTTGACATCCATCGTAGTGCTGGTGGGAACATCTTTTACAGATTGGGCCATTGGAAAGGACATGTCATTTGTCGGTCTAAAGAACTATATAAAACTATTTACAGAAGATAAAACATATTTGGAGAGTATTAAAAATACAATTATCTGGATTCTTTTACAATCCACAATTCACGTGACAATCGGCGTGACTGTTGCACTTATTTTATCTAAGAAAAAATGGTATTCATCGCCAGTCAGAACAATATTTTTTATACCAAACATTATTTCAAGTGCAGCACTTGGTATGTTATTCCTTTGCGTTATGAATCCACAGTTTGGACTTGTAAATTCCTTGATTTCAAAAATTACAGGGGCTACCTATTCTCAAAACTGGTTTATGGATCCTCGCACAGCATTTCTATCGGTTACTCTTACCTGGCTTCCATATGCAGGCCTGGTGACCATTCTTGTAATGGCAGAAATGTCTTCGATTTCAGAGGATATTTATGAGGCGGCAAGAATTGATGGTGCCACACCATTTCAGATAGATATGCACATTGTTTTACCGCTTATGAGAAATATCATTGGTACTTCCACAGTTCTTGCGGCTACATCAATGCTTCAGAAGCTGGACATCATTATGATGACAACCTCTGGTGGACCAGGAAGCAAGACCATGAATATGCCAATGTATCTATATAAAACTGTATTCACCAACAATGATTACGGTTTGGCGAACACCCAGGGTGTACTGCTTATAATCCTTGGCGTAGTAGTATTAAAGCTTATCCGTCGCATATTCAAGATGGATGCTGAGGATTAGGAAGGAGGACATTAGATGAAAGCATTACAAAAAACATTAATAGGTTTATTTCTCACAATAATAATTGTGATTTCCGTAGTCCCATTTTTATGGGTCCTGTTTTCTTCCTTCAAGACCAATAGTGAAATCCTGTCTGCAGGGATGGGATTTCCTACTGGTATGCATATTTCCAATTACGTGACAGCTTTTAATCTGGCACCAATTGTTACATTTTATAAGAACAGCATTTTAGTAGCTGTATTTGCTACAGTAGTTAATCTTTTTGTTTGTTCTATGGCAGCTTATGTTGTTGTGCGCTGCAATTTTAAGGCCAAGGGCATTGTTACACTTATGTTTTCACTGGGACTAATAATCCCAGGGGCAGCACTCATCCAACCTCTATACACCATTTTAAACGATAGTCATTTATATAACTCACTTACGGGACTAGTGCTAGTGTATACAGCCCTTGGAATGCCAACAACATTTTACATAATGGTAAGCTACATAAAGACTATTCCGTATACTTTGGAAGAGGCAGCATACATAGATGGAAGTGGATTTTTTAGAACCTTCCTTCAGATTGTTTTGCCAATAACAAGACCAGCATTTGCAACTGCAGGCGTAATCCAGTTTTTGCTGGCATGGAACGAGTTCCAATTTGCTCTCACTTTAACAGGTAGCACAGAAAAGCGTACTCTTCCAATTGCTCTTTACTATTTCAAGAGTGCATTTGCCAGCGATTATGGAGCAATGTTTGCAGCTACAGTTGTGGTGGCGATTCCAAGTATTATCGCATTTATAGTATTGCAGAAGCAGGTTATAGCAGGTCTTGCAGCAGGGTCTGTAAAGGGCTAGATAGGAGTAGAAATGTTTGTTATGAAGGGGAACGAGTATGACATCAATTGGTGTCTTACTGAAGATACATATAATCCAGAAAAGTCAAAGTATTATGAGGGGCTTTTCACACAGGGAAATGGCTACATAGATGTTAGAGGTAGCTACGAGGAAGGACTTCTTTGTGTGCAGCAGGATAGGGAATATGAGAGAAAGCCTGCAAATGTCACCCTTGAAAAGCACGTAAAAGAGCAGAGTAACTGGGGCACATATATACCTGGTATCGTGGGAAAACACCCACATTTGATGACAGAAATTATAAATCTTCCTTTCTTTTTTGAGACAGGGCTTTGCATAAATGGCGAGACTCTGGATATGCACGAGGGCAGGATAAGTGATTATAAAAGATGGCT
>JAEEGK010019946.1_pt1 | contig 14315 bp, 12 predicted proteins | sample 8958771 | NCBI WGS metagenome assembly JAEEGK01 (sample SAMN16246547, study PRJNA631951) | gut metagenome | biome: gut microbiome; feature: rumen; material: SC-attached | host: Bos | place: Iran: Karaj | collected 2018-10
CACATGCTGGATGGTGGACGTTCCGGGAGTGGCGATGACCTTTCCGGACCATCCTTCCTTGTGGAACACAAGGTACTCCTGGGTCTCGGGGTTGTACCTGTATATAGCGCCTGCTGCAGGCTGCTCTTTCTGCACAGTAATGAAATCATCGGTATCGAGCCCGGGGTTCAGGATGATTCCCGATCCCTCCGAGTTAACGCGACCGATGACGCTGAAGTCCTTCGAGTCAGTGTTGGAGTTGCTGGGCATCATGAAGATGGCGACCGCTGCAACGACAACGATGACTGCGACAAGGGCGATTACGACGATCTTCTTGTCCAATCTTTCACCTAAGGAAAAAATCGAAATAGACTATATAATTACAACAGTCCATTTTTTGCCTAATTAGGCAAAAGACAGAACTATTCGCCTAATTGCAACGCCTGTGAGGACGTCTGTCCAGAACTGCGGCGAACAGACATCCCAAACGGTATCGCATATCCGGAATTACGACCTTAGGACATCAGATCGGCTTCCTGATATCCGCGAACTGGAAGTCCATCATCTTGGGCAGATCTGAGACGCTCACCCTGAGCTGCCATCCGATCTTCCCCGCGCTGAAGAACATGTAGCTGTCGTCCTGCGCCGTGGAATCGATGGTTATCCTCACCGGACGCTTGGTGCACAGGGGGGAGCATCCTCCGTGGACGTACCCCATCAGAGGAAGCAGCTGATCTGACTTCAGCATGGAGACCGACTTCTCCCCGACGGATGCGGCGGCCTTCTTCAGATCCAACTCTCCCGACACGGGTACCATGAAGCAGTAGTAGCACTTCTCCTTCCCCACGGTCATCAGGGTCTTGAACACCCTGTTCGGATCCTGGCCGTTGATCCTGGCGATGTCCATGCCGTTGGTGAACCCCCCTTCGGTGTGGACCACCTCGTAGGGTATCTTCAGCTTGTCCAGGTGCCTCATGGGATTCGTCTTGGTCTCCATAACACTCGTAGCAAACTAAACCCAGGTAGTACAAAAACAATGCTCCGAGTTGTCACAGCATCCGCAGAAATGATAATAGTGCATTCGGATGCCTGGTCCGATAGACATGAAGCAGGCCTTTGCGATAGTTGCCATCGTCGCCATCATCCTGGCAGCGGCCGTTCTCATCATGACCAACAACGGCACTGAAAATGAGGATGGCTACTTCTACGCGATCTACACCGATTCGGAGAAGAATCTGAATGTGATCGATGTCTGCGAATCCCATTACGAGAACGGTACCGCGACGGTCCTTTCCCACAAATACCGCTCCGCTGACGGTCCAAGCGGCATCGACCCGTTCTGGTCGTTCGATGACAAGACAGGCGTAGGCCCGTTCGATGCATTCTATGCGGCGATAAACATCTCCGATGACACCCCCCTCTACACGAAAGACGATTCAAAGGAGAAGAGGCTGAGCAGTTCGGCAGGCCGCATAGCGTATCGTCTAGACCCGTCGGATCTGACGAGGACCATGAACGGCTACGCGTACTCCTACGACCTGTACAACATCATGCTGATGATCCCCACCGTCTACTGGACCTCCGAGAAGGTCGTGGCGGACAGGATCGAGGGCAATCTTGTGGAAGGCCAGGAGTACAACGTGCTCTACATGTCGTCAAAGGCCTCCTACAAGGTACCGGGTAAGGATGCTGTGACCGGCATGGTCCCGTACGCCCATTCCGCCGGGACCGTCCCCGGAGAGAACGATTTCACCACCAACGTCTACCCGTATCTCGGGATAGGCGTGTACGAATCCTATGTCACGGAACAATCCGATTGTGTGGCGCCCGGCCTCCTCGTATCGCAGAGGGACAGGATCCCCGCTTCGGGCCATGATGTCGATTCGTTCAAGGTCTTCGCCGATGCGCTCACACCGGCGAAGGGCCCTGGGATCCAGTCCGACTACCAGCAGTGGAACTTCTATCAGTGGACGCTCTACAAGATGATGTGCTACACGGTTATGGGATCCAAGAACTCCCAGATCATGATAGGCGCAGGGTATACAGAGGAGAACGGATGCAGCGCAAGGACGGGATCCACGGACAGCCTGGGATTCATGGGCGTATCGTCGAGCACGGTTACCTCTCACGGAAGCATCCAGTCCGGAGCGGGGAAGACCGCGGCCAAGCTCTTCATAGAGAACGGCTGGGGATCCCTCAACGAGTTCCTTGGGGATACCTTCGTCATCGGCCCGACGCATGACGGCCAGATACTGCACACCGGGAACAGCCTCGGGGGAAGGGAGCTCATCGACAGTCAGGATCAGCCCTCGACCGAGCGCAGATGGGCGGACGTCTTCGCTTCCGGTGAACCGCAGCGCATAATAGCAAAGACATCCGCCGATGCGGAGACTTGGGATATGCCGCTGTCCTCGGATGCCAACAGGGACTCCTATTCCGATCCGGATTTCCCCGGAGATATAGCGAACTCCTCCAAGTCGGGGGTGTCGTCCGTGACCGTGGGCGGAAGATGGGACAACACGCACTTCGCCGGTGTCGCCTTCGCCTGCGCTGGATACGGCATAGACCTAGCGAACCAATACAGAGGCGCCAGGCTGGTCTATCTGTATGCGGAGTGACACCTGTAAAAGAGGAGCCTCTGGTCCAGAGCGTATTTCTATCGGCATGGACATCCACATTGCATGAGGATCCTCATACGCGGGACGGTCCAGGGAGTCGGTTTCAGGCCCATGGTCTACCGTTCGGCGGTAAGCATCGGTGCCTCCGGCATGGTATGGAACAACGGTTCCGACGTGGTCATAGACACCGACAAGGGAGAGGAGCTCATAGAAGCGATCGAAGCGAACCTCCCGCCCCTGGCCAGGATAGAGTCCGTTGAAGTGACGGACGTCGGGTACGGCGGACCGAAGGGGTTCTCCATAGTAGGCTCCAAGCAATGCGGGGAAGGCGCGTCCATCCCCGCCGACAGCTCGATCTGCGACGACTGCATCAGGGAGATGCTGTCGCCCGGCAGGAGGCGCGGATATCCTTTCACCACATGCACCAACTGCGGGCCCAGATTCACTCTTTTGAAAGGTATGCCCTACGACCGTCCGCTGACGGCCATGGACAGGTTCCTCCTGTGCCCCGACTGCGAGAAGGAGTTCAAGGATCCTGTGGACAGGAGGTTCCATCATCAGACCATCTGCTGCCCCAAATGCGGGCCGAAGTACAGGCTGGAGGACAATAACGGGATCATCGACGTCAAGGACCCCATAGGCCGTCTCGCACGCGAGCTCGATGCTGGTTGCATCGCAGTGGTGAAGGGATGGGGAGGGATGCACATCTGCTGCAACCTCGACAGGCTGGATGCGATGCGCGGATGGTACGGCAGGAAGGAGAAGCCCTTCGCCATAATGGCCCGCGACATGGATTCCCTAAGGAGGTACGGCGAGCCCACGGAGGATGAGGCAGAACTTCTGAAGTCCCCGAACAGGCCGATAGTGCTGATCAAAAAGATACAATCGGACATCACGGAACTGGCATCGCCCGGATTGGACAACATAGGGATGTTCCTACCCTACACCGGGATGCATCATCTGCTCTTCTCGAAGCTGAGGCATGACGCCCTCGTCATGACATCCGCCAACATACCCGGGGAGCCCATGATCGTGGACGACACCAAGGTGAAAGAGCTGGGTGCGGATTACTACCTGCTGCACGACCAGCCGATCCTGAACCGTGCCGACGATACCGTCGTCAGGATGCTCGGGGACAGGACCCAATACATCAGGAGGTCCAGGGGATGCGTGCCGTATCATCTTCCAATCGGGAGGAAGGGCTGCGCTGTGGGCATGGGCCCTCAGGAGAACCTCACCGCGGCGATTGCATTTAACGGATCCATCTGGCCCACCCAGTACATAGGCAACGGGGAGAAGATCGGCGTGCCGGAATACCTGGAGGAGGCCATAGAGACGCAGATAGGATTCCTCAACTGCAAGCCGACGATGTTCGCCATGGACCTGCACCCAGGATACGCCAACAGACCGATAGCCAAGTTCCTGGCCCAGGAGTACGGTGCGGAGCTGATGGAGGTGCAGCACCACTGGGCGCATGCCGCATCCCTCATGGTCGACAATTCCATAGATTCGTGCGTAGCCTTGACGATAGACGGCACCGGCCACGGGGACGACGGGACCGCTTGGGGAGGAGAGGTACTGGACTGCGACCTCGATTCCTACAGGAGGGTGGCCCACCTCGAATGTATCCCTCTGCTGGGATCGGAGCGTGCCCTCTACGACCTCAGGAGGCTGAGATTCGCCATTGATTCGATGAACGGTGCGGAGAACCACGATTTCACCGATTCAGAGGCATTCGTGCTCCACAAGCTCATGGACAGGAGCGTCATGACATCCTCCTTCGGAAGGATCCTTGATGCCCTGGCATACTCCCTAGGAGTGTGCTCTAACAGGACCTACGACGGAGAACCCGCGATGAAGCTCGAACCGCTGCTGAACAGGGGGAGGATGGTGGAGGGGTTCGAGACTGAAACGGTGAACGGCGTGGTCAGGACCGCGCACCTGTTCCATGATTCCATCGAAAGGAAAGAGGACATCGCCTATTCCATAGTCCACAATATCATGGAAGAACTGGTCCAATCGGCCTCCGAAGAGGCCGACAGGAAAGGCATCGACGGCATAGGCCTCACCGGCGGAGTGTCCTACAACCGCACGATATCCCGCATGTTCCTGGACCTTGTGTCGAGAACGGACCATCCCCCCGTGCTTCACAGGGAGGTACCCAACGGCGACGGCGGCGTGTCCATCGGCCAAACGGCCATCGCCCTGAGCAGGCTGTAAGCGCTGTTAACCACTATATTTTACTGATTATGTCCCGGACCGACGGGTCCGCTGTTGGCACATGGCATCCATTGGTGCACCCATCCATCCATATCGCTTTATCCCTGGAGCACATGTCCAATCCCCGATAGGAATGAGCAACACTTTATTCGTGCTTCTGGACGGGGCAGAGGACGATCCCAATCCGCTCATGGATGGGATGAAGCCCTACGAAGCAGCATCCATGCCGTTCCTGCACAGGAAAGCGAGCCACAGGTACACCACCACCGGCCGCGGTTACACCCATCTGTTCCTGAACGAGTTTTTCACCGGGCATCCCCCGGAGATGGCCAGAGCGGCCATCGAGGCGATGGGGCTTGGTCTGCTGGACATCAAGGATCCCAAGAGGACCGCTTACAGGCTCAGTCCTGCGGAGATCAACGGGAACATGATCCACTGGTCCTACCACGCGGAGAGGTTCAAGGACAGGCTCATACCGATAGTCGAGAAGAACCTGGAGATACTGAAGGACTACGATCCGCAGATAAGGTTCTTCATCGGAGGCAGGGCGATCATGACCCTTGAATCCGATTACGTTCCGGAGCTGCCAGGACCCCCGGTCGATGCGCCTCTGGTAAGGATTCCCGGGAAACTGGGCGAATTCGTCAGGGCTGTATGGGACGACATGGGCGGGATCACGGACTACCCGTGGGGCTGCGGCAAGTTCGGGAAGCAGTACGAGCCGGTCAAGGGGATCAACAATCTCACGGCCATCTCCAACAGCCCGACCGCGCTGGGCATATGCGCCTCCCTGGGATACGATTTCAAGCTCATCGAGGATGTGGAGGACAGGTTCCCCGCCGCCAGGGAGGCCCTGGAGCACGGGGATGTGTTCCTGCACATCGACGAGGTGGACGAGTACAGCCACCAGAAGGACCCCTTCAAGAAGAAGGCGATACTGGAGCTCACCGACAGGCTGATGGAGAAGTACTTCTCGGATGTCGACAACATAATTTATTTCGTGGACCACGGTACATCCTGCGTATCCGGCGAGCACATACTGATGAACGTGCCGCTATGGTCCACCATGGATCTGGGCAAACCCGAGGACGAGGTCATCCCGCTGAAGGATGTCGTCGCCATGCTGCTCGAAAAGAAAAGGTGAATATGATGACAGGATTCGAAATACCTCCCTCCCTAGGACTCTACGGGGACGAGAAGATCGCAAGCGACATCCTTTCCCGCATATGGGGAAAGAGAGGGGTGTTCACGTGCACCGTGGCGAGCACGATGACATCCAGCATCCCAGGCGTCTCCGATGCCGGGGACACGCCGGAGCTCACCCTCTACACCGGTGCCGCGGATGCGGAGCTGCTGGTCAACGGCAAGACCACCTGCATCAAAGGTGTGCCGATCAATCCCGGAGGGATCCCCACGCCCGCCACCCTCACCAAGGCCGCTTTGGACCTTTCAGGCATGCAGTTCTTCATAGTCAACGGCGGATGCTTCGTGGAACCCGACATCCCATACTTCTATCTCGGAGGAAAGTGCGGAGAGAAGATCACCACCGGACATGCACTGAAGGATGTCAGGACCGTCTATGAGAAGGGATACAGGCTCGGCGAGCAGCTCGCGAAGGACAACGCGTTCGTCGTCATCAGCGAGAGCTGTGCCGGAGGCACCACCACGGCCCTGGCCGTGATGACAGCCATGGGAGTCCTGAAGGAGAACCTGGTCAGCAGCAGCTCGCCCAAGAACCCGAAGGAGCTCAAGAACAGGCTGGTCAAGGAGGCCTTCGAAGCCGCCGGCATCCAGCCCGGCGACCTTGCGGACGATCCGCTCAAAGCGATCGAATGCTTCGGCGACCCCATGATGCCCGCTAATGTCGGGATCCTCTGCGGAGCGGCCCAGCATGTGCCGGTCATCGTCGGCGGAGGCACACAATTGGCAGCGGTCATGGCCGCTGCGGTCAAGCTCCATCCGGAGATCGTCGGCAACTTCATGCAGGGGACCACGAGATGGCTGATGAACGATCCCAACTCCAACATGAAGAAGATCATGGACTACATATCCGACAGGATTCCTATCCTCTACGTCAATGTGGATTACAGCGAGAGCCCGTACGAGGGACTCCAGGCGTACGAGTGGGGATACATCAAGGAAGGCACCGGATGCGGAGGAGCATCCGTGGGGGCCATAATCAGCTCCGCAGGGAAGGTCACCGCCAAGTGCCTGGTCGACAAGGTCCACGAGATCTACAAGGGCATAATGGACTTCGACTGATCATTCCTTGTGATACAGACGGGCCAGATCCAGCTCCAGAGGCGTGTTCACGTTCACCGACAGCTCGGGCCAGTTCGTCTCGAAGAGCGTCTCCTGAAGGTATTCTCCCCTGAGCGTCTTCTCCCTGTCGATGATCGACACGCCGGAGAGCACCCAGTTGATGCCCCTGTTCTCGCGGGTGTATGAAGGAGTGATCCCGATGCTGCGGACGGTCTGCTCGTCGATCACGGCCAGCAGGGAATCCATGATGCTGGGGTTGAAGTAATCGATGATCTGGTCGAACATCTCCGATGTTATCAGAGGAAGGTCCGACGGGGTCGTGAGAACGAACCTGCCGCTCAGGCATTCGAGGGCCTGATGCAGATCGCCCATGAAGTCGTCACCGGAGGTCCTGACGGTCTCCACCCCGATGCTCTTCAGGAACTTCTCTGTCTCCAGAGTGTTGTCGCTTACCGAGACCAGAATACGGTCCACGTTCCTCGCACCGTTCAGAGCATCTATGACACGCTCCACAGTGCATTTGTCACCGACCTTCATCATGGGCTTCTCCACACCGCAGCGACCCATACGGGTCCCTTTTCCGCCGGCGTGGACAAGCGCCTCCATCAGATCACCGCTGACAGGAACAGAAGGATGAAGAACAGCAGGAACGGTCTCGACACCTCGTTGGTGGCTCCCAGGATGTCCCCATTGACCATTCCGAACACCCTGTTGGCCGTCCTTGCCATCAAATATCCGACCAGGACCGAAACGATCGTTCCTACGATCAGGATTATAAGGAGAGTATTGAAGGGCGGAACGGCCATGCCGATCAACATACAGACGTAACCTGCGACGATGAACAGTACAACCTCTGCGACGAGACCCACGATTATCCCCAGGACAGCGGACATCGGGGTAGTCATGGACACCTGCCTGGCGGCCATCCCGTTGCCGGGTCTGCCGAACGATGCCGCCACGACCATGGCGATCTTGACGAATATCTCGACGGCCGGGAACACCATGAGGATGTACGGAGTCATTGCATAAGATGAATAAAATGCAAAAGAGCAGAGGACAGTGATAAGGGCCACGCCGATACCGCCTGCACCTACGAGCGTATCCTTGAGAGCACGCAGATGGTCGCTCTGCTGACCGGATACTATCATCCCGTCCCCGAAATCGGTCAGACCGTCGAAGTGCAGGAACTTGCTCCCGGCATATACGGTCAGGAGCACTAATACGGCCATCATGATCGAGTTGCCGAAGTCGATGGACCGTGAAAGCCACAGGATCAGGGCGCATTCGAGAAGGATGATCGCACCGAAGATCAGTCCCACCAGGGGAGTGAGGTAGAACCTCTTCTCCATGGCATCCATATCCTCCTGCGTTATGTTCATATGAAATATGGTGTAGAATGAGACCAAGGCCTTCAGTGCTCCGATTTTGCTCACCATCCTTCGGACAACCGAATCGATGTTCCGGGATTACATTCGATGTATAAACTATCGAGGGTCTTCCCATCCATCCATGCTCAGAAGAAGAGCCCCTCGAGGAACAGCTGGACATGGATGCCGCATACCGAGTACAGGGCGAAACAGACGGTCAGAATGAACAGGACCGACGTCAGCTCGACCAGCCTTAGGCATCTTTTGACATCCCTGGTGGTGGGCATCGGGCCTGTTCCCATCACATACACACCCTTCTTCTCCATGGATATCCCTAATGCGGCGGACACCGCCGTCATGGGCCATCCGCTGTTGGGGCTGGGCGTCTTGGTGTGCTCCGCCTTCGCCGCGGGCACGGCCGCGCGCCAGTCCATCCTGAGGATCAATGCGGCAAGCGCTACGAAATACGGCGATATCCTTGATGTAAGACATCCCAGGACGTCGTCGAACTTGGCAGGGAAGAATCCGAGCCTTCCATATTTCTCGTTCAGGTATCCCCACATGGCATCCATGAGGTTGGAGCACCTGAACATGATCGAACCGGGAATGCCAAGAAGGCCGAAGTAGAATGTCGGGGAAATCACACTGTCCACCAGATTCTCCGACACGGTCTCGCAGCAGGACGATGCGATGTGTTCGGGGTCCATCCCCTTCGTGTTCCTGCTGACGATCATCTGCACCTTCGCCGCGGCATCCTCGACCCTGCCGTTGTCGAGGTCCTCGCAGATCGGGTCGCAGTGATGCCTGAACGAGAACACGGCGAACTGTATCTTGAAGATGAACGCGGTCACCACGATCCAGGCTATCTCGCCCCACAGGGGGTCGTACAGCGAGACGTAATGGTGCACCACGACGATGATCAGCATAGCGATCCCTCCGAACAGGAGGAACACCAGAAGGTACGACAGGAATCCCAGGAACGACGTCCATGCCGATGCCCTGTTCTTTATGTGCCTGTCTATGAAGTCCAGAAGGTTCCCCATCCACCTCAGCGGATGAATGGCGTTGGGGACGTCCCCGATGAAATAGTCTATGAGTATGGCAAGGACGACTATCGCAAGAGCATCCAGCCAGAGTTCCATCCCATCACCCGTTTATGACAGAATCCGCTGCGGCGAGGAACCGGCAGTTCCGCTCGCGGTCCTTGACACTGTACCTCACATAGGAGCTGAACTCCGGACCGAACGATGCGCAGTCGCGGACCATTATGCCGTGGGAGAGCATCTTCTTTTGGAATTCGGCGCAGTCCATGCCTAGCGGGCTGAGGTCGTTGAAATAGAAGAACGAATCAGACACCGGACCAGCGGGGAAGCCTATGTTGTTCAGGGAGGAGTTCAGCACCTCCGACTCCTCGCCCATGACCGCAGCGGCATGGTCCACGTAGTCCAGATAGTCGCGTATGAGGACGTTCGCCACGGTCTGCTCGATCTGGCCGACGTTCCATGTCATCCTGACCTTCTCCATCTCCGAGATGATATCGGGATTCGAGAGTCCGAATCCGATCCTTATTCCCGGTATGGCAAAGGATTTGGTGAGCGAAGTGGCCACGATGAGATTGCTGAACTTGTCCACCATCCCGGACAGCGTGATGTCGGCGTATCCTGGGACCAGTTCCAGGAGGGTCTCGTCCAGGAATACGAGCACTCCGCGGTCCTCGCACTCCCTTATGATGCTTGCCAGCTTCTCCCTGGGCTCCACCCTTCCGGTGGGGTTGTTGGGATTGCAGATGTAGAGGGCCTTGGTGTTGTTACCCACGTTGTACATCAGCGAATCCAGCTCGATCCTAAAATCGTTCTCGGGGAGCAGCTCGTTCCAGATTATGTTCGCTCCGACGATCCTGCACTGCTGCGCATACTCCGCGAAGCTGGGTCTGTTGATGACCACGTTGTCGCCGGGCGAGAAGAATGTATTGGGTACGTTCCTGATGATGTCGGAGGATCCCGCACCTACAGTGATGCACTCCGGACCGACATTGAACGCCTTGGCCACCGTATCCTTGAGTTCCGAACAGGAATCGTCGGGGTAGTGTCCGATGTCCTTCAGGGCCGTCTCGATGATCTCGCCCAGGAACTCGGGGGGTCCGAAGGGATTCAGGTTGTGGCTGAAATCCTCTATCCCCTCCAGCTTCCAGGCCTGTCCGCCGTGGACAGTCTTCGGTAGTTCCGAGAGTTCCTTCCTAGGGATTATGCGGCCCTTCATATCCGATAGTAACAATCTCACCCTATAATAAAGGGTGGACTACAGCATTTGTGTATCCGAATCTTCTGGCACTGGAGCCTTCCGTGTCCGGAGGGCTCAGTCGAATATCAGTTTGGAGCCTTCCTTGACCTCAGGGGGAAGGTACTTCATCAGCAGCTTCCAGGCATCCTCGACTGTGTCATCGTTGGTCATCTTGGCGATACTCTCTTTCTTGTAGATGTGGCATCTCCCATCGATGGTGACCTTGAAGGATTCGTCCGATGTGTCCGTCACCATTCCCGGGACCATGTTTGTCTTGAGGGACACGAGATGCCTGTTCACCAGATCGCGGACGTCCTTGACGATGCTGTCCGATACCGTAAGACTGCCCTGCTTCTGGTAACCTGTGCTGGTCTCCTTGAAATCGTACTCGAGGACCGGTGCATCCTCCCCGGGTTTCTTGACGGTGATGGCTGCCTTGCAGCCCGTCATTGGTGCGTTCATATTGTACTCGCATTTGAATTCGGATGCCATAAGGGGCGGAATGCGCTTCGTGTTTCTATAATTTATCGATAAAAGAAGAGGAACCCCCATGAGGGGGTAAATGATTTGGTACAGTCGCTAAGATAGCGATACGACTCAGTCCCTGACGGGCTTGACGATCTCAGAGTTGATGTTGTTCCTGACGGACTCGATTCCCTTGAGAGCGTTGTGCTTCTGGGTGTATCCCTGGGAAGCGGCGAGGATGATCTCACCGTTGGAGGCCTTGAGCCTGAACCTGAACTCGTCTGCCTTGTCGGTGAAAACCTCCCACTTGGGGCAGGTCACGGGCTCGAAGTCCTTCACTGTCTGGTCCTCGATCGGGGCGTCTGCATTCTTCTGGACGGACTCGATACCGTTCTTCAGGCTGTCCATGGACCTGTAGACCTGAGAGGTAGCGATAATCTCGTGGTTCTCAGCGGTAAGGCTGAAAGCGTAGCCGTCATCTGTCGTATACATAATTTTGTATTGTCCCATAGAATCTGTAATTTCATTCAGTTAATTTAAAGAAATGCGTGATTCTAACAAGATTAGACTTGCGATGGACGTATGTCTATTCGGCAATAGTCGGAAGAATTTGCTAGATTTTTATCGATTTCGACCAACAGGATCGCAGGTCGCCCATATCGATCCTGCTGATGATGCTCCAGTATGGCCCGATATGCATAGCCTTTTTACATATTGTTTTCGATTTGCACCTTAAGTACGATGTCCATGAAGATCGGTAAAATCCTTGCGATAGCTGTTGTAGCCGTTCTGCTTTCCACAGCATGTACCTATCTGATCTATGGAAATGGCAATCAGGAGCTCACATGGGACTACATGGAATCGTATGATCCTGCTGCGGCAGATGTCCTTTCCGGATACACGGAGGACCTGACGCTTCAGACCGCATCACATTTCGCACTGCTGGATGCCGGCGTGACTGAATCCCTTCTCGGCGACTATCCGGCATATTGGAACTGCATGGCGGAGGCCTGCGGCATTTGCCTAGATGGTGATCCGGACTCGCAGGCCACGGTGAAGGACCTCAGGACTATGATCAAGAGGGCCGAACCGCTGAAGAACGCTATCGAAGGAGGCAGACCGCTGATCGTGAACGGCCTGGCGGCGCCTATTTTCGAATTCACCGACGGCAGGACGGAAGGATATACCAACGCGGACAGCACCGTGATGCGCTTCTGCGTCTATGTGGAGACGGAGCACGACATGGACCTGGACGGGAAGAGGGACCTGGTGAAGGTGTTCCTCCAGGTCCCGAGGTCCGCGATGGAGGGCAACTACAAGGCACCTGTCATCTACGAGGGCAGGGTGTATTCGGCCGGCATCGGGGAAAGGGTCGACGAATACGAGAGCTCCGAATTCGATGTGGATGCCATGTACGGCAGTCCGGAACCCCGCATCCCAGCGGGCAGGGCGGACCCCATGGAGCACGCCCTTGCCTCCCGGCAGTCCGAATGGTACTACGAGGATACCAGGAGCGGGACGATGGCCTACGACAGGATCGATGCCCTCGATGACCTCCTGGTGCGCGGATACGCCTTCGCCACATCATCCGGGACCGGGACTTTGGGATCCGAAGGGATGCAGACCTGCCAGTCCGATCTCGAGATGGAGGCGCACAGATCGGTGATACGGTGGTTCGCCGGCGATGCAGTCGCATACACCGACAGGACCCGGAACATCGCCATCACCGCGGATTGGTGCAGCGGGGACGTGGGTATGATCGGCAAATCCTATGCAGGAAGCACCAGCATAGCCCTGACCGGCATGGGGATAGACAACCTGAGGGCCGTGTACGAATACTCCGGCATGAACGAGTTGTACAACTACGTCAATTCCCAGGGATGCAGCATGTACGTCGACCAATCATATCTGGCCTTCTTCACTTCACAATACACATCGATCATCAATGACAAGGAAGAATGGGACAGGGTATCGGAGATCCATCTGGCATATTCCGGAAAACTCAAGGAACTGGAGACGGCCAACAGAGGGGATTACAACTCCGAATGGGCGAAGAGGGACAACTCCGATGTCATTCCCAGCGGCACCGCGGTGATGATCTGCCAAGGCCTCAACGATTACAATGTCCTTGCGGACGACGCCTATTCCGCATACAGAAGTTTCACCGACGCGGGCATGGATACGAAGGTCATATTGCATCAGGGAGGACATGACTACCTCTCGAACGGGACCGAGCACTACGACCTACTGGTAGATGGAACGAGGGGCTCAGTGCTGGTGAACGAATGGTTTTCTCATTATCTGTTCGGTGCCGACAACGATGTGACCGATATGCCCAACATAATGACGCAATCGGCCGATTGCGGATCGTGGAAGGCCTACGACAGCTGGGGCAACGGCACTATGCGTGATTATGAATTCCCGTCGGGTACGGTCACCCTCACCGAATCCGACCTGGATTACGACGGGATCGATTATGCGGAGCGGATCGTGGATCTGGACCATGGGACGTATCTCATGGACATCGACGGCACCGGACTGATCGATGGCAGAGCCATCTTCCACCTGCGCATCAGCACGGATGATCTCGGAAGGGATATGCTGCCCGTATCGGTGTACCTGTTCGATGTGTCCGACGAGGAGTTCGAATACGTCGATTACACCTTGGAAGAGGCGGATAAGACCACCATCGGAGAGAGGGCATCCTGGGTAGGAGGAGGCCTCCGGAACTATGACATCCTGGGTTTCGATACCATGACTGGCACTGTCAAGATAGTGTCCTACGGATTCGCGGACCTCTACAACCCGACTTCCACCAAGGATCCGACGACCTGTGCGGAGCGCACCGAACTGGACGGGGGATGGTACGATTACAGCGTATACCTCGGCGCTACCATGTACGAGGTCCGGGAAGGCCACCATCTGGTGGCTGCCATCACGCCTCTGCCGGTCCCCACCGGTTATGCCGACAGCATGGCGGATTCCATAGACGATTACTCCTTCACCGTGGATCTGAAGAACTCATGGGTCTCCATCCCGTTCTCCCAATGAACGGACCATGGGATTGCAATATACAGAAAATTATGAGTGCTGGACGTGGGCTTAAGCGGGCCCGTCGGGATTC
>JAEEGK010019947.1_pt1 | contig 14315 bp, 13 predicted proteins | sample 8958771 | NCBI WGS metagenome assembly JAEEGK01 (sample SAMN16246547, study PRJNA631951) | gut metagenome | biome: gut microbiome; feature: rumen; material: SC-attached | host: Bos | place: Iran: Karaj | collected 2018-10
AAAGGATTAAAAGCTATGTCAAAAAACAAAGATGCAAAACGCAAGGCAAAGATAAAAGCCCAGAAAGCTCAGGCCGCACAACAGGCACAAGCTCGGAATGATCGGGTGGCCGAGGCTATCATGGACATCTGTTCTCCGCTGGAGGAGCAGTACATCGACCCGGAGAAGACGCCGGATGTCAACGGGTAGCTCGTCCTTTGGCGCATCGGGGGGGGTATCGCGTGGAATCTTACCCTCACCGGACGCAGGGATATTTCACAGACCGAACTGGATGCGACCGAACTTGATGACGACCATAAAGAAATCCTCGCTGAGAATATATCTTTGCTGATACGGCGGAAATACGAAATGTATCCTCAAATCCGCATCAAGGTCGAAAAGATTTCCGTCGTGCTTGATTGGGGAAAGCCGAAGTTGAAGGTCAGTCTCGGCGAAACTTACAAGGAGATTCCGATTCCCAAATACGAGGACGAGAAGCCCCAGCCGCTCACGCCGGACGTCATCCTCGACATCCGCAAGAAGGCCGGGCTGTCCCAGGTCAAATTCGCCTCGGCACTCGGCGTTTCCGTGAAGAAGGTCTCCGCCTGGGAGCATGGCAAGGCTGTGCCGGACGAGGCGGAGACGGAGAAGATCAGGTGGATGAGATGACTGAAAAAAATGAACTGACGAAAAGCAGCAAGTGGAAGGTCTTGGAATCGGAGTATCTCATCCAAAGACCATGGATGACAGTGAGGCGGGAAAGTTTGCAACTTCCCGATGGCCGGATTGTTCCTGAATACTATGTGTTGGAATATCCCGACTGGGTGAACGTCATTGCCATAACGGAAGACGGTATGATAGTTCTTGAAAAACAATATCGTCACGGAATCGGGTGTGCGGCATGGGAAATTCCATGCGGCGTGCTGGAAAAGAGCGATTCCTCGCCGCTTGCGGGTGCACAGCGCGAATTGCTGGAAGAAACGGGGTATGGCGGTGGCGAATGGACTCTGCTTGATATGCTCAGCGGCAATCCCGGTAGCACGAATAACAGAACATATTGTTTCCTGGCACAAGGCGTGAAGAGAATTGGCGATCCCCATCTGGATGCAGGCGAAAGCTTCGATGTGAAGCTTTTCCCGGTTGAAACAATCCCGGAAATGCTTCTGCGCGGAGACTTCATTCAGGCGCTTCACGTCGCGCCTCTGTGGAAGTTCCTTTACTTGAACAAGAATTAAGCTGTATCGGACAAAGCAGAGACGGAGAAGATCAGAGGAACGTGAAGATGGGTTCCGAACAGACACATCAAGGTGAGAGCCTTCCGGTCGCATGCCTTTTGACCTTCGCGGCCGGACTGCTTGATATTTATTCCTACATGCTGCGGGGGCACGTCTTCGCCAACGCAATCACGGGAAACATGGTTTTGCTTGGAATGAATCTCGCTGCCGGGCACTGGCTGAACTGCGGCAGATACCTGTTCGCCATTTTCGCATACGGCGCTGGAATTCTAGTCGCAAACATCATTCATGAGAAAATACGTCTGCCTTGGAATCTTTCCTGGAAACAATTTGTGCTTTTCCTCGAAATCGTCGTTCTGCTCCCTGTCGCATTCATTCCTTCGGGGGACTGGAATCTTCTGGTCAATGGAATGATCTCGTTCATCTGCGCTATGCAGGTCCGAGCATTCCAGCATGTTCACGGCCTTCCGTTTGTTTCAACCACATGTACCGGAAACCTGCGAAAAGGGACCAATGCTCTGTTCTCCGGGCTGTTCCATCACAACCCCGAGGAAATCTATAAAGCCAAGCACTATTACCTTGTGATCCTTTCCTTTGTATTCGGAGCTGTGATCGGGGCTTTCGCCTTCAGAGACGTTTCACCGTATGCGGTATTTATCATTCCGATTGTCTTCTGCGTTGTGCTCTGGATGATTTCCGTGGAAAAAAAGTTCAAAAGGGCATGATTTGGTAATAGCAGTTTTTTTTCCGAATGGAAGTGCAATTTTGCGAAAAACGAGAAACCAGTTATTACCTCGCAAAATTGCCGAATGAAAGCTCCGGACAGCCACAAAAAAACGTCAAAACGTCCACTTCCCAATTATCATACATACAACAACTCACGACTTTCTCTTTTTCGCCTCAAAACAGCACGTTTTTTTCTCTGTTTTGCCAAAAAGAGTTGAAGCCCCTTAAAACCGAGGCATACGCGAAACCTCGCCCCTCCACATTTTTAAGCGCCGAAACTCTTTGGTGTTTCCGCAGAGAAAAAGCATTCTTTCCGAGCTCAGGCAAGCCGAGATAAATCCGTCATAAAGTTTGCGAAAAACTGGTATCGGAGAACTTTTCGCATTTTGCCTTTTGACCACCACCATTTTTTTGTAAGCTCAAGACTACTAATCCAGCCCCATACTGGCCCCGTTTACGGCTTACTACCCTTTGGTTACTATCTACCATAAAGCACTTTCGAGTTTTTCGTGTACTACGACTAAAACGAGAAGGGTATTGGCTTATGGTCGGTACGCACGTCAACACGAAGACGAAAAAGATCAACCTACAGGGTAAACTACGACAACGGACTAAGAACAGGTACTACCACTACCGGCTTACCGTATCTAATGGGATCCGTAAAGAGTTTACGCTGCAAACGCGTGATTACGATGAAGCGGTTAAACAGGCTTCCGAACTGGATTCAATTTGGCTTGCACCGACAAAAGAAGTCGCATTGGCGCAGATGAACGCCTTGCGTGGTTTTTCCACGCCTGAAAAGGACGCTTCTTTTGATGAAGCGTGGGAAATTTACCGGATGCACCCGGATCGTGCTGTTCCGACCACAGCAGAGGAACAGATCGGGTATCAGCGGACGTTTCAGGATTTTGTCGAGTTTGCCACGGGGATTACGAAAAAGGACGTGAAGCATCCGGCTACAAGCATCCGTGCTGTAAAGCCGGAACTCTGCGAGGAATATGCCGACGATCTCAGCCGGATATCTATCAGTATGTCCAGGAACACATGCAGCACCCAACCTTGAATGAGCTCAAATGGAAGCTGAAGGTCTCAAGATGGAATTATTCTGTTTTTGTCTCTTGCGTTTAATCAACGAATGATGTATATTATTATGAATACAAGAACAAAATGAACAAGCTGCTCCCGGCAGATTATTCTTCCGTTGAAGCGGATTGGACAACATTGAAAGAAAACGGCGTCTGCCCATGAACTACGATTACAGTATTCCGTCTCATTTACTGCGGTTCCTCGGAACATGCGTTTACGGTGATGTCAGTGCATATTATGCTGCACTGAATGAATCCGAGCGTACCGAACTGGAAAAACAAGGTAAACAATACGGAGTGACCGCGTGGTTCTACCGATACCTGTACGATGTCCTGCCGGACGAAAAGCGGGCGGAGTACAGGAAGACATATCAGATGCGGCAGCTGAAGGCAATAGCGGATGCGCAGGAACTGAAACGCCTTTATCGCGTGCTGACAGGACATGGTCTTCGCTTCGTCCCGATCAAAGGCGCGGATCTGGCGTACAGGCTGTATCCGGACGCCGCGTTGCGCCCATATGGAGACTGGGACATCTGGTTCCATCCGGATGATTGTGAACGCGCGCTTGTCGTGCTGGCGGAAGACGGCTGGACTGTGCCGAAGTTTTATTCCGTCGATCATGAGTCGGTTCGAAAGAGCGGAGCACACCATTTTTCGCCCCATGTACGGGGACAGAATACAATCGAGCCTCATTTCACGCTGTCGAATTTCAACGATGCTGACACGCGCGAGATGTGGGAATATACGGCGAAGTATCCGGACGGAGACGGTCAGCGGGTCCTCTCTCCGGAAATGAACTTGCTGATGCTTGCCCGCCATGCAGCTTCGCGATCCTACTATCACGCTCGGATTCCGAAACTGCTGACCGATGCGGCGATGGTCATAAAGGGGCCGGTGGATTTTGCTGTTCTCCGCGGATTGTCCGATCGCTGGCGTCTGCCGTATCCGGGCGATCTGCTGGCGGCTTTCCCGGAGTTTTTCCCTGAGGAAGCAGTTGCCGCATTTGAGGCTGATCCGGCAAAAGCGGCGGAATTCCGCAGCATTTTCGAGCTTCGCGCAAGCCTTGGTGAACAGGAAATAGTGTCGGTGCTTCTGAACAGGTATGAAATGTGCGGGTCTTTCTTCGAAAGCATAGGGAAACACATCCGATCTCACACCCCCACTAAAATGCGTTGTATTTACCATTTGCCGGACCATGGCGCATGGGGACGCGTGGCATGGGCATATGTCCAATGGTTCTGGACGCGGAGCCTGCGCGCAAGGGCATGGATTCGACATAATCCGAAGTTGCAGGATTATGCACGTACGATTGAGGCTTTGGAATCGAATGCTCCTCCGTCCAAATAACAACCGCCTTCTCAAAAAGAACGATACTCCATGAATCAAACGTTTTCCGGGGAAAAAACATCAGCGGAATCGGGCCTCCAGGACTTAACCTCGCCGCGGATCGGGGAGATTGCGCGTTTTATCCTGCGGGCGATGCGTCCGTGGCGCTGGGTGTATTCGGGCGTTTTCGCAGGCGTCCTGCTTATCACGGCGGCGGGATATGTGCTCCCGATCATCCAGAAACGTCTGATCAACGCCCTGACCATGCGCGAATCCGACGGCATCTGGTATCTTTTCATCGTCACGGGGATGCTGATGCTGCTGATCCGTTCGGAGGCGCTTCTGCGTCAGCGAATCGTGAATTCCACGGTTCACAAGGTCATGTTCCTGCTCAAATCGAGTGTCATGGAGCGTCTGCTCGACATGCCGCGCGGCCTGCTTGACCAGCTTGGCGGCGGATATCTCTCCGGCCGCCTCGCAAACGACATCACCCAGCTTCAGATATTCTTTTCCAACACGCTCTTCACCGTCCTCGCGAACCTCCTGAAAGTCACGGGCGGCCTCGTCTTCCTCTTCATCCTCAGCCCGCGCACCGGACTTGCCGTCCTCCTGGTGTTTCCCTGCTATGCCTTTCTGCTCTACAGGTTCCGCGGCCGGCACTATGCCGTCTCCCGCGAGATCAGCGAACTCCACGCCCGCAACCAGCGCATGGTCGCGTCCTCGCTCGGCAGTATCGACCTGCTGAAGACCAGCGCGGCGGAGGAACGCGTCGGCGGCGCGATTCGCACCGGATTCGCCCGCGAGACGCTGTTCCGGCTGCGCGCGGTGAAGCTGGCCAATACCTTTCTCTTCCTTACCGGGCTGATCCCGCTCGTCTGCCAGGGTATCCTCGCCGCCGTCGGAATCCATTTCGTGCTGAAAGGGCAATGGTCGCTCGGGTCGCTCTGGGCGCTGAACTGTTACCTCATGAACGTCTTCAATCCGGTCGGACAGCTCTGCGGCGCATTCCCGCTCGTGCAATCCGCGCTCGCCTCCGCCGCACGCCTTATCGAACTTCAGAACGCCACGCGCGAACCCCGTCTCGACTCCGGCATCGAAGACTTCGAGCTGAAGGGGGCGGTCGGACTGCACGGCCTCACGTTCTCGTACCACCCGGGGCGCACCGTGCTTGACGGCATCGATCTCGTGCTCGAACCCGGCTCAAAGCTCCTCGTCTCCGGACCGTCCGGCGCGGGGAAAAGCACGCTCTTCGCGCTCCTCCTCGGTTTCTACAAACCCGTTTCCGGCGCGATCCTGATCGACGGACGTCCGCTTGAGGACTACAACGTCCGTGCGCTGCGCCGCCAGATCGGCTACCTTGGCCCCTTCCCCGAGTTCATTCCGTCCTCGCTCCGCGGCAATCTCACGCTCGGATGCGCCTCTCCTCCGGACGACTCCGCCATTTTCGACGCGCTCGCCGACGCCGGGGTCGATTCCGTGGTCCATGCTCTCCCGCGCAAGCTCGACACCGTGCTCACCGAGTCCGTCCGCAATTTCTCCGCCGGCGAACGCCTCCGCTTCGCACTCGCACGCGAGCTTCTCCGCGGCACACGCATTCTCCTGCTCGACGAAGCCACCGCGCACCTTGACGCCGGGAACGAAACGCGTTTCCTGGAGACCGTCCTCCGCGTTTTCCGCGACCGTACCGTCCTCATGATCCGGCACACACCGCATCCGCTTACGGACAAGTTCCCCGTCCTGCATATTTCGTTCGATGACCATACGCCACAAACGGATTCTTCGGGAAAGTCGGGGAAATCCGCTCCTTTCCCATCCTGACGCCTTGACAAAATCAAAAACAGATTTATTTTATGACATCGAAGAATCGTATCCGGCGATTCCCGACCGGCAACAACCGAATCATCCCTCGTTCATGAATTGGCCGAGGCGCCCACAAGGTTTTTTCCATGTATCGTCGAGTTTTAATAGGTTTGCATGACAATGGAAACATCGCGATTTCCGCGGATTGTCCCGAGGAGGGGATTCCCTTCAACGGGCTTGGGGAATTGCTGTGCCTGGATACGGAAGAAACGGAAGACCGTTTCGCGGATGCCGAACTGGTTCCTCCGGACCGGATGCCGGAGGATCGCCGCATCCTGAGATCGACGGCCCTGACGGAGGTCGCATACGCGCCGGATTGGAGCCGGGCGCTGATCGCCGGCTGGAAGAAGCCGCCGCGCCGCCTGCATTATTACAACTGCCATGTGTGGCAGACGGCGCTCATCTACGCCGGAATGAACGCCATCCTGCGCGGGGCGGACGCCGTGCTGGTGCATTGCGCCGTGCTGGAAACGGAGCGCGGTGCGGTCCTGCTCTTCGGCGAAAGCGGAATGGGCAAGAGCACGGCCTCGGCACGCTGGCGCGCGAACGGCGGGAAATGCCTCTCCGACGACATGGCCCTGCTGGATTTCAGCGGTTCCGACGGCGTGATCCGCGTCCGCAGGATGCCGACCTGGAGCGCGTGCCGCGAAGGCAGAAACGAATGGAACTATCCGGCGGACGAGGAAATCCCCCTTGCCGGCGTCCTGGCCCTCGGCCGCAGCGAAAGCGGACGCGATGAACTCACGGAGCTGAGTCCCGCTCAGTTCTTCGCCCAGTGCTTCCGGTCGATTTTCTACTGGAACCTCTTCTATGCGAAAGAACTGCCGGAAGAGAAACAGCGGTTCCTGACGGACCGCATACGGTTTTGGACGGGAATCATAACGAATCGATTCAAGCCGCGGGCGCTGCTGACCGCGCTTGCCGGCGGAAATCTGGTAAAAACGATAGAGGACATACGATGAAACTGAATCCTTTTGCTGTCATGGCCGAGCAGTTCGACGGAACAGGGCTGGTCTTCAACCCGGAATCGAACAGCGCCGTTTCGCTGAACAAAACCGGGGTTTACCTCTGGAACCGCCTGAAAGAGGGCGCCGACGAAGCGGGATTGGTCTCCGGTCTGCTTGATACATTCGACGGCGTAACGGAGGAGAAGGCCGCTTCGGACGTAAAGGCTTTTCTCGACGAGCTGCGGATGCGCTCCCTGCTCTCGGAGAACTGATATCCATGAACCGGCCGGATGCCCCGAAGGAAGCTCTATACACGGGGAACAGCATGAGAGGCATGTTCCTGCCCGGAGAAACCGTTCTCCTGGCCGAAGTTTCCTTCGAAACCCTCCGGAAAGGCGATGTGGTCGCCGTCTTTGACCGCACACCCTCGTATGTGCACAGGATCGTTGAAAAAAACGCGGACTGTGCGGTCACGATGGGCGACAACAACGACCATCCGGATAAGCTGAAATTAACATCGGAGAGCCATATCATGCTGATAACCGGGGTGCGCGGCCTGCACGGGGATGTTCGGCGGGTAAGCGGCGGCGACGCCGGGATGAAGCGTTTCCGCCGGCAGCAGAGGAAGCGCGCGTTCCGGAGATTTTCCGTCCGGCTCCTCCGGCCCTTCCGGCCCTTGCAGGCATTTCGCATTCCCGCGGGAAGAGAAACGCGGTTCCGCGACGGGACCATCCAATGGAACTTCGGAGACATCCCCGTCGCCGTCAGGAAGCCGGACGGGACCACGATGTATTTTCACTGGGTGAAGCGCCTTGTCTTTCGAATCCCGGGGCAAAAACCTTGAGGGTATCTCTATTCATTCGATCGGATGGATTTTCAGCAAATGGGCAAACAGGACAATGCAGGAAGATTTCCGGTGGCTACCTGAAGGTAACCACCGAAAATCTTACCAGTTGGACTTTGCCCAGTTGCGAAAAGCCGCCGAAAACCAATTAATAGAGGTGCCCTTGAGGCCAGGGGTGGCTTCGGCCGGGCCGGGGCCGTCGTGCGCATACAGGGAACCCGGCACGCGCATGCTTTTGCGGGATGCGCTTCACCGCGTGGACAATCGCATCACGGACGCATTGTTCATAAAAACTGAATCACGAGCATAAAAGTTGCGTATTTTTGCATTGCAAAAAAAGAAAGAATGTGATTTTTTCCGTTTTCCACATTGTTCGCACTTGATTTTGCTTGGTTTCGGATGTATATTTGAGACGTCTTTATAAAAAAATATCGAACCTTACAACCAAGAGGAGAAACGAGAAATGGCAGCGACGACTTATCTTTACGCGAGGGCGGACTGGACTTATAGTGTAGGTGAGGAGATCCCTTACGCTGACAGCACCCCATTTGATGTGAGCGGGCTCATATTTGGCACTAACGCATTCAATTCCGCGGAATTTGTTAATCTATGGAATTTCCCCGCCAATTCAAATCTTTATTTTTCTACTTGCGCTGCCCAAGCATCCTATGGTGATTTTGTTACACATGTTAACTTTACGTTTTCCACAGTGAAGCTTGACAACTTCAAAACCGCGAATTTCGGGAAATTCTTGCTTCAATATGGCTCCCCCACTGTCACTTTTGATAGCGCGTTTGCGGTTTTTTCATCCTCAGATGAAAATGTTTTTGACACTGGATGGGGTAGTAAAGTGTATGTTGTAAATGACTCAATCATTACAGTGTCAGGCAAATTAGATGTCGCCAATCAATCTTTTCTTTACATCGAAGACGGAGCCCAGTTCAATACCCTTGGGGAGACAGAAATCGGCGGAACAATTGAAATCAGCGGCGAAGGAACCAGTTTCACAACAAATTCTCTTGTCGATGACGAAGGCGCCTCAAAAGTTAGAGTTTTAGACGGAGCCGCGTTCATAAGCAACGGAGAGACAGACATCGATGGAACACTTGAAATCAGCGGCGAAGGAACCAGCTTCACAACAGGTTCTCTTGTCGTGGACACGGTCGGCGCAACAGTAAGTGTTTCAGACGGAGCCGCATTCGAGGCAACAGGAGAGGGTTTCGTTCCCTCCGCGGAGCACCCCGCCGTGGTTTTTTTGGAGTCCGGCAGCACGATTTCGATCGAAGAGAACTCCACCTTCTCAGCAGATTCCATTTATATCCATGAATCAACTGTTGAGATGGACTCTTCTTCGTTAATTGTTGCGGGGGAAATAGGTGCAGCGCAGGGGGGGAAAATTACAGTGACCGGATCCAGTTCCAGCTTCGGTTGCGAGAGGATCATCTCTCTCTCCGGCAGTTCAGCATCAGCAGTACCTGTCGAAATCGCTGAAGGGCTCCACCTTTACACCACAAAGACAGCTGATGGTGGGTACGAATATTGGGTGTCATCCGCGGAAACCGTGTTTGTGAACGCCGACTGGAATTACAGTCAAGGAGCCCCTATTCCAGGTGAAGAGGGAAAAACATACGGCGTCAACGCATTCAATGATGTGAATCCTGCGGCGGGCATTGCGGCTGGGAGCAGCGCCAACCTCGTTATTGAAAAAGGAACGTTCACTGATATCATCGAACTCCAAGGTGTAAACACCACGGTTCAGAAGGGCGTCGGGGATATAGAATTTGACAGGGCGGTCTATGGCGGCCGAACCGTCAACATAGCAGTCGACGCCCCGAAAAACGTAAGCAACGTCATCACCATTGAGGACGGCAAATTCGTGAAGTTTATTGTTGGCGGCAGTAAAATCCATTTGGGCACCTCCAGTGACAGTTATGCGCTCACAGGTGTAAATGTGGATCCCGAAACCGAAAGAGCGTTTGCCCATATGCTCAAAATCTCCGGCGGCATATTCGGTTCTTCCACAACCGGCATCGTCGCCGCAGGTGACAGATTCGAGCGTGGCCAGTTTACGGTAAACGGCGACATCAACACCTATATTTCGGGCGGCACGTTCAACTATCGCCTTGCGGGAGGGTTGCTGAACTCGACCGGCTCGGTTACGGATGGAGATGGCATGGCGACGGTCAACGGCAACGTCAACTTGACCATTTCAGGCGGAACGTTTGCCGCCGGAAGCTGGATCTACGGCGGCTGTATCTCTTCCAAAAAGGAAAACTCAATCTCCGCTCGAACCATAATCGGCGGAAATGTAACGGTCACGGTCGATTCCACGGAAAACAAGATTCGTCTGGGTAACCTTGTCGTGGGGTCCCACGGATGGGGAAAGATTACAGGAAATGCGAAACTGGTCCTCACGGGAGCCGGCGCCAACCTCACGTTCAACGATAACACCGAAATCTGGGGCAGCTGCAGCGGAGATGACATCGATCCCATTTCCGGCAAGGTGGAAGGATCCTCTGTTACCGGCAAAAGGACCCTGTCGTTCACCGGATTCAACGGCAAGCTTCAATGCAACAAGATCAGAGGATTCAACGACTTTGAATGCAGCGGCAGCGCGGTCTCGCTGAAGGACGGGGGAACCTACAGCTTCTCCTGTGTCGAAAACTGGGAATTCACGTATGGCAAAAAGACCGATGAGACACAGGCGGATTTCACCGGCAATTTCGAGAACGATTTTACCGGCGATACGCTGAATCTCTATCTGGGCGACTGGGACGGATCCAATTCCTGGACGATTCTTGAAAACGCCGGGGACGACGCGTACACCGGATTCGGCGCGAACACTTTCTCCGTTAACTACGCAAAAGATTCGGGAGACCCGCTGACCGCCATGAGCTGGGATTCCCAAAACGGATACTATTATTCCGCAGGAACCGGATACGAATACCGTCTCGGACTGAATGGGACCAGAATGGAATTCACCAAGGTTTCAACTTCGACGATTGCGTAATCAGTCTGAAAACAAACAAAGGATTTACACGAATATGAACTCGACGGAACCGAAACAAAAAGAGACATACGAAACACCGGAAGTTTTCGACATCAAACCTGTAACGATTTGTGTGAAGGGTGATAATTCTGTACCTGATGGTGATAATGATGATGAGTGGGGATCATAAATCTCCAAAACAGCAAAATTACTGATGGTTGGCCGCATGACGGCGGAAACGTCGTGATGAAGGCCGACATCCGGGCAATCTTCCATCAACGGGTGAAACGGACCAGTTTGATGTGTCCGATTCAGGACAGTCCTGAAAACAGACATCTTCGATACTGTGCTTGTCACACCCGGTCTGTTGCCGGAATCGCGGGACAACGTGAAAATGACCGATCTGAGGGAGATTGAACAACCGCAGGAGTCCGTGAAAACGGAATCTATATACAGGGTTTTACAGATATGGATGAAAATATTTTAGGTAATGTAGCCGTTTCCTCCGGCGTGACTTCGACCGGGCTGCTGGTCCTTCAGGATGGCGTTCTGCGGGTTTCGAACGGCGGCTGGGCAAAGGAAATCGGGCTTGCCGACGGAGGAAAAGTATTCGTGTCCTCAGGGGGGATTCTGTATGTCTGTACGGTTTCTTCCGGGGGTACGGCGACAATCCTGGCCGGTGGTTATGCCCGTGATACAACCGTGGAATCCGGTGGTCTGTATGTGGTTTCCAGCGGCGGTTCGACGATCAAAAGCATCGTAAAGTCCGGCGGCTCGCAAGTGGTTTATGCCGAAGTAAAGATTAACAGCGCTTTCGTGGAGAACGGCGGCGAACTGCATATCCATTCCGGGGCGCTTGCGCGCAAGTCGGTCGTTTCGCAGGGCGGCATCATCCATCAGTGGAACGGCGGCTTTTCGGATGAGATACAAACATACGGTACGCTTGAAGTAGATGCGGGCGCAGTGGCCGACAGCGCCACGGTGTTCGACGGCGGGCGGGTGGACATTCAGTCTTTGGGCTACGCATACAGAGCCGTGATCAGTTCCGGCGGCGTGATGGAGGTATCTTCAGGCGGCATCGTCAACTCCGTCACGGTGTACGACGGCGGCGCGGCCACGATTGCCGCGGGCGGCAGCGGTTACAATGCGAAAATCAGCGGCGGCATCGTCACGCTGGCGGGCGAAACCGTCCCCGGCGGCGCGAACGGCGGCTATATGAGCAAAGCAACCGTCAACTCCGGCGGAAAGCTCGAAATCCTCTCCGGCGGCACGGCGACGGAAGTCCTGGAGAACGGCGGATATGTCGAGATTTCGGATGGAGCAACTGTCACGTTCGCATCCAACACCATTTCCGGGCTGGAACTCGCCGACAGCGCCACGGTCCATTCCGGCACGACGGCGACCGACACCACGGTCAACGCGGGCGGCAGGCTCGAAATCTTCTCCGGCGGCACGGCAAACGGCGTCACCGTCAATCCCGGCGGCATGGCCGAGGTCTCCAGCGGCGTGATCAGCGGGGCGGTCGTCAAAGCCGACGGCAGTCTTCTGATCTACGACGGGACCAGCATCACCGGACACATGACGTTCGAGGACGGCGCGATCGTCATCCCGTTCGTCGGCTCGATCCTGGATTTCGACCTCACGCAAACTGAGGCGGGCGCGGAGGCACTCGTGAACGACCTCTCCATCCTGATGGGGACGCCGTCTTACACGCTCACGGTGTCCGACGCTCAGGCGTACGGGACGTATTCGCTCGCGGACGGCGCGGCGAAGTTCGACCGCACGATCACGGTGCAGAACACGTCCGGCGAAACGCTCGGCACGCTCGGCATCGGAACGATGTTCAATGTCGGCGAAACCGCCTATCTGCTGAATCTGAACGATTCTTCGCTGACATTCGCAACAGGCAGCCTGAAAATTGAGAATCCGGTCGGGACCAAGGACCTGGTGAGCTGGGATCCGACGATCGGGGGCGGCTACGTGGTGGAATACAGCACGGACGGATTCCAGCACTGCCTCCGCGTGGCGGCGGACACGAACGCCGAAGACCTCCTGGAACTCCCGGCGGGAACATGGCAGTGGCGTGTCAGATCGGCCGCATTCGAAGAGTGGTCGCCCGGAAACGGGATCGTTGTTTCCGATACGCCGGAGACGCCGAAAGTCGTGCAGTCCGATGCCGACGCCAACGGCGACGTTTTCTTCGCCACGCCGAACGGGACATGGGGATCCATCTGCTTTGCCCAGCACGTCGGCTCCGTCAACGACTGGACCGGCACGAACGAACTGGTCTCCACGAACGGCAAGGGGCGGATTCAGAACCTGTTCTTCGGCTCGGCGGATCCGAACGTGCTGTGCCTGTCCGACGGCGAAAACGGCGACGCGCTCTTCGTGGACGATGTCTTCACCGACCTGCCGGAAGGAATCGAAAAACACATGTCCCGCCTGTTCAAGATCCACGAGATCCGCGCCGGCTTCGGCAACGACGTCGTGGACATGACCAGTCAGCGGTTCGAGTACACGGGCGACGGCCTGACAATCCGCGGCGGCGACGGCGACGACACCATCTGGGCGAACAAGGGCGATAACTTCCTGTTCGGCGACGCCGGAAACGACCGCATCGTCGGCGCGTCCGGCAACGATGTGATTGCCGGCGGCATCGGGATTGACCGCATGCACGGCGGCGGCGGAGACGACGTCTTCACGTTCTGCGGCAATTGGGGAACCGATACGGTCGAACAGCTCGCGGGTGGTTCCGTCACGCTGTGGTTCCTGTCCGGTAGTGAAGCAAACTGGAATGAATCCACGCTGACCTACAAGGACGGCGTGAACAGCGTCAAGGTCTCCGGTGTTACAGCAGACAAGATCTCGCTGAAATTCGGTGACGATGGTTCCGACCAGTTCGCCGCGTTGTCCGGTATGGGCGCATTCATGGATGCCACATCGGAACGCATCTTTGAGGAAGCCGGGAAGGGGATGCTTGCGAGCATGTAAGGATGCCTTCCAACAAACTCCATTAGTGCGAAACCTGCAAGCAGAAAAAACCACCTCAAAAGACAAACTGACGATTTTGAACTCAAAATTGGGCAGTTTCGACCAAACGTCTGCCCAGATTATGCACGTGAGAAAAATGGCATCCCATCTGAGCAGGGATAAAACTGTCAAAACGGGCTTGTCGGGAACAAAACGTTCCGTTCCAGCCTCTCCTGCCATCCTCGCGGAAGTGAATTGAAACACGTTTACGTAACCCAGACCATCTTTGGCTCCGCTCCTGCTTTGCTGGCAGGAGTGAATTGAAACGTCTATATGGCATCCATCCACGGGATC
>JAEEGK010019949.1_pt1 | contig 14314 bp, 16 predicted proteins | sample 8958771 | NCBI WGS metagenome assembly JAEEGK01 (sample SAMN16246547, study PRJNA631951) | gut metagenome | biome: gut microbiome; feature: rumen; material: SC-attached | host: Bos | place: Iran: Karaj | collected 2018-10
GATAATCTGAAGGCAATCACAAGGGACAACAACGCTGCTATCTGGCGAGACATCGCGCTTAGGCTCGAGAAACCCAAGAGGAACTGGGCCGAAGCGAATCTCAGCAAAATCGAGAGGTATGCCAAGGACGGAGAGACAATCCTCGTCCCCGGTAAAGTTCTCGCAGCAGGTAGCATCAGCAAGAAGGTAACAGTAGCCGCATACAGCTTCAGCGATGCTGCCGCGAAAGCAATCGTAGCCGCTGGCGGAAAGACACTGTCCATCGAGGATCTCGCAAAGGAGAACCCCAAGGGAACCGGTGTCAGGATCATGAGGTGATTTGGATGGTTACAGTTATCGACGGAAGGAACCTCATTCACGGAAGGCTTGCAGCCATTGTCGCGAAGAGGATCATGGACGGCGAGGAGATCGTTGTCCTCAACGCAGAGGCCATTGTCATCACCGGTAAGAAGGAGAACACCTTCGCCGACTTCAAGGCAAAGGTCGACCGCGGAGACACCACCAAGAGGAAAGGACCGTTCTACCCCCGCAGGGCAGACCTCCTGTTCAAGAGGTGCGTCAGAGGAATGATCCCCTGGACATCCACCAGCGGAAGGGACGCTTACAGGAGACTCCACGTCTTCGTCGGAACACCCAAACAGTTCCAGGACGTTGAGACGGAGAGGCCTGAGGGCGCAGTCAAGAAGATCGGCGGATACTACACAACCCTGGGAGCCGTATCCAAATACCTGGGTTCAAAAGTGAGATGATTCCATGGTTGAGTGCGTAAACACAAGTGGAAAGAGAAAGACCGCGATCGCAAGGGCTGTCGTCAAGGCAGGTACCGGAAAGGTCACCATCAACAAGGTCCCCATCGAGGTCTTCACGCCTGAACTTGCAAGGCTCAAGATCGAGGAGCCCCTCGGTCTCGTTCCTGAGAAGGCAGAGAAAGTCGACATCGCTGTCGTTGTGAACGGCGGAGGAGTCATGGGACAGGCAGCAGCCGCAAGGACTGCCATCGCCAGGGGACTCGTCCAGTTCTACAAGGACGACGAGCTCGAGGCTGTCTTCAGGGCTTACGACAGGACTCTTATCATCAACGATGACAGGAGAAAGCTGCCTAAGAACCCCCAGGGACCCGGAGCACGTGCAAAGAAGCAGAAGTCCTACCGTTGAAGTGATAGCATGATAATACCCGTGAGATGTTTCACATGCGGAAAGGTCGTTGGCTCAGCCTACCCCGAGTACGCGAAGCGCGTGAAGGCAGGCGAGAACCCCAAGGACGTCCTGGACGACCTCGGATTCGAGAGATACTGCTGCCGCAGGATGATCGTCTCCCATGCTGATCTGATCGGCGAGATCGCGCCTCTAGGATAAAACTATCAAAACCCGTCTGGACAGTACGTCCGGGCGGGTTCCTTAAACAATAAACTTTTTAATCAAAACAGATTACCCCGATTCTGTCGGGCCCGTGGGGTAGCTTGGTATCCTTCGTGCTTGGGGTGCACGTAACTCCAGTTCAAATCTGGGCGGGCCCACTTCGATTTATGTCATCTGACGTAAGTTTTGCACCCACTCAAACCTAGTCTGGATAGATACAAAATGCCCTCAAATCCCCTTAGGAAGACGGTGTTGTGATAGCGTGGATGAGGCAGTTTCTAAGTATGTCCTTATCTGACGGTCAACGGAAAACAATTGTCATCAGACCGCAACTCATCAGATAACGCTATAAAACTTTCATAATTGAAAAGTTTTATCGTCTTAAATAACGACTGAACACCCCCAGGGCACATCCCCGATTCTAGTCCCCAATGAAGATTCGAGGTGGATCTTGGAGCTCGACTTATTCCCTCAAGGTGTCGTTCTACATAGTCGGGTGCTATAACAAGAGAATACCCCGTGCCGAGCACGGGTAATGATTTCAAGCTCTTCTGAGAAGTACAACGGTGGCCCCTATGACTATTGATACTACGACACATCCTGCGATGAATGTACTAAGCGGACAGTTTGTGAGAACTAGGCGTGAACGCATTCGCTTAGTACAGGTCGAGATATTGATAAGAACATCCTCCGGGATACGAGGTACGATGGATTCCGTCACAGATTACAGCGATCCGAGCAACTGGGCCTATTTCGGAGAAGGTCCGGACAAGGGCGCGGATGTGTTCCTGATAGCCCCTACCTCGGATTTTACGGACAGTCGCAACATGTCCTTGGATGATGAGGAGCAGAAGGGGTTCTTCAGGATATCTCTGGAGATGGAGAGGGGCATCTATGAGGATGCCGGGAATCTGTACTCGCCGTATTACAGGCAGGCGACCATACCTGCATATTTCCTGGAACCTTCGGAGAGGGGCAGATGCCTGGATTTGGCATATTCGGATGTCATCGCGGCTTTCGATCATTTCCTGAGCATCCGCCCTTCGGACAGGCCGCTGATCATCGCGGGATTCTCTCAGGGTTCCGATATGTGCTACAGGCTGCTGAGGGACCGCTTCGGGGACGAGGATCTGAGAAGACGCCTGATAGCGGTGTACGCATTGGGATGGCAGCTCACCAGGGATTTCGTGTCCGAGAATCCTTGGATCATCCCTGCGCAATCATCGGATGATGTCGGTGTTGTCGTGGCGTTCGACTGCGAGGCACCGGGACTGGATGGGACCTTCCTGAATCCTGAAGGGACCTGGTCATATTCGATAAATCCGTTGAACTGGAGGACCGACGGTATCGTTGCGGACAGATCGTTGAACATACGCTCACGTATGTACGACCTCCTTGGAAATCCGAAGGAGGAGATACCCAACCATTGCGGCTGCTACATAGAACCTGGGAGAGGGGTCCTGAAGGTCACGGACGTGAATCCGGAAGATATCGAACAGCTGATCCCGGGACTTCCGAAGGAATGCTTCCATGTCCAGGACTACCAGTTCTTCTTCTACAATCTGAAGAAGAATGTCATGGATAGGAAGGCCGCATACTTTGGAAAAAGACGAATCCGATCCGAAGCGAGACTCCATCAGGTCTTTTCTGATCGGTATTTCGAGACGGTGTAAAAAAGAAGAGGCAGCCGTTAGGCCACCTCTTGTTGGGTTTCAGAGCTTTATGAGGCTGGTGCCTTTCAGGGTCATTTCCTGAGTATCGCCCTGTGTGATCTTGTAGAGGACGTTATTCGAATCGAAGTAGAATGTCATGGTAACTTTGTCAAATCCCTGATCCTGGTATGTTCCCTCCTGGACGGTCACCTTCTTCTTTCCGAAAGCGGTGTCAATGGTCTCGGAGTATTTCTCACCGTAGGCTACTTTGTGTTCCTTTTCAAGGACCTTCTTCGCATATTCGTATGAAACGAAGGCGAGGAAAGTATCCTTAGTGAACTCGATGCCTGTTTCGGTCATGATCTTGTCTCCATCAATGGATTTGATGACGAACTTCTCGGTCTTCGTTGAATCGGTCTTCACAACATTGGTCACTGTGCATGTCTCGCCGTCGCAATCAGAGACGGTGGCAGTCTGCTCGCTGTCACGCATAATGGTGTTTTTAGCTTTGACGAATGAACCGTTGACGACAACCTGCTCGTCAATGGTCTTTTTGACATCCAGGTTGGTATCTGTCAATTCTATGGAGCCGGTTGCAAGAGGGGACGTAACGGTCATCTTGTAGCATACGCCAGAGGTCTGGTCGACCCACATGGAAGAGTCGTTTCCTGCCTCATATGAGTATGTATAAACGTCGCAGACGACGTCCTGTCCCTTGAATTTGATTGTTTCTGTACCAGTCTTTTCAAACATGCTGGTGTCACGGTAAAGGTAGCCTGTCAGGAATTCAGTGACAGGGAGATCTTCGTAGACCGTTGGTTCCGAATCGTGTATCGACATCTCGACTTCGACATAATCGCCCACTTTCAAATCCGTTCTGATGTTGTCATCGCCGCTGTTGCTTAGCAGGAAATAGGCTCCTACTCCGGCCACAGCAATGATCGCAACTATGATAATCGCTATGTAAGATGATTTCATAGTAGCTATGACCGCTAGGTTATAGAAAAAGGTTATTTTAGGTTAGTCGAACTTTTCACATCGCAAAATGCCATTGGAGATAGTATCCAGCAAGACTATCGGATGCACATTTTACCTGCCTGTGACCTATAGAAAGCATCCGGTTTATCGACCGATATCAGATGTTGGGGATGACGGTATAGGTCAGTATGAAATAAACAAGGAACACGACCCCGATCACCTTCATCACCGTAGGTATCTCCGATTTCTTGCCGGTGAGCACCATTCCCCAAAGATACACATGCTGCCAGTGCCGTCGCGCCGACCAGATCCTGGAAGTCTATCCCCGTGGTGCTGGACAGGATGGATGGGTTGACCGCCAGTATGTACAGCATAGCGAGGAACGTGATTATTCCGCCTCTGATCTCCGTATGGATATCGGAGCCCCTCTCGGATATGTGGAAGAAAACATCGATTTTGGTCGACAGTTCAGACATGTTTCGCCTTTTGGTTAGTATTACATTGACTTTAGGGTATTCACTTATCCTATGGATGCTTCTTCAAACCTCGAGCATTTCCTCATTCCAGAATAGGGAACCTCTTGACGATGCCCAATTCCTTCCATTTGCTGTGGAGCGACAGGCGCTCATACCCTCCGAGGAAGTACGTCGCCGCCAATCCCGCTATGAGGATGATGCGATGGTCTATGAGGGGATTATCCTTCGGAGGGATGCATAACGAGTACATGATCAGAAGGAACGCGACCATGAAGACCGTAGTAAGTTTGGATGCTATCCCGAGGATCAATGTTATCCCCATGATCAGAAGGCCGGCCATCAACAGCAGGTCGACGAACTGATTGCCTCCTATCGAGTCGTAGAAGTCCTTGAATATCCCTCCGGTCACATAGGTGACGAAGGACGACGGGGATACCCCGTCGATCAATCCGGATCCGCTGGGCGTCTGGAACCCCAGTCCCAATAATTTGTCGAAGAACGGCCAGAGCATTATCCATCCTACCAGTATCCTGAATGCAGCCAGGCAGTATTCCCCTTTCTCTTTGTTTTCCATGCCGGTGAATCCCGGTTCATGATAATTAGGATGTCTGTCAGCGCGTGAAGGCCATGAGGATTTTCTCGGGAAGAGTCTTCTTCTTCTCGGAATGGACATGCTCCACGCCGATGGCGCCCTCGTGGCGGGCGATGAGCCTCACGAGCTTCTCCTCGTATGCCCACTGGTCTCTGATGTGGTCGTTCATCAGATGGATGGACCACATGGTGGAGATGATCGAGAACAGACCGAATGTGAGGATCATGGGGACCACGAACTTCCACAGAGGTATCTTGGCGTCAAAGGCTTCGATCGTTCCGAGATTGGGGAAAATATCCGACATCTCCTCTGCGAACAGTTCCGTGAACCTGTGCTGCAGAACCGTATGCTTGGCGATGTGGCGGTAGATGTAGATGCTGGTGAACGAAAGCTGGACGATCATCACGAATATCAGGATGTTGATGGTCATCACGGCCATGTGCGGTTCCAAGTTGCGCAGGCTGATGAACAATGCCTGGAATACGCATACGGTTATCACGAACGCGAACCAGACGAGGAATCCCCTCGCTACGCGTCTGACCCTATCCAGATATATCTGGTTGCGTATCGATATCAACTCTTCGATCCCGCGCCCGTATGATTCCATGTATGTTATCAGGGAATCCATCCAGACGACGTCGCGTTCGTTGTGTTCGAGATACGTCTTCAGGATCAGGTAGAGGATGAACGTCCCGATGGTGTATTCCATGAGATGGGCGCCCGCGAAATCGTCCATGTGGTCCAGTATGAAATTGGGCAGTTCGATCACATCGGCGGGATCCGCGATGAACCTGTTGTATACCCACAGGATGTCCAGAGTGAGAAGTATCGCAACGACCGGAGTGACGACCATGATCAGGAGCAGTGCTCCGATTCGGATTATGGAATCCTTGTCCGAGCGTCTGACGACGCACGTTAGGAATCTGTCGGCACCCGTGTCGGTCATAAAACAGCAATTATAATTACTGTTAATACAGTTTCCGCTTGCTCTCTTATGTTCTCAATTTGGAAGGATAGGAAAAAAATGAGGACCGACCTCAGAAGTATGCCCAGGGTCCTGATAATTGGAGAATTGTTGCTGGCCTTCGTCCTTCTGCGTTATCTGATGAACTTCACAAGCATGGTATCTCCTACCGAGGGGGATTGGATCCAAGTCTGGGCCAATCTTCAGTCCATCATCGTCTCCTTGGTCATGGCGGTCCTGACCGTGTACTCCATCGTGGGAATCCCCTCTGCCAAGCCCCAGTCGTGGCGCAGTGTCGTCCGCTCGGCGATCCTCTTGAACATCATCAACTGGTTTTACATCTTCCTGGAAAGGAGGGACATCCTAATCTCAGGAGTGGTGTTTGATGCCAGGCTTGTCGCCCTCCTGATGGTCGCGGTCGTGGCGATCATGTTGCTCCCGACGGTCAGGAAATTCTATACGCCTCCGATGATGGATACACCCCCAATGAGGGTCTGGGTGCGCTACATCTTCAACATTCCCATGGATGTGGCCGACTCTTTCAAATTCAGATATCCGGAGAAGAACGAATCAGAAGAGAAGCTCAACGAGTGAAGACCATCCATGCCTTCTCTATGAATGTCTTCGGTTTTTCGGAGAATACCTTCTCGACGCCGATGGCGCCCTCGTGTGCCGCCATCGATCTCAGCAGCATCTCCTCGTACTCCCACTCGTCCCTTATATGGTCGTTCATCAGATGGATGGACCACAACGCGGAGATGATCGAGTAGAATCCAAGTGTGACCGCCATCAGGACCAGGAACTGCCACAGTTTGGCCTGATGCTCGAGCTCACCGACCGTCTCCAGTTTCGGAAATTCGTCCGACATCTGCTCCTTGAACGATTCCGCGAACTCATGCTGCAATTTGGTGTGCCTGTAAATGTGGATGTAGATGTAGATGCTCGTGAACGACAGCTGCAGGATCGTCACGAGGATCAGGATGTTGATCACCATCACCGCCAGATCGGGCTGCATGTCCCTCAGGCTGATGAACAGTGCCTGCATCATGCAGAGGAAGAGCACGATGATGAACCAAATCAGGAACCCCTTGGTCACGTTTCTCGTCCTGGTCACATCCGCTTCGTTGCGAATGCGCCTCATGACCGAAGTGTCGCGCCCGTAGGAGTCGACGTATTCGATCAGGGATTCCATCCATTCGTGGTCGCGCTTACAGTGGTTAAGATATGTATTGAAGACCAGGTACAGTATGAACGTCCCTATGGTGTACTCCATAAGATGGGCACCCACGAAATCGTCCATGTGCTCGATTATGAAGTTCGGGAGTTCGATGACATCAGTGGGGTCTGCGATGAACCTGTTGTATACCCACAGGAGGTCCAGAGTGAGGAGTATGGCGAACACCGGGACTACGATCATGATCAATATCAATGCGCCAATGCGGATGATGGAATCGCGCTCAGAACGCCTTACCACGCATGTGAGAAAACGATCCGTCCCCGGTCTGTCCATGGATGAGGATGAATATGCTTTTAGAAAATCGTTTGGATGATTAAACTTGCAGCTCTTTCTCCAGAACAGGAGCGGCACGGTCCATAGCTATCAGGGATTCAGTCGGCGCCGTATTGCTCCTTGACAGGTTCTGCGAATATGCGGGAGTAGTGGTCCTGAGTGGACTTAGAATTCTTTGAAGGACTCTGCTGTAGAAGATGTAACCGAGCACAAGCGCGATTGCCCCTACAGCGAACATCAACATAGGGCGGAAAAACTTATTCTAATGTATAAACGGTTAATAGGGGCGCGGTCGCCCGCGCCTCCTAACATCAGCGTTTCGTGATCAGACCTTTGGCGGTCAGGAATTCGGCGCAGAGGACTGCTCCTCCGGCGGCTCCGCGCAGGGTGTTGTGGGAAAGTCCGACGAACTTCCAATCATAGATGGAATCGGGTCTGAGCCTTCCGACGGTGACACCCATTCCGTGCTCGTAGTTGACGTCCATCAGGACCTGGGGCCTGTTGTCCTCCTCAAGGTACTTGATGAACTGTTTCGGAGCATTGGGCAGGTTGAGGTCCTGGGGTTCTCCTTTGAACTTCTCCATGGCCTCGATGAGCTGTTCCTTGGTCGCAGGCTTCCTGAGTTTGACGAATACTGATGCAGTGTGTCCGTACAGTACAGGCACACGAATGCATTGGCTGGTGATCTTTGGGGTGGTCGCGGGGACGATCTCTCCGTTCTCCACCTTACCCCAGATACGCATGGGCTCCCTTTCGCTCTTCTCCTCCTCTCCGGAGATGAAGGGGATGATGTTGCCGACCATCTCGGGCCAGGAATCGAAGTTCTTTCCGGCCCCAGATATGGCCTGGTAGGTGCTGACGACGACCTCGTACGGCTCGAACTCCTTCCATGCCTCCAACACAGGGGTGTAGCTCTGGATGGAGCAGTTGGGTTTCACCACGATGAATCCGCGCTTGGTTCCCAAACGTTTCTTCTGGGCATCGATGACCTCGATATGCTGGGGATTGATCTCGGGCAGAATCATGGGAACATCCGGGGTCCATCTGTGGGCGCTGTTGTTGGAGACGACGGGTACCTCATGCTTCGCATAATCCTCCTCGATCTTCTTGATCTCCTCCTTGGACATCGCAACAGCACTGAACACGAAGTCGACCTTGCGGCAGATGTCGTCGATGTCGGCGACATTCTGGACTATCATGCCTTTGACGTTCTCGGGGAGGGAGGTCTCGATGCTCCAGCGTCCGTCAAGAGCCTCTTCATAAGTCTTTCCTGCGGAGCGCTCGCTTGCAGCCAGAACAACGATCTCATACCAGGGGTGGTCCGCCAGAAGGGACACGAATCTCTGTCCCACCATACCGGTGGCCCCCAGAATACCTACCTTGAGTTTCTCAGACATGGTTATCAGCCCATAGATTGAATTGTAATCTGGGGTAACAGGCTGATTATATAATTAATTGGGGGACGGAGTCCCCCTAGAAGAATCAGTTGGTTTTCTTGCGCACTGCGATCGTTATCAGGTAAAGGACGATGATCGCAATCGCGAAGACCGCTGTGAATATGAGGTTATCAGCGTACTGGTAGACGATGATTGCCCCTCCCACTGCGACCAGGATGAATCCGTAGAGCGTGGCTGCTCCCGCATCGGATGTTCCGTAACGGTCGGGTTCGCTGCTCCTGAGGAATGCAGATAGCAGCTCATAGACACCGAACACCAGTATCGGCAGACCGATAGCAGGTAACCAGAGTCCTGTGAAGTAGTAGTACAGCAGCCCGATGACAACCGCAATCAGAACGACCGCTGCTGTGATCGCTCCCCAATTTCTGTCGCCTCCTTCGCTCATTGTGTGTTCCTCCATATGGATTTTGCAAGATGCGAATGGCAGTGCTGATATTTACACAATGGCGCTTGGGAAGGCTCACTGTTCTCCGGTCTTCTGCTCTTCTTCCCTGTGCTCATAGGGCAGGTCGGGAAGTGCGGGACCTTTCTTCTTGAAGATCATCTTCCAGAGGTGATACATCACCAGCACGATGAGCACCAATATCGCAACAACCACGTGGTAGATCGTACCGAGGTTGTTCGGGACGACGATGATTATCAGGATGTCGAGCGCACCTGCGAGGATCATAGGGTTGATGAACTCATAGAACTTGCTCTCATTCTCGCTCAGATTCATGGATTCGGCCGCTTTCCTCTTTCCGACGTCCATGATGTACAGGACCAGACGAAGGTTCGATATGAGCCCTTTGCAGGGTATCAGCAGAATGAGGAAGTTCACTGCAACTATTCCTGTTCTCCACCACACCTCTTGGCCTCCGAAGTGTGTGGTCAACCATTCTGTCAGGAGGTCATACGAGAAGAAGAACAATACCTCGATGATGATTATCAGGAACGCGTCGAAGTATATGTTGGCGAGACCTTTGGAGAATGCTTCCTTGGTCCCTGCTGCGACGTTCTCGAGGCTCGAGTAGACGCTGTCCCTGATCGCTGTGAGCTTGTGCCCGATGCCCTTGATGGGTGCGGGCGTATGCTTCTCCAATCCGGTGAATGTCCTGTCCGCATATCTGGTGAATATCGGCAATGTGATCATCGAGACCAATGCGGCACCGATGACCGATGAATAGAAGTTGATGTCGACGACTCCGTTGTCCAGAGCCTGCTTCGCGATGATGAACGCGAATTCTCCCATAGCGCACAGGCTGATCGCGGAAAGGAATCCGATACGGTTGTCCCCGTTACCGATCCAGTAACCGAGATAGACGGTGGCGCTCTTGCATACCGCGAATACGGCGAAGATGATGAATATGAGATATATGTTGTCGGCGAGGCTGCTCAGCGTAACCTCCATTCCTACGGAGATGAAGAACATCGCCATGAACAGGCTCTTCAGAGGTTCTACGAAATGTTCTACAGCATCCTTCGGACGGGATGTTCCCACGATTATTCCCATCAGGAATGCTCCGATAGCGACGGACAGGCCCATCTTGGTTCCTGCGTAGCACAGTGTGAACAATCCGCCGAGGCAAAGCAGAGAAATCAGCTCGTCGTTAGACCTCTTGTACATCCAATCTATGACACGGGGGACGATGAGCAGTCCTGCTGTGAAACAAGCGATCATGAAGATCGCGATCTGAATGATGAGAATGGCCAGGTCATCCGCGCTCATCTCGCTTCCGACTAGCATAGGGGTCAGCATGGACAGCATAATGACCTGTCCGATATCCTCCATGATGGTGATGAGGACGAGCGTCTCGATGTTCTCCTTATCCAAGGTTCCCTGTGATTTCAGGACGGCCATCACGACAGCCGTGCTTGAACCGGATATGATACATCCCAAACAGATGCTCTGGAGCATATCGAACCCTAGGAATGTACCGGCCAGCACTCCGCCTATTACCATAAGGGGCAACTGGACAAGTGCAACGACAATTGCGAATCTCCCCTGTTTCTTCAGTTTACGAAGGTCGATCTCCATACCGATGGAGAACATCAGCATGATCAAACCGAGCTCCGAGAAGACCTCAACGACATCCATCGCACCTTCGCCCAGGTTCAGATAGTTCGCGATGATGATACCTGCCGCCAAGAATCCGATCAGCGGCGGGAACTTCAGTCTGCTCATAACTATCGATAAGAAAGCGGCCAGAAGGACCAGGGTTGCCATTGACGCTATGAGCACGACTTCATCCATTTTACGCGTACCTCGGATTAGGGTAAAAAGTCGTAACGGCCCTTTTATTATATACTTTCGCACGACTGAATGGTGCATATTTTTGGCGTTTTCGCTTCATTTGATACTTTTCTCGGTTTTTTTAGGTTGGATGAATAACGTAACCATGTTCAGATTTAACATCCCTTGGTTATTTTCTGAAAAATCGATACTGGTACATATCAAAAAAATGGTAAGAAATGCTTGGTTTTTAGGAAAACACTATATATAGACTATGCGATTTCGAAAGCATGGCATTCTTTAGCGCTAAAAACGCGGGATTGGCATTCATGATTGTGGCAGTGCTGTCCATCATCTCAGCAATTGCCCTCATCGTCATGTCAATCATGGACGTGGATGTGGAGTCCATTAAGGCCCACGAGTTAACATATTTCATCATTCTTGCAATCGGAGAGGTCATCTGTGCATGCCTGTACTTCACATACGGACAGAAAGTCAGGAGTGGAGCAATTGACAGGAAGATCGATATTCTCGCCAACTATGTCAAGATCGTAGGAATCACAACAATCATCGGCGGACTCTTCTCTGCTGTTGCAGTGATTGTCGAGGGCGGAGATCTCGGATCTGCTATTGTCGGAGCAATAATCGCAATCGTCCTCGGTCTTATCATCTTGTTCATCGCAAGCAAGATCAACGATGGAAAGCAGACCACCGGAGACAAGCTCATTTGGATCATTCTCCTCGTTGTGTTTGTCATCTGTCTGCTCTGGGCAATCCTGGAGATCATCGCAATCATCACCATCATCAGCGGTATCTGCGACCTGATCATCTTCTCCTTCATGATCCTCCTCCTCATTGACGAAGACGTCAAGAAAGAGATGGGAATCTGATTCTGTAAGACCAGATAAACTTTTCAAGGGGCTTCGGCCCCTATACCTCTCTTTCCACTTTCGGACTTATTTTTGTGATGCTGGATTGCTCTCTTGTGCAAAGTTGTTCGGTCACCCCCCTGTGAGATTCTTAAACTGTTGCGGATGTAAGGCATTCCGTGACGCATAACGACGACATGAGAAGGCTGATGTCCAGAGCATTGGTGGAATTGGACCGCAGTTTCGGAAGGTACGACTCGGGCAGGGTGATATCGGGTAACAAGGTGCCGTCCTACAAGGATGTCATCGACAGGGAGGACCCGCTCAGGCTGACGCAGAGGGTCCTGGTGAACCCTGTGATGGAGTACCTCGGATACGCATCCATGTTCTCAGGGGATGTTTTCAGCGGTAAGGCCCCTGGCGTCTCGCTGGCGACCGTATCGATGAATTCGGTACTGTCATCCGCATCGTCCAGGGTGTTCTCGGCCATGAACGCGGACCATGCAACCCTTGGGATCGCTACCGACGGGTTCCGCTGGGCTTTGGCCGTCAGGAGGGGGTGTGTGAACAGGATCTGTGCGATGTCCGATCTGAGGCCTTATTACATCGAGATACTCGACAGGGATAGGTTCCGCGAGGCCTATACGGAGGATGACAGGGCGCTGTCGGAGTTCCTACAAACCTTTACTAAAAACCGCTAAGCTTTATCATCTGTTGCTCTTTTCCTTCAAATATGACAGGAAAGGCCATCACACTCCTTCTGTTGGCAGCTATCGTAGCGGTAGCAGCCGTTGCAGTGGTGGCCATGTCGTCTGAGGACGGGCCCGATCCGGTTGTAGATCCGGACGATCCTGTTTCCAATCCCCTTCCCAAGGGGATTTCTTTCGATGAGAAGACAGGTATGCTGAAGTCCAAGAGCGAGGTCACATGGTATGTCACCGATGAACTTCAGTTATTCGAAGAAAGAGTACAGGCACCTAAGACTAGTGCTGTTTATGAATTAAAGGATCCGGGTTTGTATACTGTAGCTATAGTAAGTGGAACACAGAAAATTGATTTGGTCTGGGATCAAGAGTATGCTGACTCTAATAAAGGGTTTAATAACATTCTGATTGACTCTTGCAGAGGCGCTATGAGCATTACACTCCACATACCAGGTATTACCGCCCCTTCTGAATTATATGTACTTGCCAATGATGTTTCTTCAAAGGTTAAACATATGAATGTCGACATCGTGGCAACATGTGTATCAACTCAAAATGATTCTCCTGCTGTGATAGACATATTGATTGCCGACCTTTCTGAGTTGCCTTCTAAGTTTGTTCTTACATTGACTGATAACAAGAATTCAAGTCTAGCACAGTTTAACTATAAATTCCAGGTCACGGTTGAAGATAGTTCATTCCGCATTATAGTGGATGGAACACAGCATCTAGAGGCAAATTGGGACTATTACTTCAAAGGCCAGTTATACGATGTATCTGTGGCGTATGATATCGATATAAGGGAATTGTCAAAGATAACACTTGAAAACCGCAAGTATAACGATATTCCTCCGAATACAGCTCATCCTTTTTCAGAATTGCCTAATCAGGTGTATGTGAACGAAACAGTTCGTTCAATAGTGTCGCAATTAGAGGCGAGGTTTGTGGAGATTGGGGGCGATTTAGAAGATAAGCAATCTTTTGCAGATTTTCTCATCTCTTTCGCACAGTTGGGGATCAAATATCCTGTTAGAGTCGATAATTCCACAGACAAGCTGGTCTGGGGACAGAGCGAATATTGGGCAAGCAGCCTTGAGACGATGTTTTTCATGAAAGGGGACTGTGATGATTCTGCTGCGGTTGCATGTGCATTATTAAAGGCTGCAGGATTTAAGACGGCAATGGCCGGTATTCCAGGACATGTGGCTGCAGGCGTTGTGATAGATGCTTTTAATGAGGTCTCTGAGGACACATTGTCAAAAATAATTACGTCTCACCGTACTAAGGGAATTACCGTTAGTAGCATTAGGTTATGCGTTGAACCTTCGGTGATCCAATCTGATCCTCAGGACGTTTTGTATTATGGTGTAGAAACCACAAAGGGGCAGCTACCCGTAGGCTATATGCTAAACAGTTCGGCAGATTCTTTGAATAAATCCACCATGTGGTGGGGAATGGCAGGATTCTATCCCGTTTCCTCAAACTGACGACGGCGGAATCCATTCGTCATCGAACGTCTCTGCTTCAGAGAATCTCAATTC
>JAEEGK010019952.1_pt1 | contig 14313 bp, 13 predicted proteins | sample 8958771 | NCBI WGS metagenome assembly JAEEGK01 (sample SAMN16246547, study PRJNA631951) | gut metagenome | biome: gut microbiome; feature: rumen; material: SC-attached | host: Bos | place: Iran: Karaj | collected 2018-10
GTTGAGACAAGCCCACGGTTTCCGGAGCCTGATGGTTACACGGCGATGAAATTCTAACAATTACATTGGAGGATAGAGAGTATGAGAAAGAATATTAGATTAGCAGCAATTGTACTTGCAACAATGATGGTAGCAGCATGCGGTAAGACCGAAGCATCTGTTTCCGAAACATCTGTAGAGGCTTCTGTTGAAGCATCTGTTGAAACTTCCGTAGAGGCATCTGTTGAAGAAGCAGAAGCATCTGTAGAAGAGACCGCTGAAGAAGCTACTGAAGAAGTTGCTTCCGAAGAAACCGAAGAAGAAGCTACCGCTGAGGAAGTTGAAGCATCTGTAGAAGCAGACGGCGAAGGCGCTCCCGAAGAAGTTGTTGCAGAAGAAGAAACCGAGTCTAAGGACGCTGAATAATTCTTTTACACAATTATAGCTAAATCATATATTTAGATTCAAACCCCATTAAATTGCGCAGTTTCGAGTTTTCGAGACTGCGCTTTTTTTAATTAAAATAATTGTGCTCTATGTAATAATTTTATAATTCTGCATTCATACAATAAAAGAGTATTGGGAAAATAGAAAAAGTATGAAATAAATTGGAGAAAAACTCAATTTATGTGATAAAAGGAGGAGGCTGTTAATGGAAAACGGTAAACAGCAAAAAACGACAAAGATTAAGAATAAGCTGCTTCTTTTTCTTTTGCCGGCAGTAGTAGTGGCAATCCTGGTACTCGTAATCATTTCGGGCTATCTGTCAAGCAGGAGCCTTACCCAAATGGCTACTTCTCAGTTGAATTCTTCTATTTCGAACCAGGCTGATAACATTGAGTCCTGGCTGAACGAAAATCTTCAGAATTTCAACACGGTTAAGCTTCTTATTGAGAAGACAGCTCCCACGGACGAAGAACTTCAGGCCATGATTGATGCAGGCTATGGCTTTAATGCATACTGCAAAAACGGACCCTACGTTGCTACGGAAAAAGGACAGGTCTTCAAAGCAGAGGCTTCTACAAAGGTTACTGACAATGTAACCGGCCAGGAGTGGTTCAAGCAGGGTATTACCAGAGTTAACCTGGCATACGGCAGAACCTACAGAGATGCGGACGGAACAAACGTTATAAGTGCTTCCGGTATCTTAAATGACGGCACCGGAGAAATAAAGGTTTTCGCAGCAGACCTGACCCTTGAACAGATCAGTATTATCGTTAACTCCCGGGTTAAGATGGATAACGCGGCTTCTTTCCTTGTGGACTTAATGGATGACACCATCCTTGCTCACAGAGATAATGCAAGAGTTTCCACAAAACTCAGCGAAAGCGACAGCAATAAGCTGATGGCCGACATAGCCAAAAAAGTTAAAAAGAGAAATTACATCTCAGCAACGATGGACGGTTATGTTGTTGCATTTAAGACTATAGCCGGTACCGACTGGGTACTCGTTTCCTACGTCGACCAGAAGACTATCATGAAGGACGTCAACAAGTTAACCCTTACCCTTGTAATTATCGGTGCGGTTGCAATCGCCCTTATAGTTTTGATTATCAACTTTGTGGTATCCAAGGTTATAGCTCCTATCAGCGGTATTACAAAGAATATTACGGATATGTCCATGGGTGACTTCACAATTGAAGTTAAACATGACAGCAACGACGAAATCGGTCTCATGAGCAATAAGGTAAGTGAATTCGTGGCAAATATGCGCGGAATGCTTTCCTCTATTAACGATGAGTCCATAAAGTTAAGAGAACAGTCGGAAAGCTCCGACCAGGTATCCAAGAGTATGTACGAAGCTTCGCAGTCGCAGGCTGAAGCAATGCAGAACCTTAACAATACCGTTGACCAGCTGGCTGTTGCGGTTAATGAAATTGCAGAGAATGCGACAACACTTGCTATGGTTGTATCCGATACAAAGGACAACTCACAACAGGCTGACGCAAGCATGAAAGAAACCGTTGAAATCAGCAGAAACGGTCGTGCGGATATGGAACAGCTTGCTAAGGCAATGCAGGAAATTAAGACCGGTAACGATGAACTGGTAGATTCCATAAACGAGGTAGGAAAGTCCTCCGAAGAGATCACCAAGATTGTCGGACTTATTGCAGAAATCGCAGAAGAAACCAATCTTCTTTCGCTTAATGCAAGTATTGAGGCTGCAAGAGCAGGTGAGTCCGGTAAGGGATTTGCGGTTGTTGCTACCGAAATCGGTAAACTGGCACAGAACTCCGCAGCAAGCGCAGACAACATTTCAAGACTTATCAATGAAGTCAGCGAAGCTATCAACGCAGTAGTTAAACAGGCAGAAACCAGTGCTAAGAATATTGAAAAGAACAGCGCTCTTATCGACGAAGCGGTTGCTACCTTCGATCAGATTTACAACAACATTGAAAAGTCCAATGAACTTATCGATAAGATGATTCAGGATGTTCAGAAAGTTGACGATGTTGCTACAAACGTTGCGGCTATCTCCGAAGAGCAGGCTGCAAGTACTGATGAAATCCTTGAGACCAGTAAGCAGATGGTTGAACAGGCCAACAGTATCACGCAGCACAGCCACGAGGTGGCAGATAACTCACAAGAACTTGCAAAGACCTCTGAGATGCTTACATCTTACGTAAATCAGTTCAAGATTTGAGGCAGAAAGGAGGAAGTCTGATATGAAAAAAATAATTAAGAAATCAATTATGGTATTTGCAGTAGCGGCTCTTCTGATTGCTTCTTTGTCCGGATGCGGTAAGTCCGGCGGCTCAGGCGTAAGCAGCAGCGGCACAAGAATACTTATGACTCTTCACGATGATACGGATACTTTCCTTAACACGCTGGTTGAGGGTATGAACCAAACGGCTTCGTCTATGGGTGTAACCCTTGATATAGTGTATTGTTCGGGTGACCCCGCTATACAAAAGCAGCAGGTTGAAAAGGCAGTGTCTGACGGATACGATGCAATTATCTGCCGTCTTGCGGATGCTTCCACCATACTTCAGATGGAAATTGCAGCTGTCAACACTCCTATAGTGTTTATCAACAACGAACCCAGCTCAGATTACCTTAAGGGCGACAAATTCATTTACGTAGGCTCTTATGAGCAGGATGCCGGAAGATTCCAGGCAGAATATATCTGGAACGGTCTCGGAAAGCCTTCATCACTTAATGTAATTATCTTAAAGGGTATGGCAGGACATGCAGCTGTTCCTCAGCGAACCGATGCGGTTAAATACTTCTTTAAAGACAATAACGTTAATGTAAATTATGTATTTGTTGACCACGGTGACTGGTCCGATACAGTAGCTTACGACAGACTTGAGATCTTCAAACTGACAAAGCAGCCCTTCGATTGCATAATCGCCAATAACGACCCCATGGCTCTCGGCGCCATCAACTGGCTCAAAGACAACGGTTACGACACTCACAAGATTCTTGTAGCCGGAATCGATGCTACTGCCAGTGGCTGCGACGCAATCAGAAGCGGCGACCTTTACATGACGGTTTTACAGGATACCGCCAAACAGGGTGAAGCGGCTCTTGTAAGTGCGGTAACACTTGCAAAAGGAAAATCCGTTTCAACTCTCGACGGAGCTACCGAAGACCTTAAGTATGTATGGGTTCCTTTCGTTCCCATCACACCTCAGAACATCGATCAGTATATCCATTAAAAAGAAACTGCCGCATCGGAATTTCCGGTGCGGCATTCTTATGCTCAAAAATTGTTTGACAACTAAGCCTCATCCATGTATATTGTTAACATCATCGATGAAAGGATGAACTTATGAAACACTTTTCTGTTGAAAACAGATATTACGAAGAACCCGCAATGTATATTACTATGCATTGTGCTTTTTCCATACCTGATTTTTCAACCGGACAGGAGTAATAAGTCATCAAAAACAGTTTTCTTTGACCGCTTATCTTCCCGGATAGGCGGTTTTTTTATTACCCGGGATATCAAAAAAAGGAGAGGTGCAAAATGGATTTGGTAGTAATAATCGGAAGCGGAGCCGTAGGCAAGATGACTGTAGGCCAGGAACTCATGAAAATAACGGATTTCAGGCTTTTTCACAATCACATGGCCATTGAACCCGTTATCGAAATATTCGGGTACTATTACGGTGCTGCTGTAGCCAAAATAAGAGATGCGGTTTTTGACGAATTTATAAACAGCGACAATGTGGGCATGATTTTTACCTACATGTGGGCCTTTGATATGCAGGAGGACTGGGACTACATTAAACATGTAACCGACAAGTTCGAGGCAACCGGCGGAACCGTATATTATGTGGAGCTTGTGGCCGACCGGGCGGTTCGCTTGGAAAGAAACAAGACAGAAAACCGCCTGAAAAATAAAGCTTCCAAGCGTGACCTGGAGATTTCCGAGCAAAGAATGCTGCGTGAAGAGTCCAAATACAGAATCGTCAGCAACGACGGAGAAATCCCCTTCAAAAACTACATTAAAATTGACAACACAAATCTCGAGCCGGCAGAAGTGGCAAGAAGAATTAAGGATTTCTTTAAACTGCCCGACAAAACCATAACCGACATATACAGAATGGTTAAGCTTGACCCCATCAAGCTGCATGAGGTAGAGATTCTTCATGAAATGCAGGTAAGAAGCTTCATGCCTTTATACGAGAAGTACCATGACGAAGGCTCTCCCGCCATAGAGACGGTTGACAGAATCCGCGCAAGGTTTGAGGCAGAAAACAGACAATATTACTTCATCACCTACAGCGGAGCAAGGGTCGGAGCCATCAACATTGCCAAGCGCCCCACGGAGGAAGAGGAAAATATTTTTTGGATATCACCCATATTTGTGGACCCGAAGTACCGGAACAAGGGCATAGCTCAGGCGGCAATCCACAAGGCCTTTAAGCTCCACCCCGAGGCCAAAGAATGGCGCCTGGACACAATTCTTCAGGAGCCCGGCAACTGTCACTTGTACGAAAAATGCGGCTTTGTCCGCACCGGTGAGGAGAAAGTCATTAACGATGTAATGACGTTGGTCGATTACGTTAAAAAGATATAATTTTCTTTTGTTAAGGTCTCGGTAATTAATTAATGATACCATGATACTGCCTATACTTTCCGTTTGAAAAGGATTTCGATTATGTCAAGGAGGAACAAGCATGGTAGGTATAAACGGTTATTCAAAAAGTAACACGCACTTAGACGCCGTAAATACCGCAAGCGCAAAGCGCACCGGAGGCGTTAAGGCAAAAGAAGGCGAAGGGAAGCTTTCAAAGAAAGCGGCTGATTTTCTCGAAAAGTTAAGAGAAGAGAAAGCGGATTTTGACTTTGCAGTATCTGACGGCAAGAACTTAAAGGGGCTTGCGGGAAAGAGTGACAAAGAGTATTCGGTTATCTTTTCTTCCGAGGAACTTGAAAAAATGGCTGACGATTCCGAGTTTGCCAAGGAGCAACTCGCCCGACTGGATACGATTGTAAGCATGTCTGACAAAATAGGTAAAGACAACGGCTTCAAATCACTGCTCGGCGAGACCGCAGAATCTGATTTCTGGGCAGATGCCATCAGCTTTTCCGTTTCGGAAAAGGGAGAAATAAAGATATTTGCGGATATTAAAAAGGCTGCCGAAAACAAACCGGAACAGCCGGCAAAGGTTAACGACACAACTGATAAGAAATCCTTACAAGAACACAATATTCCCAAGGCGCAAAAGAACATGGGCCCCGGCGACATCATCAAAGTCGAAGCGGCAACCGTGGAAGATTTTCTGGCGAAGCTTAGAAATATTGCATAGTATATGGGCATAAAATCAAGAGGGCGCAGAGTTGTGCCCTCTTATTTTGCGCAAAAATAAGTATATTTTTAATGATTCGTAGGATATAATTTAGAAAGAATCCCAAAGTGGGACGGCGGAGTGAAAAGCCTATGAACAAAGACAAATACGGCATCAAAATGAAAGATTTCTGCAGGGAGCACGAAGCCTGGCTTGAAGGAGAACTGGCTGAGAGCGGGCCTTCCCGAAAACTTCTTGATATTCATCTTGAGAAGCTTAGATGGCTTCAGCACGAAAGGCTGGTGCACCTGATTGTTATGTGCATTACCATAGTCTGTGAACTGTTTTCTTTGTACTTCTCACTCGTGGTATTCAAGTCATTGGTTTCCATAGCGGTAACGCTTGTGATATTGGTGGTTTTGTTCTTTTATGTTCTTCATTATTTCTTTCTCGAAAACACCACTCAGCACTGGTACAGGCTGGCGGAGAGAATAATGCAGGGACTTGATTCATAGAAGGTAGAAACGGGACAGATAAGGGGGTTATTATGTTCAGCTTACTTACCAAAGACGAATCTAAAGTGCAGGAACGGGTGTCCTACGCGCTTCTTGCCGATTTAAATATCAACAGGATTCTGAACCTTGTGACCGCGGGCAAAGGTGACGAAGTCAGGAAGCTTTACGGTACTTTTCCTGCGGACGAAGAAGATGCCGCTTACAGAAGAGCTGTTTTTGCAGACATTAAGAAAGCGGGCGTTGCCGACATTTTTGATGAATTTCAGGACACTCTCAAGGAATGGGCGGCGATTAAAGAGAAGAAAGAAAAGTTCGATTTAAGCCTCCAGCAGTGTATCTGGTACGTGCGCGAGGTTCACGCGTATATCTCGGCTGTGGAACTGTTAAAAGAAAAACTTCCCACCACGAATCCCGAGTCCGAGGGAATGAAGGGCCTTCTTTCGCTTATCGATGAATATACCGGCAGCGAAGAGTATCAGAGCCTGAAGCAGACCGTCTATGCACTCTATGATGAGCTCATGGAATTCAGGGTTAAGGTCATCTATACAAGGGATAAATTTGTCATAACCGAAGGCACCGGCAAGGGAGCATATCAGGAAGCTCTGACCGCGAATTTCGACTGCAAGGACACTCCCTTTAAGAATCCTTTTCTTAACGATATCAACACTTCAGAAATCGAATACGAGACAGCCAAGCTTCTTATGAAGAAGCACAAGGCATTCGCGGAGTGGGTGGAAGCTTTCCTGGTGAATGCCAAAGAATATGTCAGGGAAGAATTTCTTCTTTTGAATAAAGAAGTTACATTCTATACGGCATACTATCGATTCATGACCGAGATGCAGAAAAACGGCCATGTCTTTACTGCGGGCGTAACCGAGGGCGACAAGTTCTCCGTATACGGTCTTTACGACCTTGCTCTCGCCTGCGCATACAGCGACAATGGCAACAACGTAATTCCCAACGATGCAGAGTTAAAAGAAGGCGAGAATTTCTTTGTAGTAACCGGCCCCAATCAGGGCGGCAAGACTACATTTGCAAGGAGTCTCGGCCAGCTTGTGTTCTTTTACAAAATGGGTCTGGATGTTCCGGCGGCAAAAGCAACCCTGCCCTATTACGGTTCACTTATGACGCACTTTTCGGTTGAAGAAAGCTCTGCAACCGGTCGCGGAAAACTGGTGGACGAACTTGAAAGGCTGAAACCCATTATGGAGCAGGACAACGCAGGCTCTTTTGTGGTAATCAACGAGCTTTTCACCACTGCGGCGCATTTGGATGCGTGTGTGATGGGCGAGAAGGTTTTGAAACATCTTATTGGCGAGGGCGCAAGGGGCGTATATGTAACCCACCTGAACGAACTCTCGAAAGCCGACAGGTCGGTTGTGAGCCTTGCGGCGCAGCTTGACGAGAACCTTAACCGTACCTTTAAAATAATCAGAAAAGAAGCCGAGGAGTATGTGGGCATCGATGCGCTGACCACCAAATACGGCCTGACTTACGAGCAGATAAAGGAGAGACTGGCATGAATGTAAATTTACTTTATCCCAACCGTAATCACAGCGACTCCGAAGCATATTTTGACTGGAACGAAATAGTTAAAGACCTGGGTCTTGACGTTCTGTTCAGGTCAGCGAGGAAGGACTCTGCCCTGGGACTTGGCGCTTCTTATACGGCAACGCAGGAGTACGAGAATCTTTCGCTGATTGTGAAGCGTGTCATGGCTGTTGCAATATCCAAAGAAGAAATTGCTTATAGACACGAAATCTTTCGAGACTGCCTCAAGCACGAGAGCTTTATTATGAGGCTCTATGTCATCTGCCAGGAGACCATATCCGGCTGGGAGCGTCTGGGGCGCAACAAAAAGCGCAGCGAATCCGGCGATTCAAGCGGCGGCCTTACGACGGATATAGAAGTGTTAAGGCTCATGGTTGACGGAATGACGCGCATTAAGGCGCTTTTTGAGGAGTACATTGAGGAACTTGGTTCCGCGGGCTTTAAGAATCTTTACAGCAGAATCGAGCAGGGATTTTCTTTTGAAAAGCAAAAGAATCTGGAGTCAGTGTTAAACGACTTATCCTTCTTTGCCACCACCAAGGTCAAAGAGGTTAAGAGAAACGTTTACGAATCCACCAATCCCATAATAGTGCTGGATGTGGGATTCGGCGACGGTCTTAAATTCACGGACCTTAAGCTTGACGAATTCACCAGTAAGACCGAGGCATATAGGGACCCCAACAGCCTTATTTCCAAGCTCAAGGGTCGCCTCAATAAGTTTAAAAAGCAGACCATTTCCATCCCCGGCAATCAGGGGCTTCAGGAAGATGCCCTGAAATTTGAAAAAGAAACAGTAGCCTTCGTAATGTCTTGCCTAAAGACCACTATCAACGAGTATGGTGCCTTCATAGACAGACTTCGCTTTGAATCGGGCTTTTATTTCGGCGCTGTCAATCTTAAGAATGAGATGAGGCGCTTCAGAGTGGACTACTGCTTCCCCGAGGTGGGTTCTTTTGACACTTTGGAATTTAAGAACTTAAAAGAAATTTCCATGGCCATCAGCCAAAGAAGAGATACCGTAGGCAACAGCGACAATCTCTCGGGCAAGATCCTGACGGTCATTACCGGCGCCAACCAGGGCGGCAAATCCACGTTCCTAAGAAGCGTTGGCATCGCTCAGATTATGATGCAGTGCGGCATGTTTGTGGCGGCCGAAGAGTACAAGGGCGGTCTTTTCCCGCAGTTCTTTACCCACTTCACCCGCCGCGAAGACAGCGCCATGAACAGCGGCAAACTTGACGAAGAGCTTAAGCGAATGGGGCGAATAGTCGATAATGTGACGCCCGGCGCCATCGTTCTTTTGAACGAATCCTTTGCCACCACCACGGAAAAAGAAGGCTCCGGCATCGCCTATGATATAGTGAAGGCCCTCAAAGAATGCGGCGTTAAGGTCATGACAGTAACACACCTCATGTCATTTGCCAGGCGTATGTACGAAGAAAGCGGCGGCTCTGAAAGCCCCGACTCCGTCTTCTTAAGCGCTGAGCGTCTGGAAAATGGCGCCCGTACCTATAAGATGATAAGGCACGAGCCTGAACTGTCGAGCTTTGGGCTGGAGCTGTATGAAAAGATTTTGCAGGAAGGAAGTAAGTAGAGATATATGAACAAGCGGGGCGACACTGTCGCCCCGTTAATTATTTGGCTGATTCGGCATGTTTGTCTAACTCACGCTTGGCAAAAGCGATGAGGTGGTCGATTTGAGCGTTCATATCGCTGCAATTTGGCTTAAGAACGCTTTCTCCCGGATGAATAATCTGGTTGGCACAGCCTCCACCACAGATGAATTTGTTAATACATTCCTTACACTCTGGCACGTTTTCAATATTTCGATTCAACATGCTATCGCTCTTTAAATTGTATGTTGGATAATAGGTTCCTATTGAGGCGTCCTTATTACCAAGAGCCACCGGGCATGAGTATATATATCCATATGGATCATAAATATATAATCGTTCCTCTGAGTCGCAATAACAGTATTGAGGATTGAATTTGTATTTTGGTAAAATCAAACTTTTTAAGAGTGGATATGAACTTAAAATAGCGACATTGTCGGCAATAGAGTATTCTTTACCTTTTGTTACGCTGTAAAGAGAGTTCAAATACAAATCTGTTTTTTCGGACTCATTTTCCTGCATAACAGCATGAAAATCAAACGAAAGCAATTTTTTTTCATAATACTTCTTGTACTTCTTTTTGAATTCTTCTCTTAAAGAAATACATTCTTCCCGATTAGAACCAGTCAAATTCATTCGGATTCGTATATGGAGATTGTCGGCCAGAGCAGATTCTATATTATTAATGATTCTGTCATATGTTCCTTCTCCGTTTACCAGCACGCGAGTTTTGTTGTGAGTCTCTCGAAATCCATCCAGAGTAACCATAATACGCGCTACATTAACCGACTTAAATAACGAAAGAAATTCATTTAAGAAATAGCCGTTAGTAGTAACACAATATGTCTCATTAGGTGCTTTTTGGAAGATGTAAGAAATAATGTCTTTAGTAGTTGGAAGAAGAGGCTCTCCGCCGAAAAGTTCGATACTGCTAATTGAGCCCTTATGAATTTCAAATATGCGATCAACCTGCTCTTTTGTGATGATTCCGGATTTTTCGTTGCAATGATATTGTTCAAAGCAGTACGGGCAAGAAAAATTGCACATATAAGTAAGTGCAATTACAAGTTTTTGAGAATTACCGGCTCGGTTAGCATGAGTATTCCTGCAAACAGCCATTATTTTATCAACGATTAGTTTTTCTTCTTCATCGTCTTTTACAAGAAATTGGTTATCAGATAAAGAGTCATATAGTAATGTCTCTTTTTCTGTTTTCGGAGTTATATTCTCTTCGTTTGCCCATTTTAGGAGGATATTTCGCTCTTCATTATAAAGAATGCCTACAAATGATGTGAGTGTATTAACTATAATGAATTGATTGTCATTGTTTCCAATTTCCTTGGTAAACATGTGCTTGATTAATTTCATATGATAAACCGTATCAAAGCGCGAATATGAATAATATCAGATTCGCGCTTTGAAAATTAAACATAGTAGTAATTTAGAAATTAGTGAAATTCGTTCTTGCAATTCTTATCGAGAGCACTGATATAATAACCATCATCTGAATTATCAATACCTTCAGCCACAAGATTTACAGCTTGATCATCAGTGAGATCAATTTCGCCCCATACAAAATCCTTAAGTTTAATCATTTTAATATACCTCCTTTGAATAGTATTATGTAATTCAGATTATACACCACATTTATCTGCATGTATATATTGTAAACGGAAACAAAATCGCCTGAAAATACGACAATGATATAGTTATGAGAAAAAGAAAAAGCGCAGGTGAAATTTCATCACATGCGCTTTGACTATTGATATAAAAAAATTACTTCTTTCTGCAATTTTCAATAAGACTTACAATGGTAAGAATCGGTTGCAACTGTCCTGATTTGGTCATAGCCTCGATGTAGGTCTGACGGTTGCAGAAGAGCTCCTGAACCGAAGAGGTGAGGGTTTCGGGAGTCATGTCTTTTTCCGCAAGAACCATGGAGAAGCCCTGAGCGGCAAAAGAATCTGCGTTTAATATCTGGTCACCGCGGCTGCCTGCGTCAAGGGGAATCAGGAGGTTGGGCTTATGAAGCGCCAGAAGCTCGCAGATGGCATTGGCGCCGGCGCGGGAGATGACTACGTCCGATGCGGCGAAGGCATCCTTTAAGTCTTCTTTTAAATATTCAAACTGTTTGTAGCCCAATGTATCGTTGAGGCTTTCGTCCAGGTTTCCTTTACCGCAGAGGTGGATGACCTGGAAGTCCTTCAAAAGAATGGGAAGACTCTTTCTGACACATTCGTTGACAAGTCTTGAGCCCTGACTTCCGCCGATTACCATCAAAACGGGCTTGAATTCGTGGAATCCGCAAAGGTCGAGGCCTTTCTTGCGAACGCCTTCGGTCAACTCTTCACGAATGGGGGTGCCGGTGAGAACGCCTTTGTCCGCGGGAACATAGTGCATGGTCTCGGGGAAGTTACAGCAAATCTTCTCGGCTACGGGAATGCAGAGTTTATTGGCAAGGCCGGGTGTAATATCCGATTCGTGGATAATACAGGGAATCTTCAAAGCATGAGCCGCTCTGACGATGGGAACGCTTACGAAACCGCCCTTGGAAAAAACAATATCGGGGTTAATCTCCTTAAGCGCAGCCTTGGCTTCTGCGTATCCGTGAATAATCCTGAAAGGATCCGTAAAATTCTTTAAATCAAAATAACGACGAAACTTACCGGTGGAAACTCCGTAATAGGGGATACCGTAGTCTTCGATAAGACGTTTCTCGATACCGTCCTTGGAACCGATGTAACTGATCTCATAGCCGGCTTTTTTAAGCTCGGGCATAAGAGCGATATTGGGAGTTACGTGACCGGCGGTGCCGCCGCCTGTTAATACTATTTTCTTGCTCATTATACTGCCTTCTTTGACATATACTCTTTGAGTGCTACTGCGAGCTGGTCGGGACAGGATGTGTTACGGGGACCGCAGGTGATGCCCGATAAACGATCGATTGCTTCTTCAACAAGCATGCCTTCGATTAAAGCGGCTACACCCTTGTGATTGCCGTCGCATCCGCCTGTAAAACGAACATCGTGTACACGACCGTCCATAACTTCAAAATCTATTCCTACAGCACAAATTCCTTTGGGTGTGAAATGCATAAAGCAGACCTCACTTTCAAAACAAATCCGATTTATAGTTCCTCATTATAGCACAAATCCGTTAAAGTGATGGTATAATAATTGTCAAATATATCAACATATAACTTGAATTTTTGGAGGAAATTGCCTTGAAAATGATTTCTTGGAACGTAAATGGCCTTCGCGCCTGCGTTGATAAAGGATTTACGGATTTCTTTAAGGAGGCTTCGGCAGACTTCTTTTGCCTGCAGGAGACCAAGCTTCAGGAGGGTCAGATAGACTTACAGCTCCCCGAAGGCTACAAGGGTTACTGGAACTATGCGGAGAAAAAAGGATACTCGGGAACCGCTATTTTTACGAAGCATGAGCCCATAAGCGTGACTTACGGCATCGGAGTGGACGAGCACGACCACGAGGGTCGCGTAATTACGCTTGAATACGACAATTTCTTTTTCATAACCTGCTACACCCCCAACTCTCAGGATGAGCTTCGCCGCCTGGATTATCGCATGAAGTGGGAGGACGATTTCCTGGCATACATTAACGGTCTTAAGAAAAAGAAACCCGTGATTTTCTGCGGCGACTTAAACGTGGCCCATCAGGAAATCGACTTAAAGAATCCCAAGACCAACCGCAGAAATGCAGGCTTTACCGATGAAGAGAGAGGCAAGATGACGGACCTTCTGGCAAACGGATATGTGGATTCTTTCCGCTATCTCTATCCCGACCAAAAGGACATCTATTCCTGGTGGTCTTACAGATTCCACGCAAGAGAGAAGAATTCGGGCTGGCGTATCGACTACTTTATTGTATCGGATGATATTAAGGACAAGATTCAAGATGCCAAGATTCATACGGAAATCTTCGGCTCCGACCACTGCCCCGTGGAACTCGACATTGAACTGTAGGATTGCTTATTCTTGAAAAGAAGAGTTAAATCGATTAAGATAGAGTTGCACGAAATTTTACGGAAATAAAAACCAATATTTACATTTGGAGGAAAAATACATGGTTTCATGGAACAATCTTGACACGCTTAAGAGCTTTAAGAAGCTTGAGAGCACCAAAAGAGTGGACTTAAAGGCGGTTATGAGCGGAGAATCCGGCGCTAAGAGAGTTAAGGGCTACAGTGTGCCTATGGCATGCGGTCTTTCTTTTAACTACGCAGCCAAGGCAGTTGACGAGGAGGTTCTTACCGCTTTGGAAGAACTTGCAGCCGAAGCCGAACTTACCGAAAAGTTCAAGGCTTTATACAACGGCGAAGTTATCAATACAGGTGAGAAGCGTCTCGTACTTCACCAGCTTACCAGAGGCATGCTCGGTGACAAAGTTGTGGCTGACGGCGTAGACAAGAGAGAATTCTACGTAGGCGAGCAAAAGAAGATTGCTGATTTTGCCAACAAAGTACATAATGGCGAAATCACCAATGCCAAGGGCGAAAAATTTACAACAGTAGTTCAGATCGGTATCGGCGGAAGTGACTTAGGTCCCCGCGCTATGTACATCGCTCTTGAGAACTGGGCCAAGAAAACCGGCAACTTCAAGATGGAAGCTAAATTCATCTCAAACGTTGACCCCGACGATGCGGCAGCAGTACTTAACAGCGTAGACGTTGCTCATTCAATCTTCGTACTGGTATCCAAGTCCGGTACCACACTTGAGACTCTTACCAACGAAGCTTTCGTTAAGGATGCGTTAAAAAACGCAGGTCTTGATGCTTCCAAGCACATGATTGCGGTTACCAGTGAGACTTCACCTCTTGCCAAGAGCTCCGATTATCTTGCAGCTTTCTTTATGGACGATTACATCGGCGGACGTTTCTCCTCAACTTCAGCGGTTG
>JAEEGK010019953.1_pt1 | contig 14313 bp, 15 predicted proteins | sample 8958771 | NCBI WGS metagenome assembly JAEEGK01 (sample SAMN16246547, study PRJNA631951) | gut metagenome | biome: gut microbiome; feature: rumen; material: SC-attached | host: Bos | place: Iran: Karaj | collected 2018-10
ATGAGACCGCCGGAATCACCAAGGAAGACCGAATCCATATCACTCCGGGTTATGGTCTGTGGACTGCCGGTATCGGTTTCCAGGCTGGCTGTGAACGGCTTGGAGCAATGGCTATCCCTATGGGTCCCGGCAATACCGATAAACAGATCAAGATGATGATCGATCTTAAATCCACTGTCCTTTGTGCTACTTCATCCTATGCTCTCCTCCTGGCGGAAGAGATCGAGAAGCGCGGCGTCCGCAATCAGATCCATCTTAAGAAGGGCGTCATCGGTTCTGAGCGCTGGGGCGATACCATGCGTAAACGAATCGCTAATGAACTAGGTGTTGAACTTTTTGATATCTATGGTCTTACAGAGATCTATGGACCGGGCATCGGCATCAACTGTACGAAAGATGCCCCTATGCATATCTGGGACGATTATATCTATCTCGAGATCATCGATCCTAAGACAGGAAAGGTCCTTCCTGATGGGGAGAATGGTGAGATCGTCATTACGACTCTTGTCAAAGAAGGCGCGCCTCTTATCCGTTATCGAACTCACGATCTTTCTAGGATCATTCCTGAAAAATGTTCCTGCGGTATGACATATCCCCGCATCGACCGCATCATTGGAAGGTCTGATGATATGGTCAAGGTCAAGGGCGTCAACATTTATCCGGGACAGATCGAAGATGTCCTGAAGCATATCGAAGGCGTATCCAGCGAGTATCAGGTCATGATCGATCATATGAATGGCAAAGACATTATGACCCTCTTCTTCGAGATGGATCTTGGTTACTCCAAGAAGGCTCTTGAAGATGCAGTTGGTGCCGAATTCAAGACAAAAGTCGGTCTGACAATCGTTCCTATGGGTGTTGCTATCGGTGAACTGCCCCGATCTGAGAAGAAGTCCCGCAGAATCTTTGATAACAGGTATTAGTCTTCCCAAAAATACTTTTAAGGGCCGCCACTACCAAAGTGACGGCCTTTTTGTTTTGAAGCTCTAGACATGTTGTTTTGTCTATAATAATTAAAAGGTGACCGATATGAATGCAGAAAACCAAAAGGTACTGGAACGTCTGAAAAAGGGCAACGAAACCTATGTTGAGAATGGAAAACAACTTGGCGATGTGTCTTCTGAGATACGTCTTAAGACTGCGGCGGAAGGGCAGCATCCTTATGCCATCGTGATAACCTGTTCAGATTCAAGGGTTATTCCGGAAGCCGTCTTTTCGGCAGGAATAGGAGAGCTTTTCGTTATCCGTGTTGCAGGCAATGTCCTCGACAATCATCAGCTTGGTAGTATCGAATATGCTTTTTCGCATTTGGATGCCAATCTCATCGTGATGCTGGGCCATACCCATTGCGGTGCGATAGGCGCATCTCTGCACAGCCATGGCGGCGAGGATATGTATATCAAATATATCGTCGATGATATCAAGGAAGCAGTCGGAGATGAGACAGACGATCATGAAGCCACTGTTTTGAATGTAAAACATGGTGTGAAGATGATCGTGGACACATTTGAAGACCATCCGGAATTAGAGCATAAGGATTTGGATATAATAGGCGCTGTATATGATATCGAGACTGGCTTAGTCCAGTGGTTATGATCGTAGAAATCTTTTGAAAATAAGATAAGGATACTTCAATGGAACTTGATGAACAAGAACTCAAAGACGGACTGAAATATATCGTCGGTACCTGGCAGGTGGATTACCTGGTCAATGCTTTTTCGGATGATTTGGCACATATCCCCGCTGCGGAATTTAAGAGTGATGACGGAACTGATTTTACAGCTATCCAATATGAATTCTTTGAAGATCACACCATGCTGATGAGGAATACTGCAAACGGTGTGGAGTCAAAAGGTACCTGGGAACAGACGGACAGGTATGATTACCATTACACCGTTGGCGATTTTCTTAAGATTCCTGAAGGCGATTTCAAAGAGGCAGCCGAGAGGCTAAGCGTTCAGGATGGACACCTTGTTTTCAGTATTGCCTTCCTCGCTGTGGCGATGAATAAGATCGCTGATGGCGTTGTCACCAAAGATCCCGATATCGGTGATATTGAAATGACTGCCGAGGATTTGGCAAAACTTGATATCGTCGGTCGATACGAAGTCGCAAAACTATTTTCATTTATAAATGACAATACGGGTTTTTTCACCAGAGAAGAAGTTAAGGCCGATTGTGATAAGAGGCTTGCTGCCGGTGAAATGGACGAAGGGGAAGCTAAAGAAGCCCTAGAAATGTTTGATTTTATCACCGAGTTTGGGGCTGATCATAAGATCAGAACCTGGTCAAAAATTCCTGATGGAGTATCTCAGAAAGAACTCGACGATGCTAAAAAAGCAGGCCATATTCTCGATTATAAAGATGGAATGTTCTGCCGTGGAGAACAGAACTGGAAGTCCATTAATGGAAAGTTTTATTACGATACTGGTGAGCATAGAGAACTATTCGGCGAGGAGCAGTCGTCCTGGGATGAGATTGCCTTTGATGAAGAAGGCCTGATGCCGTTCATGAGCGGTATGGGCCTGTTGAGGAAGATCGCATAAAGTTCGATCATATAAGCAATTTACAGGGGTAGGTGTCATGCAGAGAAAAGTCGAGATCATGGATGATGTGGCAATCAAGCGCGGGCTCGCGAGGATCACACACGAGATAATCGAGCAGAACCAGGGTGTAGACAACATCTGTCTTCTCGGCATCAAGCGCCGTGGTGTGCCTCTGTCTAAAATGCTGGCCGAGAACATAAAAAAGTTTGAAGGCATCGATGTTCCTGTCGGGTATATCGATATCACTCAACATAGAGATGATCTGACAGAAGCTGACAAAGCCGGCGCCGAGATCGACTATTATCTCCCCTGTAATATCAATGATATGCGAGTGATATTAGTAGATGACGTTCTTTTCACCGGCCGTACAGCGAGGGCTGCTATCGAGGCTGTATTCGAACATGGCCGGCCTAAGACTCTGCAGTTTGCTGTATTGGTCGACAGAGGTCATCGGGAAGTTCCAATCAGAGCTGACTATGTTGTGAAGAATATACCGACATCTCTTCGCGAGAACGTATCTGTTTGTGTCGAAGAGATCGATGGTGAATCGGCAGTCTACATTACGAGTGACGATGAATAACGAGAGACTCGAAAAACAATTAGCTTTCGCACTTGAGATCGACAAAGAAAAGAATGTTTTCAGGCATACCAGTCTTTCTGGGCACGGGCGTAAGGAGAACGATGCTGAACATGCCTGGCATATGGCTGTCATGGCATATCTTCTGAAAGAATACTCCAACGAGGATATTGATATCTCCAAGGTCATGATCATGTGTCTGATCCACGACATTGTTGAGATCGAGGCCGGTGATTCCTATGCCTATGATGAGAATGAGATGGCTACTCAAAAGGAACGTGAAGACGCCGCTAAAGAAAAGATCTTCTCTATGCTTCCGGATGATCAGAAAGAAGAATTCATTGCACTCTTCGATGAATTCGAAGCCTATGAGACCCCTGAAGCCAGATTTGCGCATGTTATGGATAACTTGCAGCCTTTGATACTGAATAATAGTAACAACGGTGGAGACTGGAAAGAGAACAATGTGACCGCCAAGCAGGTCTATGCCAGGCAAAGCCTTAATAAGCTCGGATCCGAAAAACTATATGAAATAACAGACGAGATCCTCAAAGAAAATATCCGAAAAGGAAATCTTCTCTAGGTACAAATTGTTTTTTACTGCAACATCAGCAGTATGTTAAAATTACCGAAATTGATCTTTAAGACGATACAGAGAGATCGGCAAGATTAAGTAATATAGGTACGGGGACAAATGCGATGTCCTGCATAAATGTAACTATAAGTCTTGCCGCGAAAAGCAAGGCTTTTTTGTTATAAAGGGAAATGCAATGGACAACACAAATGAAATAATCATCTTCAAGCCGGACCGATATCCCGCTTTCGAACCGGACTTCAAACGTTTTCTTTCCCCATCTGATAAGAATTATGTGATCTTCCCTGGTTTTTGTGATGTGCATGTTCACTTCCGAGAACCAGGTTTTTCATATAAAGAGACTATCGAAACGGGGACCAAAGCGGCAGCACATGGTGGATACACTGTTGTGTGTACTATGCCGAATCTTAATCCTGTTCCTGACTCTGCAGAAAAACTTGCGATTGAGCAGGAGATCATCGACCGCGATGCCGTCATTGATGTCATCCCTTATGGTTCCATTACTGTGAATGAAGACGGCAAAGAACTCTCTGATATGGATGTGCTTGCGCCTAAAGTGATTGCCTTCTCTGATGATGGAAAAGGCATTCAGGAAGAAGATATGATGCGGAAGGCAATGATCAAAGCCAAGTCGCTCGGAAAGATGATCGTTGCGCATTGTGAAGATAAATCGCTTATCCACGGTGGATATATCCACGATGGTGAGTACGCGAGACTTCATGGCCACATCGGCATTTCGTCTGAAAGTGAATGGAGACAGATCGAACGGGATGTTCGGCTCTCAAAAGAGACCGGATGTGCCTATCATGTCTGCCATGTTTCCACTAAAGAAAGTGTCGAGATCATTAGACAAGCCAAAAAAGAGGGCATCAACGTTACTTGCGAGACTGCACCTCACTATCTGGTATTGACTGATATGGATCTGAAAGAAGATGGTTTCTTTAAAGTCAATCCGCCATTACGAAGTGAAGCCGACCGACAGGCCCTTATTGAAGCGCTGAAAGACGGCACTATCGATATCATCGCGACGGATCATGCTCCGCATACCATTGAAGAAAAGTCAAAGGGGCTCAAAGACAGTGCCTTTGGTTATACAGGTATCGAGACGGCCTTTCAGGTCTTGTATACCGATCTGGTGAAGACGGGGATCATCCCGTTGGAAAAACTCATCGAACTATTGGTAGTGAATCCAAGAAAACGATTCGGTATACCTTTTACCAACGACTTTACGGTCTGGGATCTGTCCTACGAATCAACAATAGATCCCCAAAATTTTATTTCCAAGGGCAAGGCTATGCCCCTCATCGGCAAACAAGTGTTTGGCAAATGCATACTCACGGTTGCCGGCGGAAAGATAGCATATGAGAGCAAGGATTAGGGAGAGAAAAAAGTGGCTAAGAGAACAGACATAAAGAAGGTACTCATCATCGGTTCCGGTCCGATTATCCTCGGGCAGGCTGCCGAATTTGACTATGCAGGCACGCAGGCCTGTCTGGCTTTGAAAGAAGAGGGATATGAAGTCATCCTCTGTAATTCCAATCCTGCGACCATCATGACCGATACCTCCATTGCAGACAAGGTCTACATGGAGCCGCTGACTCTTGAATTCGTATCAAGGATCATCAGGATCGAACGTCCTGATGCCATCGTTCCCGGTATCGGCGGTCAGACCGGTCTCAACCTTGCCGTGCAGCTCGAAAAGTCCGGCGTCCTTAAAGAATGCGGCGTCGAACTGCTGGGTACTCCCAGGGCTAGTATCGAGAGAGCGGAAGACAGAGAGCTCTTCAAGGAGATGTGCATCTCCATCGGCGAACCTGTGATTCCCTCTGAGATCACTTATGATATCGAAGCTGCCAAGAAGGCGGCGCTCGAGATCGGCTATCCCGTTGTCCTCCGTCCTGCCTTCACACTCGGCGGCACCGGCGGCGGTTTCGCCAATAATGAAGAAGAGCTTTATGAGATCGCTGTCAACGCCTTCAATCTTTCTCCGGTCCATCAGGTACTCGTCGAAAAGAGCGTAAAGGGCTATAAAGAGATCGAATTTGAAGTCATGCGAGACTCCGAAGACCATGTCATCACCATCTGCGGTATGGAGAACGTCGATCCGGTTGGTGTCCATACTGGTGACAGTATCGTAGTTGCTCCCATCCTGTCTCTCAATGACCACGATCTTAAGATGCTCAATGACAGTGCATTGAAGATTATTCGCGAATTAGGTGTTGCCGGCGGCTGTAATGTTCAGTTTGCTCTCAATCCTGAATCCAGCGAATACTTCCTCATCGAAGTCAATCCCCGCGTCTCCCGATCTTCCGCTCTGGCTTCTAAGGCCAGCGGCTATCCCATTGCCCGTGTCACTGCCAAGATTGCAGTCGGCATGACTTTGGATGAGATCCCGGTAGCCGGCGGAACGGCAGCAGGTGAACCTAGCCTTGACTATATCGTTGCTAAGTTCCCGCGCTTCCCCTTCGATAAATTTGCTTCTGCTCCCAATACCCTTGGTACTCAGATGAAAGCCACGGGCGAAGTGATGGGCATCGGCTCCAACCTAAAGGAATGTTTCTTAAAATCCGTCCGTTCTCTTGAGATTGGCGTAAAGCATCTCTATCTGCCCAAATTTGATTCATATACCAATGATGAACTCTATAAATACATCGCGACTTTCCGCGACGATAATATCTTTGCTATCACCGAATTACTCAGACGCGGTGCTTCTATCGAAAAGCTCCATGAGATCACCATGATTACGGAACTCTTCCTGAATACGTTCAAGGAGATCGTCGATCTGGAATTGAAACTTAAGAATAATCCCGGAGATCTCGACGTTCTCAAAGAAGCAAAAGTAGCAGGTTTCTCCGATCCTTATATCGCAAAGCTTTGGTCCGTTCCGGAGATCAGCATCTATCAGAAGAGAAAGGCAAACGGTATTGTTCCTGTCTTCAGGATGGTCGATACTCTGCATACCGGTAAGTACATCGCTTATCTTTACTCCTCTTATACAGGCAAGAACGATTCCAGATTAGACAACGTCAAGAAAGTCGTTGTCCTGGGTGCCGGCCCCATCCGTATCGGCCAGGGCGTGGAATTCGACTATTCCACTGTCCATGCTGTCCAGACTATCAAGCGTGCAGGCTATCAGTCCATCATTATCAATAACAATCCTGAGACCGTATCCACTGATTACACAATGGCCGACAAACTCTACTTTGAACCGCTGACTCCTGAAGATGTCATGGCCATCATCGATTTTGAATCTCCCAATGGAGTCATCGCCTCACTCGGCGGACAGACTGCTATCAACCTTGCACAGCCTCTAATGGAAAGAGGGGTTGGTCTTATCGGCACTGACTGTGCCGCGATCGAACGTGCCGAGAACCGTGACAGCTTCGAAAAACTGCTTGTTGATCTCGATATTCCCCAGCCGCCCGGTCGTGCTGTTACCCGTATCGAAGACGGTATCAAGGCGGCCAACGAGATCGGTTATCCTGTGTTGGTCAGACCTTCATTCGTACTCGGGGGACGCGCCATGCAGATCGTTGCAAATGACGAGCAGCTCAAACACTATCTTAAGACTGCCGTAGAGATCGATTCTGAAAAACCGGTCCTGGTCGATAAATACATCAACGGCAAGGAAGTTGAGATCGATGCTATCTGTGACGGTGTCGATGTCTTTGTACCCGGCATCATGGAGCTCGAAGAGAAGACCGGTATCCATTCCGGAGACTCTATCAGTGTTTATCCTACTTTCAGCCTTTCTGATAAGGTCAAGGGCGTTATCCTGACTTATGCCAAGAAGCTGGGTATCGGTATCGGCATCAAGGGTCTATACAACATCCAGTTCATCGTCGATCCTTCCGATAAGGTCTACATCATCGAAGTCAATCCCAGATCATCCAGAACGGTCCCGTTCCTGTCTAAATCCACTGGTTATTCCTTGGCGGACATTGCGACAGAGGTCATCCTGGGTAAGTCCCTGAAAGAGCAGGGCATCTTCGAATTATGCCCGACACCTAAAGAAAAGTTCTACGTGAAAGTGCCCGTATTCTCCTTCAATAAGATCAAGGGCCTCGATGCTTACCTGTCGCCGGAGATGAAGTCGACCGGTGAAGCCATCGGTTACGATGATAAGCTCAACCGTGCTCTCTATAAGGCGCTCATCGCGGCAGGCGTAAAACTGGAGAACAACGGTACGATCCTGGCCACTATCGCTGATAAGGACAAGGAAGATGCGCTTCCTCTTATCCAGCGTTTCTATAATCTGGGCTTTAATGTCTGTGCCACAGCCGGCACGGCCAAGTTCCTTAAGGAGCATGGTATCAAGACCCATGTGATGAAAAAGATCAGCGATGGAAGCAATGATATCCCTGATGCCATCAGACAGGGTAAAATTGCATATGTGATAAACACCCGGGACATCAGTTCGGTATCTGATGCCGCCAGCGACGGCGCTGCGATCAGGTACCTGGCGACGGAGAACAATGTATCGATCTTTACTTCTCTCGATACTGTCAGGGTGCTCCTGGATGTAATGGATGAGATAACATTGAAAGTCTCGACTATCGACGCGTAGGTTTTGATATGAAAGAAGTTTTATTCAAGATCCTGGAAAACAAAAAGATTGCCAAAGATATCTATGAGATGAAGCTTTCGGGCGACACGTCTGATATCACCAGACCCGGTCAGTTCATCGATTTGAAGCTCGACGGTTTCTATCTGAGAAGACCTATCTCGGTCTGCGACCTTGAAGGTGATCAGCTGACCATCATCTATAAGATACTTAGCAATGGAACAGTAGCCATGACTGAATACCCGGCAGGAAAGACCGTTCCTGCTCTTTCGGGATTGGGGAACGGTTATGATACTGCGCTCAGCGGCTCGCATCCTCTCCTGATCGGCGGAGGTGTCGGCATCCCGCCTTTGTATCTCCTTGCCCGTGAGCTTCGCAAGGAAGATAAAAAAGTCTCCGTGATCCTGGGTTTCAATGTCGAGGATGAGATCTTCTATCTGGAAGAATTCAAGAAGCTGGGCTGTGAAGTCGCTGTCACCACAGTCGATGGCAGCTTTGGTATTCAGGGTTTTGTTACCAATGCAATTCCTGACGAATATTCGTTCTTCTATACCTGCGGTCCTGAACCGATGCTGAAAGCTGTCTATAAAGCAACTAAGACATCGGGGCAGTTCAGCTTCGAAGCACGCATGGGATGCGGTTTCGGCGCCTGCATGGGCTGCAGCTGCAAGACACTGACTGGATATAAGAGGATCTGTGTCGACGGACCGGTCATGATGAAGGAGGAGATATTATGGGAAGACTAAGCGTCAACTTATGCGGTATCGAACTTGATAATCCCGTGATCCCTGCCTCCGGCACTTTCGGATTCGGTTACCAGTTCGTCAAGTTTTACGACATCAATTGCCTGGGCACTTTTTCTTTCAAGGGCACGACCAAGGAAGCACGCTATGGAAATCCGCTTCCCAGGATCGCAGAATGTGAAGCCGGCATGCTGAATTCTGTCGGACTCCAGAATCCCGGTGTAGATGAAGTGATCTCAAAAGAGATTCCCAGGATGCAGAAATGCTTCAAAAAACCTGTTATGTCCAATGTCAGCGGGTTTTCCATCGATGAATATGTATATGTATGTGAGAAGCTGGATACAGTTGACGCCATCGGGTGGCATGAAGTGAATATCAGCTGTCCCAATGTTCATGGCGGCGGTATGTCTTTCGGTACCGATCCCAAGATGGCCGCTGAGGTCACCAAGGCTGTCAAGGCTGTTACCAAAAAACCTATTATCATGAAGCTCTCACCGAACGCTCCTGATATCGTGGCGGTCGCTAAGGCCTGCGAGGAGGCTGGTGCTGACGGGATCAGCCTCATAAATACTATCCTTGGTATGCGTATCAATCTCAGGAACAAAAAGCCCATCCTGGCTAACACCATGGGCGGATTTTCAGGACCGGCTATCTTCCCGATTGCATTGAGGATGGTCTATCAGGTCGCTAAAGCAGTGAATATTCCAGTGATCGGTATGGGCGGCGTCTCCAAAGCTGATGATGTCATCGAAATGATGATGGCCGGAGCCACTGCTGTCCAGGTGGGCGCGGCCAACGTTGTCGATCCTTTGGCTTGCAAGAAGATCATCGACGACCTTCCTGCAGCTCTGGATAAGTACCGTATCAATGACTTAAAAGATATCATCGGAGGTGCATTCAATGGGTAAAGATGTGATCGTTGCCTGTGATTTTGCATCGGCAAAAGAGACTTTTTCTTTTTTAGATAAACTTGGTGATGTAAGGCCGTTCGTCAAGATCGGCATGGAACTTTATTACGCAGAAGGTCCTTCTATCGTGCGGGAGCTCAAAAGACGTGGGCATAAGGTCTTCCTCGATCTTAAGCTTCACGATATCCCGACGACTGTTAAGAAAGCCATGGCGGTCCTCTCGAATCTCGATGTCGATATCTGTAATCTGCATGCGGCCGGCACTAAAGCCATGATGCAGGCGGCTGTCGAGGGCCTGACACGACCAGATGGATCCCGACCTCTTTTGATTGCAGTCACCATGCTGACTTCGACCGATCAGGAAGCTCTTGAAAAAGATATCCTGATCAGAGAGCCCATTGATGAAGTCGTGATGAAATATGCACTGAACGCTAAAGAGGCTGGGCTCGACGGCGTGGTCTGTTCTCCGTTGGAGGCCGGCAAAGTCCATGATACCTGTGGGAAAGATTTTATTACGGTGACACCGGGTGTCAGGTTTGCTGAGAGCAGTAACGACGATCAGAAACGTATCATGACTCCGGCTGACGCCAAAAAAGTCGGATCGGATTATATCGTCGTTGGACGTCCGATAACTAAGGCAGATGATCCCCTGGCGGCATATGAAAGATGCTGCCGTGATTTCATAGGATAGGAAGTTATTATTATGGAACTGAACAAACTTATCGCAAAAGACCTTCTCAAGATCAAGGCGGTCTTCTTCCGCCCTGAGGAACCATTTATCTGGGCCAGCGGTATCAAGAGTCCTGTTTATTGTGATAACCGGCTGACTTTGACCTCCGTCGACGTCAGGAACGATGTCGAGAATGGCCTGGCTGAGCTCATTAAGACGAACTACCCCGAAACAGAAGTGTTGATGGGCACATCCACTGCTGGTATCGCCCATGCAGCTATCACTGGTCATATCATGGGACTTCCCATGGGATATGTAAGAGGCAGCGCCAAGGATCACGGCCGCCAGAATCAGATCGAGGGCAGGCTCGAAGCCGGCCAGAAGGTGGTGGTCGTCGAAGATCTCATCTCTACCGGCGGCAGTGTCATCGAAGTTGTCGATGTACTGAGAGAGGCTGGAGCGGAAGTCCTCGGTATCGTCTCGATCTTTACTTACAATATGAAGAAGAGCAAGGACCGACTTGCTGAGGCGAATGTGAAGAATGTGTCTATGACGGATTTTGATACTATCGCACAGGTGGCCGCTGAAGAGGGTTACATCAAGGAAGAAGATATCAAGAGGCTGATAGCCTTCAGAAATAATCCATCTGATGAGAGCTGGATCGGAGGAAAATAGAAATGCGCAGCATTATCGACATACTCGACCTGACGACTGATGAGATCGAATCTCTTATAAAGGAAGCACTTTCGATCATCGATGATCCGAAAGCTTATGCTCATCTATGTGACGGCAAAGTGCTTGCCACACTCTTTTATGAGCCGTCTACCAGGACCCGCCTTAGTTTTGAATCGGCAATGTACGGACTGGGAGGACAGGTAATCTCTATGGCTAGCGCCGACTCTTCGTCAGCTGCCAAAGGCGAGAGTGTAGCTGATACCGCCAAAGTCGTGTCGTGCTATGCCGATATCATCGCCATGCGTCACTTCAAGGAAGGTGCCACCCAGGTTGCAGCAAACAATGCTGCTGTCCCTGTCATCAATGCCGGTGATGGTGGTCACTGCCATCCGACTCAGGCGCTTGCGGATCTCTTCACGATCTACCGTGAAAAGGGCTCTTTCAATGACTTGACCATCGGTCTTTGCGGAGACTTAAAATTCGGACGAACGGTCCACTCCTTCATCCGTGCGCTTTCACGCTATAGCGGAGTCAAGTTTATGCTCATCTCGCCGGAGGAATTAAAACTTCCCAGCTATGTGAAGAAGGATGTGCTGCAGCATAACGGCATCCCCTATGTTCAGACCACCGATCTCGAGTCGGTGCTTCCTGAACTGGATATCCTATATATGACACGTGTTCAGAAGGAAAGGTTCTTCAATGAGGAAGATTATTTGAGACTCAAGGACAACTATATCCTGACTCCCGAAAAACTGAAGCTGGCCAAACCTGACATGTCGATCATGCATCCGCTTCCCAGGGTCAACGAGATCAGTGTTGCGGTCGATGAAGATCCCAGAGCCTGCTATTTCAAGCAGGTACTGAATGGCAAATATATCAGAATGGCTCTCATCCTCATGCTCCTCAAGGAGGCAAAAGCATTATGAAGATCGATTCTATAAATAATGGTATCGTTATCGACCATATCACAGCAGGCAAGGGTCTCACGATCTTTGAACTGCTGCATCTGAACGAGCTTGAGAATTCTGTGGCTATCATTAAAAACGTTTCCAGTTCCAAATCCGGTAAGAAAGACATCATCAAGATCGATGCCAATATCGAAGTCGATCTGGATATCATCGGGTATGTCGATCCCGGAGCTACCGTTAATATCATCAAGAATGGGGCTGTTGCTGAAAAGCGAAAACTGGCGCTGCCGGAAAAGCTTACCAATGTCTTGAAGTGCAAAAATCCCCGTTGTATCACGACTGTTGAACAGGAGCTCAAGCAGGAATTTATTCTCACCGACAAAGAGAACAGAGTTTATCGCTGCCGTTATTGTGAGACAAAGGCAGAATAGTATCCATTCTTTTCGAGGCATAAGCTGTTTTGTATTTCCCAGTACAGAACAGCTTATTTGTTTTACATAATTTCACTGCTTTGAAGTGATATATATTCGTTTTTCGAATAGTGTATACATCAAATTCACTTTTTACGGCCAATATGATAAAATGGTCAAAATTTCGTTTGCTTTAGGAGAAAAAGTGGTCAGAAAAACATCTAAAGTGTCCATGACTGCAGAGTCTACCAGCACCGTCGGCAGTCAACGGAATTATGAAATCATGCTGGTACTCAACTCAGCTTTGTCTGATGAACGAGTTGAAGCTATTACTGATAGTGTTCGACAGATTATCATCAACGGACAGGGCACAGTAGCTGACGTCAAAAACTTCGGTAAAAGACGTTTGGCTTATCCCATCAAACATCATGGCGATGGTATTTACATCTTGATTAACTACACCCTGTTATCAACCGTCAACCAGTCAATCGAGAATCTTCTCAACATCACAGAAGAAGTACTCCGCTACATGATCGTTCTTCACGAATAAGTGAAAAGGATTAAGAGTCATGGTTAGTTTGAACAAGGTTATGCTGATCGGTCGTGTTGGCACCGACCCTGAATGCAGATACACTCCCTCCGGAGTCCCTGTAGTCAGTTTTCGTTTGGCCGTTTCTAGATTTCATACGTCCAGCGATGGTCAGAGACAGCAGGATACCGATTGGTTTACCGTAGTTGCCTGGAACAAGCTTGCCGAGCAGTGCAACAACTACCTTTCTAAGAGGCGACTCGTCTATGTTGAAGGCAGACTGCACACTAGAAGCTGGGAAAGCGACGGAAAGACCAACTACAGAACTGAAATCGTGGCCAGTGTCGTTACTTTCCTGGATCGACAGGAATCGAACGAAGGCGGAAAAGCCTCTGACATCATGGAAGATGATGGCACGCTTGACATCTCATTTGACGATGGTGGCATCGTTGAACTCGACTAGAAATTAATTAGGAGCATTTGAATATCATGGCAGAAATTAAGAAAGCCCCCTTCAAGGGAAATCGTGGTGGCAGATGGAACGGCAAATTTGCCGCAAAGCGCAAATTCTGCGCATTCTGTGCCAATAAAGTTGAATACATCGATTACAAAGACATCGCAATGTTAACTCGTTACATCTCCGATCGCGGCAAGATCGAACCTCGCCGACGCACCGGTACCTGTAACCGACATCAGCATGCACTCGCACTTGCTATCAAGCAGGCACGACATATCGCATTGCTTCCTTTCGTCCCCGAGCATATCCACAAGCAGGGCATGGTCCCTCCTTTGACTACGGGTGCACCGAAAGCTGAAAAGGCCCCTGCAGAAGCAGCACCTGCTGCCGAAGCTCCAGCTGTTGAAGCTGCAGCCGAAGCCCCTGTTGCTGAAGCACCTGCCGCAGAAGAAGCTGCTGCTGAATAGTTTAATTTTTTGTGATTCTTAGGAGTTATTGTGACTAAACGAACATATCAACCGAAAAAACTTCCTCGCAAGAGAGCTCATGGTTTCTTAGCTCGAATGAGCACTCGTGGTGGTCGTCTTGTGATCAAATCACGACGTGCAAAGGGACGAGCTCGTCTGACTGTTGTCTAATTCCTGGCAACAGAGGACGGAATGACTGATGAACGGACGTTGCTATCTAAAGAAAAGCGAAGACTTTTCTTTAGTGCACTCCGCAGGTCGCTG
>JAEEGK010019956.1_pt1 | contig 14311 bp, 13 predicted proteins | sample 8958771 | NCBI WGS metagenome assembly JAEEGK01 (sample SAMN16246547, study PRJNA631951) | gut metagenome | biome: gut microbiome; feature: rumen; material: SC-attached | host: Bos | place: Iran: Karaj | collected 2018-10
GGTTTGGCTGGAGCCGGGCGAGACCAAGACTGTGGCGGTGGATCTCACCCGCGAATCGCTCAGTTTCTTCGACGCGGCCGCGCACAGCTGGAAGGCCGAACCGGGCCGTTTCGACGTGCTGGTCGGCGCTTCTTCGGCCGATATCCGGGGAAACGTCAGTTTTGAGCTGTCGCGCTAGGACTAGTAACCGTATCGTTTCCTGAATCCGAAGACCAGCGCTGCCGAAAGGATCAGCGCCAGGACTTCGGCTACGTTCACGGCCAGCCAGATGCCGTCGATGCCCAGCACCAGCGGCAGCAGGAATACGCATCCCAGCTCGAAGATCAGGGTCCGCGTAAACGAAATGACCGCGGAGACCGGCCCGTTGTTCAGCGCCGTGAACCAGGCCGACGCGAACATCGTGAACCCGCAGATCAGGAAGGACACCATATAGATGCGCATCGCGTAGGTCGTCAGGTTGCACAGTTCGTCGTCGTATCCCACGAAGACCTTGGAGATCTGCGGCGCAAACAGTTCGACCAGGGCGGTGATGACGAGGCCGCCGATGGCGATCAGCACGCAGCTCTTTTGCAGCAGGCTGCGCAGTTCCAGCTTGTCACAGGCGCCATACTTGTAGGAGATGACCTGCGAAATCCCCATATTGTAACCGATGAATACGGAGCCGAAGATGAAGCCGACATACATCAGCACGCCGTAGGCGGACACGCCGTTCTCGCCGATGTATTTCATCAGCTGGAGGTTGTAGCAGATGCCGATGATGTTGAAGGAGATGTTCCCGACGAATTCGGACAGGCCGTTCGAGAGGGACTGCCGGATGGAAGGCCAGTCGGCGGGGCTGTCGTGGATGAAGCGCAGGGGCGTGTAGTTTCGCTTCGAATTGAAAAAGGCGACAGGAATCGCGCCGCCGACGACAAACGACATCGCCGTGGCAATGGCCGCACCGGTGAGGCCCCAGCCGAAACCGGCCACGAACAGGGCGTCCAGGACGATATTCGTCACACCGCAGGCGATGCTGGTCATCGTGCCGAGCTGCGGTTTTCCGGCGGTCATGCAGAAGGGCTGCAGGGCCAGCTGCAGCATATAGATGGGCAGGGCGGCCGTGAGGATGCGTCCGTAGGTCACGGCGTAATCGATCATAGCGCCTTCGGCGCCCAGTTTGATGGCCACAGGCCGCATAAATGCGAAGAAGATGGCCGAGATCACGAGGCCGGCCACGAAGGTCAGGCGGATGAGCATCGTGAACGTATGGTTGCCCTGTTCCGTTTTGCCTTCTCCGAAGTTCTTGGATACCAGCGCGCTGCCGCCGGCGCCCACCATCAGGCCGAGGGCCGAGATGATGGCCACGGCCGGCCAGATGATGTTCATTGCGGCAAAGGCCGTACTGCCGGCATAGTTCGAGATGAACCAGCCGTCCACGATGCTGTAGACCGATGTCACCATCAGCATCAGCACCATGGGCCAGAGTTCCTTCAGGATGCGGCGATATCCGTAATGACCTTCCATCGGGGCTTCTTAACGCTTCTCCTGCCGTTCTTCCCGGCAGTAGTCGATGGCGCGGTTGATGTAGTCGAGGAAGGGTTTGCCCGTCTTGAAGATGTCCAGGACGGATTCTGAGAGATTCGGGGAGAGGATAAAGTCTTTGTCGAGCCTTTTCAGCAGGCAGAAATTCTTCAATTTGAAGAACGCTGCGTCCGGGCTGTCGGCCGGAAATCCTTTCGGAACCTTCTTCAGGGAGTCTTCCATATCGAGTTCGAGGCCGGGCGCCAAGCCGGCGAGTATTTTCCGGAAGTCGCCGCCGCCCATTTCGATATCCTCGCGGAGTATCTTCAGCACCCGCGGATCGGTGAAATAGTTGCCGATGGCCAGCAGATGGTTGCCGGTCCCGTCGATGTGGAAATAGTATCCGCCGTAATCGGACTTTTTGCCGCCCCGGTTGACGAAGACGCCCATATGGGTCTTATAGGGACTTTTGTCCTTGGAGAACCGCACATCCCGGTAAATCCGGTACGTGCAGTCCGCAGCGGTCAAAGGGCCGATCGTATCGTCGAAAGACCGGATCCCTTCGATGAGTTTCACGGCCAGTTCATCGACCTTGTTCTTGGCCTTCAGGTAATCCGCCTTGTGGGCGTCGAACCAGACCTTGTCATTATGCAAGGACAGGGAATGGAGGAATCGCAGGACTTGTTTCATAGGGCGTGGCAAAAATACTATTTTTTCCCAATGTGGAGAAATGTCATTATCTTCACGTAGAAAAAAGAAGTAAACAGCAATGCCCCAATACATAGAAATACGCGGCGCGAAAGCCCATAACCTTAAAAACCTGGACGTTGACATCCCGCTCGGGAAAATCGTAGGAATTGCCGGCGTATCCGGGTCCGGAAAATCTTCCCTGGCCTTGGGCGTACTATATGCCGAAGGATCCCGCCGTTATCTGGAATCCCTTTCCACATATACCCGCCGCCGAATGACCCAGGCTTCACGCGCCATGGCCGACGACGTGCGGTATGTCCCGGCAGCGCTGGCCCTGCATCAGCGTCCCGGCGTTCCGGGGATCCGCAGCACTTTCGGAACCATGTCTGAACTGCTGAACAGCTTGCGCTTGATGTTTTCCCGCCTGGCGAACCACCGCTGCCCCAATGGCCACTACTTGGAGCCCACGCTCGACGTGGCGGCCGAGCAGCCGATTTTCTGCCCGGTCTGCGGTGCGCGGGTCTATGCGCCTGGTGCCGAACAGTTGGCTTTCAACAGCGAGGGCGCCTGCCGCTGCTGCGGCGGCACGGGAATCATCCGCACCGTCGATGAATCCACCTTGGTCCCCGATGAGTCGCTGACCATCGATGAAGGGGCCGTCGCCCCGTGGGGAACGCTGATGTGGTCGCTGATGAAGGATATCGCCCGCGAAATGGGCGTCCGGACAGACGTGCCCTTCAAGGACCTTACACCCGAAGAAAAGGAGATCGTCTATCACGGCCCGGCCGAAAAGCGCCATATCATTTACAAGAACGAGAAGACCAACGGCTTCGCCGAGATGGACTTCACCTACTACAGCGCCTTCTACAGCGTAGAAAACGCACTGGCCAAGGTCAAGGACGAGACCGGTATGAAGCGGGTGGAGAAGTTCCTGAAAGAAGATGTCTGCCCGGAATGTGGCGGAACCCGGCTGTCCGAGGCGGCCCGGGCCCCGCTGCTGCGGGGAATCAATCTGGCTGAAGCCTGCAAGATGACGCTCGCCGAACTCATTGAATGGGTGAAAGGCGTACCCGCATCCCTCCCGGAACCGATGCGGCCGATGGCGGAGCGCATCTGCGAGTCGTTCCAGGACACGGCGCGGCGCCTGGTGGATCTGGGCGTGTCATACCTGTCTTTGGACCGCGCAGCATCGACACTCTCCACGGGCGAGCGCCAGCGGATTCAACTGGCACGGGCCGTCCGCAACCGTACGACCGGCGTCCTTTATGTACTGGACGAACCTTCCATCGGCCTGCATCCTTCCAACCTGGAAGGACTAACGGGCGTTATGGACGATCTGGTTGCCGATGGCAATTCGGTGGTGTTGGTGGACCACGACACGCAGGTTCTGGCCCATTCCGAGTGGGTCATCGAACTCGGGCCGGAAGCCGGTGCGAAGGGCGGCCGTATCATCGCTCAGGGAACGGTTCCGCAGCTGGAGGCCAATCCCGCCTCCCGGATCGGACCTTTTCTGAAAAGCAGTCTGAAACCGGCTGCGCGCAGGGAGGATCTCTTTGCCCTTGGCGACATCCAGATGGTTACGGGTGCCATTCACACCGTGAAGCCACTGGCGGTTTCTTTCCCAAAAGGCCGCCTGTCCGTCGTGACGGGCGTATCCGGTTCCGGCAAAACGACCCTGATCCTGGAAAGCCTGGTTCCCGGGCTGAAAGCGCATATAGAAGGGCGGAAACTCCCCGCGCATGTCGAACGCCTTGACGCGGAGGGCATCCGGCAGGTCAAACTGATTGACGCTACGCCCATCGGCATCAATGTCCGCTCGACGGTAGCTACCTATGCCAATATCCACGACGAACTCCGGAAAGTTTTTGCCCGGAGCGAGGATGCCAAGGCAGGCGGTTGGAAGGCAGGAGATTTCTCCTACAACACCGGAAAGCTCCGTTGTCCCACCTGCGACGGAACGGGCAGCATCAGTCTGGATGTACAGTTCCTTCCCGACGTGGACATCCCGTGCCCGGACTGCCACGGCTCCCGCTACGCCAGAGCGGCCTCTGAAATACGACGAAAAGGGGGACATACGCTGCCCGAACTGATGGCCCTGAGCGTAGATGAGGCGCTGGAAGCCTGCCAGGATCTTTCGCTGATAAAAAGCCGGCTGCAGGTCCTGCACGACCTCGGCCTCGGCTATTTGACCCTCGGTGAAGCGACGCCCAGCCTCTCCGGCGGCGAAGCCCAGCGCCTGAAACTCGCCAGCGAGATGGGACGCGGGCAGAGCGATTCCGTCTTCGTGTTTGACGAACCCACCATCGGCCTTCATCCCTTGGACGTGAAGACCTTGATGGACGTATTCCGCCACTTGATCGACAACGGCGCAACGGTCATCGTCATCGAGCATGATCTGGATGTCATCCGGCAGGCCGACTATGTTGTTGATATGGGGCCTGGCGGGGGAGAGCGGGGCGGAAGGATCGTGGCCTCGGGGGCTCCGGCAGAAATAGCCTCCTGCCCGGAGAGCATCACTGGACAGTATCTGTAGGATCGTGTTCTTCCAGCCAGGATTCCAGGATGCGGCAGTAGTCTTCGTGGCGGTCCACGAAGCACATATGGCGGGCGCCTTCCATCAGTTCCCAGCGGCTGCCGGGGATTCCTTCGTACATGGAACGGGCGACAGCCGGTGTGCACAGGTCCTCTGAGCCGCTGAAGAGCAGACAAGGGCAGTGAATCTCGCCCAGACGGTCGATGTATTCAAAATCTCCGAGACTGCCTCAGAACCGGAAGGACAGCCCGCCGTTCAGGGTGAAGAACCAGCGGAGCGGAGTCGTGGTTGACTTCAGCACCTCGGGACCGTTTTCGCCGGAATCCACATGATAAAGGTAGTTGTTCGTGAGGTTATAATGGAAGGCTGGGGTCAATTTGAGGTCGAAGCGCCAGATGCTGTAATTGAGGGTCATACCGGCGTCCAGGGTCAATGAGAAGGCGTTTTTCTTCTCCACCCAGGTATCTTCCCAATACGGCATTGCAGTACCCCAGGAAGTCCTTCCCGGCCGTTCCGAGGCGCCGGCGATGTATCCGGGTGTCATCCCGGCAAAGAACTCCACGTCGCTGAACAGATTGACCAGGAAACCGCCGAGAAAGCCCCTCGCATTACCGCTTCCATAGGGATGACGGTAGACCATCGCATCCCGGGCCCCGATGGCGCCGGTCTCGAAACGCTCCTGGGCCGACTTCGACTTGGTCCGGTACGCGAAAGCGACCGGAACGCCGAAGACGTCATTGATATTCGCCGTGCTGGCGGCATACTGGAACCCGGCCCGGAAGCCGAGACCGTTGTAATGGAACTGTCCATAGCTGACGCCGAGCATCATGTCGCTTCCGATCATGCTCTTGTCGGACATCGGGACATTGAGCCCGACCTGCAGGCCGATGTCCCGCGTCTGGGCCCATGCGTGGCAGCACAGCAGGGCCGCCGCAAGGGCGATCGCCCACGTTTTCACTTTCATAACAGTTTCTTCTTTTCCTCCTCACCCTGCAATAAACATACCCTCGACCGCGGAAAGAGGATTCTATTGTGGATACGCTGAAATATGGCTATCTTCGCGCCGATAAAATGGATACGGAGCCCCATGGTCATCAACGAATACTGCAAAAACTGCCAGCTCAGGAGAAACCTGATAAAATACCCCGCAACGGCTTCGGCCGATGAGATTGCGGCGTATCAGCGAGGGGTCAGGAACATTATCGCCCATAGTGATGGGCTCAGTACCCCACAGACTTCGGAAAAGATGATCGCCTTGCGCCGTGAGCTCTTCGGACCGGCCAAGGACTTCACAACCATCAAACAGCATTTCAACAGTCTCATGCTGAATCTGCTGCCCCACATGCAGCAACAGGTGGCGGAGGCCGATGATGCCTTGCGGATGGCTGTACAGTTTTCGATGGTGGGCAATTACATCGACTTCGGTATCCTGGAGGAGGTGGATGACCAGGAACTCCGCTCGAAACTGGATGCGGCCAAAGACATTGCGATTGCCCCCGAAATGCTGGACAGTTTCCGCCGGGAGGTTGAAAAGGCGCGCCGTCTGGTGCTGTTTACAGACAACTGCGGCGAGATCGTGACGGACAAACTGCTCCTCTCCGTCCTGCGAAGCATCAACCCGCAACTGTTTGTCACGGTCATCGTGCGGGGCAAACCCGTTTTAAACGACGCCACGATGGAGGATGCCCTCCAAATCGGCATGGGCGATGTGGCCCAACGCGTCATCGGCAACGGCGCCGGGATGCCCGGCAATGTCATCGGCGCCATCTCCTCCGAGGCCATGGACGAAATCCGGAAGGCCGATGTCCTGGTGTCGAAAGGCCAGGGAAACTACGAGGGCCTCAGCGGCTGCGGCCTGAACATCTTCTACCTGTTCTTATGCAAGTGCGAAGCGTTCATACAGCGTTTTAATGTCCCCCAGTTCACCGGCGTCATGACTCGGGAAGTCTTCTGAGACAGCGCGGGCGGTGACTGGTGGTTTAGGGGAAAAGAACGGGAGAATCCTCACATTTTCAACGGCCAGTGGCCTGTGGAGATGTTATTTGTCCTTTTTGATGTCCCTGATCATCTTATACTGGGATGCAGCAGTAAGAGCCATGGAAGCCAAACCCAGCCACCCAGTTAAGGGGTCAAGAGAAGTCTGGGTGGTATAATCACGAATCAGGATGATGCCAAAAGCCACCATCAACGCCAGAGCACACCAGAGTAGGCGTTTGTGTGTCTTCAATTTATCCATGGCAATGATAATCTTGATTTCAATACCAAAGATAGTGATTATCTTCTAATTAGAGCAGAAAAAGGAAACAGCCACGAGGGCCGTCAGGCTCGGTGGCTGTGAATCAAAAGGTAGGCCCCTTTATTAAACTTCTTTTATCTCCCCTCTTCGATATTTGTCGACCAAAAAATTCCGGAGACAAGCATGAACATTGGTCAAGAAATAATTCACGGCTAATAATGCGTCGTATAGACGATGCGTTTCCATCATTTCTTTACTCTCTTCAATCTCTACCATCCGTGAATCATAGAGCTTTTCAGAATCAATATGCGTTTCATAGTTACGCTCATCTTTCCACCAATTCGACATCTTCGACAGATTCTCTAGTTGATCAGTTAAATATCGATACTGTTGATTGATTATCTCGGGAAAATATTTCATGTAATCAAGAAGCTTAAACCACTCTGTCTTTTTCTTGTTGCCCTCTTTATACCCATAGAGCTTCTTAAACCCTTCATTAAGGATGACCTTCATCTTTCCACGCATGAAACGTTTATCATAATCCGTATCAGCGAGAATGAAATATTTTCCTGCAACCATACAATCACACATCGTCATCACGACGAATAATGAAACTGAATAAACGGCGCGGCGGATTCTATGATAGTCTTCATTGAGCTCTTCCGAGCGTTTTAATTCCTCTGTGAGCAAAGGGAGGCCCGAAGTAAAGGTGGAGACCGTTTCATCAATGACTTTAACGAACTCTTTCCTTTCTTCATCATCAAGGGTCCGGCCGTTATACTCAACACTCTGAAACCACCGATCATATCGATAGTTCAGTATAGGAGAATATGTCCGAAAACTAAGGTCCTCTTCTGCCGTAATCATTTATCTCTATCTTAACTCATTAATTGTTTTCAATCATTTTGCGAACAAAGACTTTAGCAAAGAGTTAGTTCAACGGAGTCAAAAGGTTTTCATTTCTTCCAAGAGGGCTTGCTCTCTTTCCTTCTGATCTCTCCTTTCCTGCCGATACTTTTCCCGAGCTTGTTTTCTTTCTTCCTGGAAAGCCAGATACATTTCCCCGTTTCGGACAATCTCAGAAGTTACCCGGTCAACGGTCTCCTCAAGGTTCGCCTTCTTCAGCTGACACTCCCAAACGACGATGACGCTCCACCCTTTCGCCTCCAATTTACGCCACACTTCCTGATCCCGCTCCTGGTTCCTGGCGACTTTAGCTACCCAGAATTCTGTATTGGTCTTGGGGACCGTATAATACTTACATTCTTTGTGGCCATGCCAAAAACAGCCGTGAACGAAAATAACCGTCCGATACTTTGGCAACACTATATCCGGCCGCCCAGGTAAACGTTTATCGTTCACTATATAGCGGAATCCCTGTCGCCAAAGGGCGTAACGCAAACTAAGCTCCGGTCCTGTATTCTTGGCTCGGTTATGCGACATACACTTGAATCGTTGCTCTGGCGTCATTACAATATGGGTTGTCCTGCAAATATACACAGAATCGAATGAAAATTATTAACTTTGGCCAAAGCATCCCATTCGTCCATGATTTTCAATTATGACAGGACCGACAAATGGTCCATTCTGGAGCATAGTAAACTGCTTCTTGGAAAGACCTTGGAGCAAGCCATATATCCAGATGTCATTGAGGCCCGGAAAGGTAAAGGGCGTCTTGGCCAATTGGTCGAGGAATACTTTTTCGGGTATGATGTAAATTCAAACCCGGATGCAGATTTCTCTGAAGCCGGTCTGGAATTAAAAGTCACGCCTCTCAAAGAACTCAAAAACCAGGTGTTAGCCATCAAAGAACGGCTAGTTTGCACGATGATCGACTATGATGCTGATCAGAGCAAACCGTTTGAAGAGTCACACGTTTATCTCAAGTGCGCCTTGATGCTGATAATGTTTTATCTCCACCAGGCAGAAGTTCCGGTTCAAAAGCTACTATTCATCTATTCCGTTTTGTGGCAGATACCCGAAAAGGACCTGCTCATCATGAAACAGGATTACGATAAGATTATTGACAAGATTCGCTCCGGTAAGGCTCACGAACTGTCAGAGGGGGATACAACATACCTTGGTGCCTGTAGAAAGGGGCAGAAGGGTGATGCCGATGTTTATTATAGTCTTCCTGACGGTTCTCGTGCGGTTATCCCCGCCCCCAAGCGCGCTTTCTCTTTGAAGACGCAGTATATGCGTACTATCCTGGAATTCGCGAAGAAAAATGGAGGCCAAGGGGCATTTAACACTTCTGCTCTTGTTCATGGATACGGTCCTCATCTGATTGAGGAGTCCGAACTCCGAGAAAAGAGTTTTGAAGATATTCTCCTTGATCGATTTGAGCCATTTTTCGGATTGTCTTATGATGAACTGGTCCATAAGCTGCACGCACCTACGACAGGAGCAAAGAGTAAGTTCTTTCTTGTAGCCAATGAGATTCTAACTGAGAGCCACACTAGGGGTGATGATGTGACTAAGTCAGACGAATTCGTCAAATCCGGCATTGTTATTAAGACTATCCGTCTCAAAAAGAATGGCCGCCCAGCAGAGGCGATGTCTTTTGAGAACATAAACTATTTCGACATTCTACAAGAAGATGACTGGTTTGAGTCAAGGCTGTACGACATTTTTACTGGACGATTTCTTTTCATTGTTTTCCAAGAAAATGAGGACGGTGTGGCTCGTTTGGATAAAGCCTTCTTCTGGACAATGCCGGTCAAAGACCTTGAGGAAGCTGCGGCATACTGGCTAAGTATAAAAAATGCCGTCAAGAATAACCATATTGCTCCAGAGTATTTTTATCGAGAGAGCGACCATAAGAAGTTTCACGTGCGCCCTAAGGCAAAGAATGCTGCGGACGTCACAGCAAACCCACACGGCGGTACGGTCAAGAAGTACTGCTACTGGTTCAACCATGATTATATAAAACAAATAATAGATAATCAATAATCTTACTATGGCGGATTTTAAGAAACAAATTCAAGAAGACATTGAGAACTATCAGTGGCAGTATCGATATATTGACAATATCGAAAAGCCAGAATGGGCATTCAACTTCTGGGTCTTGGATAAGCTGTTTTCAATTGAAGAATCTTTGATTGAAGACTATATTGTTGATTATAATGATAAGGGCATTGACTGCTTTGTTTGGCACGAAGACAGACATGATTTGTACCTAATTCAGAATAAATATTATGAAGAAGGGACAACCCTTACTGTCGATTATGTCTTTAACGATTTTTTAACTCGCGCACTAGGCGCCCTGGAAAAAGGAACATATACGAGGTCCGAAGAACTTCAGAAAATCTACACCAAATACCATGATGAAGAAGACTTTAATCTGCACTTCCATCTATATGTCACGAACAATAGCTGCAAAACAAAGACGATAACGGATAAATTGGCGGCTTATAATGAAAAGAACAGCCCCAATAGAATAGAAGCCCGCCTGTTTTCTATTGACGACATACAGGAGGCTTATTACAAAGGGCCAATTAAGGATATTCAAAACTTTAAATATAAGATTTCTACCATTAACAAAGGGACAATGCTAAAAATCGACAATGCCGCCTACAAGATGACTTTGGCTGCAGATGCTCGATATGTCCTGACTCCGGTTACTGTGGTATATCGGATGTTAAAAGAGGCTAAACGGTGTAATTATTCTCTGTTTAGTGAGAATATCCGTGAGTATTTAGGAAACAATGGTCCTGTCAACAAGAAGATTTCCGACACGTTAAAGGACCCTAATGATAGAAATAACTTCTTTTTCTATAACAACGGCGTTACGATGATTGTCGAAAAACTCAGCGGTGATACCAGTGAGAATGACCGACGGGTTTTCTATGTTTTTAACCCTCAGATTGTCAATGGCTGTCAGACCGTCAATACGATTTATGAAGTATTGAATCTGTTCCCAGAAACAAAGCTTGAGCAGGATTTTGCAAACACATATGTAATGATTAAGATTTTGCAAATTCCTACGAACGATGATGCTAAGAAGGAACTGTATAAGAATATTGTTACTTATAATAATTCGCAGAACTCCATAAACGAAAAAACATTCGCTGCATCAACAGACCTCTTTAAGAGACTACAAAGCGAATTTGAAGGGAAAGGATTTCTTGTCAACATAAAACAGAGCGACAAACACAATTTTGCTCAAAAGTATAAAAAGCCCACGTTGCTGGCAGAATCAAGTAACTCTTTCTTGGAAAGATATGCCCTTTCTTTAACGAAGACATCAGATTATATGATTGATCTTGAGAAGCTACTTCAAGTGTTCCTCTCCTTCTGCAGCAAGGCAACAGATGCCATACAGAATAAATCAAAGCTTCTTAAGGCCGACAGTTTACAGCATCAAATGATATTGGATTTCCTTAAGAATGCTGAAGTTACAAACAACGATAAGCTGAATTTACTTCTCCTATACATGAGAGCAGAAAATGAAAAGAAAAAGAGCAAGGACAATAAATCCCCCAATCCGTTCTATCTTGTTCATTGGTTTGCTCAATACGAGTGTGATGAGGACCCCAGCAGGATTTCAGTAAAATTATCTTCTTTCAATGCGGTTAATAGCATCATAAAGAAGTATTCAATGATGTTCAAGCAGTATTATCGCAAATGGTCGGAGAAGAATCCAGGCAAAGACTACAATACAATGATTAAGGCTCCGATTGATATTGATATCCAGAAGGACTGCTATAACACAGTTTCGGATTTTCTTAACGAAGATGTCTAATTGAAATAGGAGGGTAAATCCCTCCTATTTCAATCTTCTTTCCAATTCTTTCCCTACCCGGGTAATGATTCCGCATACCAAAGCATTGCCCATCAGGAAAGCTCTTTTGCCATTATCCACGCCGTCCAATTTGGTGTGGTCGGTCGGAAACATATTCAAGCGCTCCAACTCCACTGGAACCAAACGGCGCAGCCGACCAGTTTGATCCTGGATGACATGCCTGCAACGGTCCGGACTTTTTCCTCCCTCAGATGTGATGATGGTCCTGGATGGCTTATCAATAGAATCCGGGAACTCCATTCCCCCCTCTGTGTAGAAATATTGGCCACCATCTTTCCTGGTTCGCAACTCACGCTTGGTCCCCTTGTAATACTTCCAGCGCTCTATCTGGACTTCGGGCACATAAAACTCGTCCGGTACCTCTTCTGGAGTTACCATGATATCCCTGATAGTCATCGGTTTATCATTACAGACCGGGATGGTTGACGTGGAGTATGCAACGCCGTCTGCCATAACGCCACTATTTTCAAACGGACGATCTGAATTTGTGCTATTAAAGGAGTCTGTGATATCCAGCAGACGGTCTTTCTTTTTCTCTGAAAGCTTTATTCTCCGCAAGGCCGGCAGCTTGTCTTCGACAACCACCGGGAACGCTTTAGCGAAGACGCCAGAGCGGAACACCCAATCATCAGGCTTCGAAAAGTCCTTACCGATTGCTCCGTCTTTCTTATATCCAACTATATATGTACGACGGCGCTTCTGGGGCATAGCATACTCCGCTGCATTGATAACACGCCATTCAACGATGTAACCCAATTCGTTCAAGCACTCCAAAATGATTGCGAAATCACGTCCACGCTGGGTTGCTGGAGAAAGCAACAAGCGGTCAACATTCTCCAAAAAAACGACTTCCGGACGATTGTTTCCCTTTTCTTTGAGAATGCGATAAATGGACCACCAAAGAACTCCTTTCTTCCCCTCAATACCTTTGGAATTGCTAAGTGTTGTGGCTACGGAATAATCTTGACACGGGAATCCTCCCACAAGCATGTCGTGGTCGGGAATATCCTCGGTTTTCACCTGGTTTATGTCATCATTGACAACGCTGCCGGCGCCGAAATTCTTCTCATAGACCATGGCTGCATGCTGAACCTTCGTGGCGGGTTCCCATTGGTTTGCCCAAATGGTCTTAAAGAAATCTGCGTCGGCCCTATCTAGACCAACTCGGAAGCCTCCGACTCCGGCAAATAGTTCTATGACTCGTACTTCGTCCATGCTTATATTCGGTCATCAAAGGTACTCAGTTTTTCCTTGGGATCCAAATTTCTTAGCAAAAAAAATTGTATAAGCATTTTCCCTCAAGAAAACTCTCTTGAAAAACGCTTAAGACTGCATCCCTTTATAATTCCGACATCAAGACGTAAGGCGCACACTGCATTTCGGGCTCCATCCCTCCTCACTACCTCAACTCCCCGCCTCCACCACCTTGAAATCTTCAAACGCGGCATTTCGACCGCTGCTAAGCCGGGATTCCCACATCGTTCCTGTATGGACATTGAGCAGGGTGATGTGGTGCCAGGAATCGACGATCAACTGGTAATTGACTTCGCCGGGACGGGCGACGTCCTGGCTGCTGGATTGCCTTCCCACTTTTCGGCTGCTCGTTGACTTGTAGGTATTGATTTCCCAAGTATCTCCTGTTTCCTTGTCGAACTTGAAGAATGTAAAATCCCTGTCCGGCATCCGAATGATTTCGAACCGGGGCCCGTAAAGGCTGGAGGCGGAGTCGGTTTTGCCCGCTTTTTTGGCATTGCTTTCCAAGACGCCCTCGACGATGCTCTTCACCTGGGACTCCGTCAGATTATCCTGCGCGGCGGCCTGGAAGGTCATCAGGGAAGAGACCAGGGACAGGCACGCGACCATCAACGAAAAGATACGCTTCTTCATAACCAATTCTTTAAAAAGAGAAAGGCGCAAATAACGTACCGCCCCACCAAATACTTTGGAGATACAGAGAAATGTGGCTATCTTCACACGGAATAACACTGATACGCAAATAACCTACACCCCATGATGAAACTCACCAAACCCTTCGCATTCCTTTGCCTCTGCCTCTTCCTGTTCTCCTGCGGCAGCCAGGCCGAGAAGTCTGCCCCGTCCGATTTTGTCGACGGCGTCGCCGCGGCCCTGGAAAACGGCGGAAACGTCGACCTTACCGCGTTTCAATGGACCCGGGAACCGGCTGCCTTTTCCATTGACGGCCAAACGCTGACCGTCACCACGGCCCCACACACGGACCTCTGGCAGCGGACCTACTATCATTTCCGCAACGACAACGCTCCGGTCTTCCAGATCCAGACGAAGGAGCAATACTTCAGCTTCGTCGTGAAAACCGATTTCACCCAGAGCCACCAGCGCTTTGACCAGTGCGGCATCGTCATGTACCTGGACAGCGACAATTGGCTCAAGGGTTCCGTGGAATTCGAGAACGAGGCGTTCCAGCACCTGGGCAGCGTCGCCACCAACAACGGCTATTCCGACTGGGCCACGACGGCGATTCCGGCCGACGTCAAAACCATGTGGTACCGCTTCTCCAGAAGGGCCGACG
>JAEEGK010019957.1_pt1 | contig 14310 bp, 12 predicted proteins | sample 8958771 | NCBI WGS metagenome assembly JAEEGK01 (sample SAMN16246547, study PRJNA631951) | gut metagenome | biome: gut microbiome; feature: rumen; material: SC-attached | host: Bos | place: Iran: Karaj | collected 2018-10
CGTCCGTCGTTCTGGCCGTGGATGTCCAACAAGAGCCCGCCCAGGGCGCGCAGCTGCTGCGCCGTCACCGGCACGCCGCAGACGCGGCAGGAGCTTTTCCCGTCCGCTCCGATGCGCCGCTGCAGGATCAGCTCTTCCTCGTCCCCGATCTCGTTTTCCTCCAGCCATGCCCGCACGTCAACGCCGTCGAAGACGGCGCTGACCAGCGCCCGTTCGGCGCCGCTGCGCACAAGCTCCCGGCTCGACCGTCCGCCCAGCACGGCGTCAATGGCGTCGATGACGATGCTTTTTCCGGCGCCCGTTTCGCCGGTCAGGACGTTGAGGCCCGGACCGAACACGATGTCGGAGCGTTCGATGACCGCGATATTCTCAATGTGCAGATCGGTAATCATGCGACCGTTTCCCTCATGTCCGGATCAGAGCAGTTTTTCGATTTCGGTGCAGAAGTGCTCCGCGGAGGCGTTGTCCTTCATCGCGACAAAGGCGGTGTCGTCTCCCGCGATGGAGCCGATCAGGTGCGGGATATTCATGCTGTCCAGCGTGGAGCATGCGGCGTCCGCCAGCCCGGGCAGCGTCTTGATGACGATCAGATTCTGCGCGACGGCATAGGAAACCACGCACTCGCGGAAGATCTTTTTCAGCCGCGTGTCATGGTCGAAGCCGCCGTCCTTTCCTCCCGCGACATAGCGGTACGTCCCCTCTGGCGTCAGCTCCTTGACCAGATGGAGATCGCGGATGTCCCTGCTGAGCGTGGCCTGCGTGCTCTTCACGCCCTCCCGGGCCAGCGCCTCCATCAGTTGGTTCTGTGTTTCGATCGCCTCGCGCTCAATGATGGCGAGGATCTTTTCCTGTCTTGAAGATTTCATTTTGCATCCCCCAGTTTCTCAAAAACGATATCGTAAAAGGCCTTGTCGCCCACATGGGCGATCAGCGTCTTGTGCTGCGCCTTGCGCACGATCAGCGTATCGCCGCCCCGCATCTCAAAGCTGCCGCCGTCCGCGGACAGGAATGCCTTGCAGCGCAGATCGCTGAGCGTCACGGTGACCACCCGGTCCGGCGCCAGCACGAAAGAGCGCGCGGTCAGGGCAGTGGCACAGATGGGCGTCAGGATCAGGTTTTCCGCCGTCGGCTCCACGATGGGGCCTCCGGCCGCCATGGAATAGGCCGTTGAGCCGGTGGGGGTGGCGATGATGATGCCGTCGCCGGAATAGTCGGATATTTTCCGATTGTCCCCATAAGCGGTCAGGTGGATGGAGTGGGCCGGGCTCTGCCGGGCGACCACCGCCTCGTTGAGGCCGAAGCCGCTGCGGATGCACTGGCCGTCCCGGAAAACCTCATAGTCCAGCATCATGCGGTTTTCCACGGTATACCGGCCTTCCAGCACATCGGAAAGACGCTCGACGTCCTCCCTTTCCAGCTCCGTGATGAACCCCATATGGCCCAGGTTGATGCCCAGCATGGGCACTCCGTTCTGCGCGGCCAGCTTGGAATTGTGGAGCATGGTGCCGTCGCCGCCCAGGCAGAGGAGCAGATCCGCGCCGCGGATATAGGTGCCGGGGTTGGGACACAGGGCGTCGTCGGGCATGTCCACGGGCAGGGCTTCCGCCGGAGTCAGCGGGAAAAAGGCTTTTGCCTCCGCGCCCCGCTTCCGCAGATAATCCAGGACCTCCATGGTAAAGGTCAGGTCCCGGTCCTTGTCATAATTCGTACAAACCAGTATTCGCTTCATTTCAGTGCCTTGTACGCCTCCTCCACGATCCTTCGGGGCTCAAGCCGCGCCTCCGCAGGCTGCCTCCGAAGATGGCAAAGATACTCAATGTTCCCTTCCGGCCCGCAGATGGGCGACCAGCTCAAGCCCACAGGCCATAAGCCCACGGTGGGGAAAAAGAGCAGCAGTTCTTCCAGGACCCGGCAGTGGACGGCGCTATCCCGCACGACGCCCTTCTTGCCCACATGGGCCTTTCCCGCCTCGAACTGGGGCTTTATCAGGCACAGGACTTCGCCATCGGGCTTAAGGACCCGGGAAACCGGGGGCAGGATCAGCCGCAGGGAGATGAAGGACACGTCGATCACCGCCAGGTCCGGCGCTTCCGGCAGGTCGCCGGGCCGAAGCTCCCGGACATTGAATTTCTCCATGCTGACGACCCTTGGGTCGATGCGCAGCTTTTCCGCCAGCTGCCCGCTGCCCACATCCAGAGCGTAGACCCGCGCCGCGCCCTTTTGCAGGAGGCAGTCGGTAAAGCCGCCGGTAGAGGCTCCGCAGTCCACGCATGTTTTCCCCGCCGGATCGACCCGGAATACCTCCAGGGCCTTTTCCAGCTTCAGGCCGCCCCGGCTCACATAGGGGAGGATCTCCCCTTCCAGGCGGATCGGCGCATCCTCCGCCACATCCATGGCAGGCCGCGTTTCCGCCTTCCCATCCACCAGGACATGCCCGGCGCGTATCTCCTCCTTGGCCCGTTCCCGCCCGGAACAAAGGCCACGGCGGACCAGTAACAGATCCAGCCGCATCAGCTTATCAATTGCCTGGCAGCCAGGGCGATGGCTTCCGCGTCGATGCCGCAGCGGCGCCTCTGCTGGGCCACGGTCCCCTGCCGGACGATGCCGTCCCCCAGGTTGAGCGCCCGGTAAGGACGGGAAATCACATAGGGCGCAAGGGCTTCCCCGATGCTGCCGGGCCCGGCACATTCTTCCGCCACCAGCACGCCGCCGGTGTCCTCCTTCAGGCTTTCCAGAAATTCCGGGGCCAGCGGCGCGATGCGCCCCAGCTTCACGACTTTTGCCCTTATGCCATCCTTTTCCAGGGTATCAACCGCTGTAAGGACCTCATTGATGAGCGTACCGTAAGCGATGATCGTCAGGTCCCGGCCCTCCCGAAGCGTTCGGACGGGATCGTGCCCGCCTTCCCGATAAGCCCCCTCCGCTCCCCTGGGGTAGCGGACGGCAGAGGGGCCGTCATATCGGAGAGCCTCTCCCAGCATTTCCCGCAGTTCCCCATAGGAAGCGGGACACCAGATCTCCATGCCCGGCACCTGGCGCAGGAAGCCCACGTCGAAAACGCCGTTGTGGGTCTCCCCGTCCGCGCCCACCAAACCGCATCGGTCAACGGCAAACAGCACCGGCAGGTGCAGCAGGGCGACGTCATGCTGCAGCATATCGTAAGAACGCTGGAGGAAGGTGGAATAAACGGCAAATACAGGCTTCAGCCCTTGCTTGGCCATACCGGCGGCCATGGCTGCCGCGTGCCCTTCCGCGATCCCTTCGTCAAAGAACCGGTCCGGCAGTTTTTTGTGGAAGCCCTGTAAACCCGTTCCCTCTTCCATGGCCGCGGTGATCACGCAGATGCGCTTGTCCTTTACCGCCAGGTTGGTGATCTCCTCCCCGAAGACGGAGGAGAAGCACTGCCTGGTTTCCCGCTTCACTCCCTTCTGGGGGTCAAAGGGCCCCACGGAATGATAGAGAGAGGGGTTCTGCTCCGCATCGGGATACCCCTTCCCCTTTACCGTGACCACATGCAGCAGCACCGGCTCCCGGTAGCTGCGGGCCACATTCAGCATATAGCTCAGCTGGCGGACATTGTGCCCGTCCACGGGCCCCATATAGCGGAAGCCCATTTCCTCGAAGGCCGTGCAGGAGAAGATGGCGGCCTTCAGTTTGTTTTTCCAGCGCTGGGTCACTTCAAAGACCTTGCTGCCCGCTTTTGTTTTCAGCAGGACCTTGCGGTAGGCGCGCTTCAATTTGTAATAGGCGGGTTTCACCCGCTGGCGGGTGAGATATTTGGCCATACCGCCCACGGTATGGTTGATGGCTATGCCGTTGTCGTTGAGGACGATCACCAGAGGTTCCCGGCTCTGTCCCGCATTGTTCAGCCCTTCAAAAGCAAGGCCCCCGGTGAGGGCTCCGTCGCCCATGACGGCGACCACGTCATAATCGCCGCCGGTGAGGGTCCTGGCCCGGGCCATACCCAAGGCCACAGACACGGAATTGGAAGCATGACCGGCAATAAAGGCGTCTGCCGGGGATTCCTCCGGCTTCGGGAAGCCGGAAAGCCCATTCTCCCGGCGCAGGGTCGGAAACTCCGCCAGGCGGCCCGTCAGCATTTTGTGTACATAGCTCTGGTGCCCCACGTCGAAAACGATCCGGTCCTTCATGGGGTCATAGACGTTATGCAGCGCTACCGTCAGCTCCACGATCCCCAGATTGGACGCCAGGTGCCCGCCGGTGAGGGAAACATTCCGGATCAGTTCCTGACGCAGCTCCCCGCACAGCTCTTCCAGCTGGGGGAAGCTGCATTGACGGATATCCGCTGTGCCGCCTATATGTTCAAGCAAACTCACTGGATTATCCTCTGCATGTTTATATATTCTTCGGTATCATAACACGCTTTTCCCGGCTCCGCAATGATTTCACCGGGAAATATTCATTATTTCCGTGGATTTTTTGAATAATTCCCCTTCCAATGCACGGGACAGGGACTCTGCCAGGCGCATAAAACCATCCCGATCCGACTCTTCCAGGCGCAGTTCAACCCCCGCATCCAGAAGGAGGGATAGCAGCTCCCTGCTGTCCATGCGCTGTGCAGCACTATGCAGCAATCGAAGGACACCGGCTGCCTTGCTTCGTTCCGAGGCGCTGTGTTTCCCCGCCCAGGCAAGCGCTGCCCGCCGGGCTTCCCCGCTCCCGCCGGGATGGGCAGCCTGCCAGCACAGCAGCTTCCCCGCAAGGGCCGCCAGACGCAGGGAATCCCCGGCGGAGCAGGGCTGCATATGCAGCGTGTATTCCAGGATCTCCGTGATCTCTCCCGCATTTGTATTCGCTGTCGCTGCCGTTATCCAGGTCTCCGCCGCAGCTGCCCCGGCTTCCGGCAGGATCTCCGTCCGGGCCATTACCGTGAGCGAGTTTCTTTCGCAGCCCGCCAGGAGCAGCGGGAGCAGCAGGCAAAGTATCGCTTTCCTCTTCATGGCGGTCCCTCCCTTTCGGAAGATTGCCGCCTTTGGCGATTATTATACAAATGCACAGAAAAAAGCGCTCTGCCGGGCAGAGCGCTTTTCGAAGCCGGTATTGCGGAATCCTCAATCGTCCAGGTTGTCGCAGTTGTGGAACACGTTCTCCACGTCCTCGTTGTCGTCGAACATATCCAGCATCTTGGTCATGTTCTTGATGTCGTCGGGATCGGTGAGGGAAACGTAATTCTGCGGCACCATCTCCACCTGGGCGGAAAGGAACTTATACTTCTTTTCCTCCAGGGCGCCGCTCACAGCGGGGAAGCTGTCGGGATCCGTGTAGACGATGAAGGCCTGGCCCTCCGTTTTCAGGTCGTCGCCCCCGGCGTCCAGCACGTCCATCATCACGGTATCCTCATCCAGATCCTCGTCCTCGTTGTCGATGACGATGACGCCCTTGCGGTCAAAGGACCAGCTGACGCAGCCTTCCGCGCCCATATTCCCGCCGTATTTATCGAAGAAATGGCGGACCTCGGAGGCGGTGCGCTTGCGGTTGTCGGTCATGGCCTCCACGATGATGGCCACGCCGTTGGGTCCATAGCCCTCATAGGTGACGCGCTCGTAATTCTCCGTGTTGCCCGCGCCCAGCGCCTTCTCGATGGTGCGCTTGATATTGTCGTTGGGCATATTGGCTGCCTTGGCCTTGGCCACCACCGCCGCCAGGCGGGAGTTGTTGGCCGGGTCGCCGCTGCCGCCTTCCTTGACGGCCACGATCATTTCACGGGCGATCTTGGTGAACGCCTGCGCGCGCTTGGCGTCCGCCGCGCCCTTGGTTTTTTGTATGTTGTGCCACTTGGAATGTCCGGACATTGGAATTTCCTCCCTGTATCACGTTACAAGTTATCATACAACAGGGAGAAGCAGTTTTCAAGGTTTTTTTGTTCCTTTCCGGTTCATCTTGCCAAAAGCAGCAGAGAGCCGGGAGCCGGTTCCTCCCCTTCCGCCAATTGGTTGTAGCTTCTGATGGAGGCGCAGGCGATCCCCTTCTTTTTCCCAAGGGACCAGACGCTGTCCCCCTCGCAGGTCCGCAGGAGGATCACATTCGGTCCCTTTTCCTTTTCCCCCGCTTCCGCGACCTCCGCCCCGGAAAGGAAACGCAGCCGGCTTCGGCGGCACCGCGTCTGGCGGAAGCTCAGCGGGCACCGCAGCTCCACGCCGCCGGGCACGATGGCCGCGGAGACGTCGCCCACAAAGACTTCCGGCATGCTGCCGCTGCCCGGGCAAAGGCACTCCCCCCTGGCGGCAAGGGCTTCCAGGCTGCCGTCCTCCGTCAAACAGAGGGCTTTTGCGCTCACAGAAATCCGAAGGTTCTCCTTCTCCGCCCTGGGCCGTCCGCAGCATATGGAAAGGCTGACGATGCTCCGGAAGCGCTCCATGGAATCCAGGCGAAGGCTCACCGACTCCGTCCGAAGCTCGGTCTCCGTCTCCCCATCCAGGTCTGCCGTCTCAAAGACCGGGGAAAATACGCAATCGGTCCCGTAAGCGTCCGCGATCCAGCTCAGTTCCCTTTCGCTCCGGATCGCCGCCTGCACCACGCCGCCCACGGTGAAGCTGAACGCGCCGTCCTCCGTCAGTTCGCCGCTGCATCCGGTGAGAGCGGTGACCAGCTCCCAGCTCAGTTCCCCTTCCGCCTCCGGCAGTTCCAGGAAGGCGGACCAGGGAAGGCGGAAATCTGCCGAAGCGAGCTCATCGGAACCCGTCCGATACAGGGCGGTCACCTCCGCCGTGCCGCGGGCCACCAGCTTGTGCCCCACCTGCTCCGCCTCCTCCGGCTGCAGCGCAGCTCTGGAATACAGCAGGGCCGCGGCCTGGGGCTTCCCGGCGGGTAAAGTCAGCTTGTCTTCGACGGTGAAGGTCTTTTCCTCCACCGCGCACACGGGTCTGAAGGTCCCCCGCTCCGTTTTGATCTCTACGCTGCACCCTTCCGCCGTTGCTTCCTCCGCCCATCGGAGGGTCACGGGGGACCAGACCGACAGGGTGATGCACACCTCCGCGCGAAGCAGCAGCTTGCGGGAATTGAGGATGCGCGCTTCTCCGCCGGTGAGGCGCACGGAAGCGGCGATCTTCGATGCATCGTCGGGCACATTGAAGCTGATCTCCGTCTCGAAGGGGATGTCCACCGGCAGTCTGGCTATGCTCCCGTCCTCCGCCCGGTACAGCACATTGAGCTCGCTGAGGCCGGAGACGGAAACGCCGGAGCGATGTACGTCCTTGCCCCGGATCAGGCTTTGTCCGTCGGTCAGGAGGAGCTCCGCCACGTCCGGCAGGGCATCCGGTACGATCGTCTCCAGGGTATCCTCCTGGGAGACGGCTGTGTTCAGGGTCCGTTCATAATGCTGAAGGCTGGCGCCTTTGAATCTGATATCCACAGTTCCACCGCTCCTTACTCTGATTGTCGGTAGAACATATGCTTCTTCTCCGGCGCGTATGCCTCAGCGGCGGTAAAGGGAAATCCCGAAGGCGATCAGCAGGAGGCCGATGCAGAAGGGCCACAGCTCCGAGGGCAGGACCAGCGCCGCCAGCAGGATCACCCCCAGCAGGATCAGGAGCCTGCCAACCTTACGATACTGAAAACGCATAAAACGATCCTCCGCATGATGGATGGACCATTCTATGCGGAGGATGCTTGATCTGTGCCGACGGTTTTCAGACTTTTTTCATGAATTTCCCGGCGGAGGACAGCATGAGCTTCTTCGTGCCCTCTTTCTCGAAAGTGATCTCCAGGATGCTGTCCGGGCCCATGGGCCGGACAGCCAGCACCGTTCCCCTTCCGAAGGCGCTGTGCTCCACCGTGTCCCCTGCGCTGAGCTTCAGCTGCGGCGCGCTTGGGGGCTGTACTTTCGGCGCGGGCTTCTTCGGGGTCGGGGTGGTCGGCCGACTGTACCCGTAGCTGCTGCCGGAACGATAACCGCCGGTAGCGCGGGGCGTTTCCGCCGGGCGGTAGCTGCTATTGAGGGATACGCCGCTCCAGCCGCTCCCGTCCCTTCGCTCCTTGGGCAGCCGCTCCATCAGCTCCTCCGGTATGGAAGCGATGAAGCGGGAGGGCAGATTGTTCTGGGTACGCCCGAACACCATGCGCTGCCGGGCATTGGTGATATAGAGCTTTTTCCGGGCCCGGGTGATGGCGACATAGCAGAGCCGCCGTTCCTCCTCCATCTCGGCGTCGTCCCCGATGGACCTTAGGCCCGGGAAAAGGCCGTCTTCCGCCCCGGCGATGTAGACCGTGGGAAATTCCAGGCCCTTGGCGCTGTGCATGGTCATGAGAGATACCCGGTTGTCCGCGTCGTCCATCTCGTCGGTGTCGCTGTAAAGGGCCATTTCATCCAGGAAATCCTGGAGGGCGCCGTTCCCGCCCCGTTCCTTCATGAAATTGACGATGTTGGATTTCAGTTCCAGCACGTTTTCCAGTCTCGTCACATTCTCCTGGATGTCCTTGGATTCCAGCATGGCCACATAGCCGCTGCGCTGCAGCAGGAAATCATAGAGCTCGTCCAGCGGCCCCTCCGCCAGCTCCCGCGTCTCCCGGATGATGGCGATGAAGCCCCGGATGCTTCCGGCGCTGCGCTTCAGCTCCCCATAGTCCTCCGCATTCTCCAGCACCTCATAGAGGCTGCGGCCCTCGCTCTGGGCGATGGCGGCGGCCCGCTCCAGGGTAGTGTCCCCAATGCCCCGGGGCGGCTGGTTGACGATGCGCCGGAGGCGGAGGGTATCGCCGGGATTGGCGACCACGCAGAGATAGGCCAGCATATCCTTCACTTCCGCCCGGTCATAGAAGCGGGTGCCGCCGTAGATGCGGTAAGGGATGCCGTTGCGTTTGAGGGCATATTCCAGCCGGTTGGACAGGGCGTTGACCCGGTAAAGCACCGCATGATCCCGGTAGTTGCCCCCGGCGGAGATGTCCGCCAGGATGCGCCCGGCGATATACTGCGCTTCGTCGTTCTCGCTGGCGGCGGTAAAGAGGGTGATGATCTCCCCCCGCTCGTTATCCGTCCAGAGGGTCTTCCCTTTGCGGCCCTTGTTTTCCCGGATGACGGCGTTGGCCGCGTCCAGGATCGTGCCTGTGGAACGGTAATTCTGTTCCAGCTTGATGACCCGCGCGCCGGGATAATCCTTTTCAAAATCCAGGATATTCTGGATGGTGGCGCCGCGGAACTTATAGATGCCCTGGTCGTCGTCCCCCACCACGCAGAGATTCTGCTTCTCCCCCGCCAGGAGCCGCACCAGCCGGTACTGCAAAACATTGGTGTCCTGGTATTCGTCCACCAGCACATAGCGGAAGCGCTTCTGGTAATACTCCCGGACTTCGCTGCTGTTTTCCAGCAGCACCACGGTATAAAGCAGCAGATCGTCGAAATCCATGGCGTCCGCCTGGAGCATCCGCTTACGGTACTCCATGTAGACTTCCCCCACCGTTTTCTTCCACAGGTCCGCCCCGGCTTCCGCCAGGTATTTTTCCGGCAGCTTCGCCTCGTTCTTGGCGGCGCTGATGGCGCTGAGCAGGCTTCGGGGGGGATACTTCTTTTCGTCCAGGTCCAGGTCCTTCAGGATGCGCTTCACCAGGCTCTGGCTGTCCGCCGTGTCATAGATGGTGAAATCCCGCCCGAACAGGCCCAGCACCTGCACATGCCGCCGTAGGATGCGCACGCAGGCGGAATGGAAGGTGGAGGCCCACACGTCCGCCGCGTCCGGCCCCAGCATCCGTTCCAGCCGGGACACCAGCTCGTCAGCTGCCTTGTTTGTGAAGGTAATGGCAATGATCTGCCACGGAGCCGGCACGTCCAGGGCGCAGAGCCCCTCCGCGTGCTCCTTGTCCTCGGGGGAGCGCAGGCGGGCATAGCGCTCCAGAAACCCGACGTCCTCCTCCGTCACGTCGAAGGGCACTTCCTCCGAATCGGAGGCGCGGCCGAATTTCAGCAGGGACGCGATCCGGCGGATCAGCACGGTGGTCTTTCCGCTGCCGGCCCCCGCCAGGATCAGCAGCGGCCCCTCCGTGGCCGCCACCGCCTTTTGCTGCTGGGGATTCAGGTCGGGCCAGGCCTCGTTGATGATCTTCCGCCTTGCGGAAACAAAGCGTTCATTCCAATCGCTCATAGCTAGTCCTTTTATGTCAAAAATGGAGTGCCCGAATACAGGCACCCCATTTTATCCCATTTTCCCCGATTTGAAAAGCCTATTGCAGTCTTTTCCGCAGGTCTTGCAGCGCACGCCGCTCCAGCCGGGACACCTGCACCTGGCTGACGCCCAGTATTTTCGCGGCTGCGGACTGGGTAAGGCCCCGGTAATAGCGCAGGGCGATCACCGCCCGCTCCTTCTCCGAAAGGCGCCTCACCGCCTCCCGCAGCGCCAGGCAGTCCAGCTTCTTCTCCTCTGCTTCCGGGTCGAAGATCACGTCCTGCAGGGCAAGGCCTTCCTCCCCAAAGCTCTGCTGCAGGGAGGCCACTTCCTCCGTAGCCATTTCCGTGTCCGCGATCTCCTCCGGCAGCAGCCCCGTTTCCGCGCTGATCTCGCTGATGCGCGGCTCCCTGCCCAGGCGATGGGCCAGGGCTTCCCTGGCACTGCGGATGAGGAGGCTGCGTTCCTTGACGCTGCGGCTCAGCTTCACCGGCCCGTCGTCCCGCAGGTAGCGGCGTATCTCCCCGCTGATCTTGGGCACGGCATAGGTGGAAAAACGGGTGCCGTAGCCTTCGTCGAAGGTCTGCAAAGCCTTCAGGAAGCCCACGCAGCCCAGCTGATAGAGGTCGTCCCCCTCGACGCCCCGCCCGTAATAACGGCGGACCACGCTCCAGATGAGGCCGGAATTGGCTTCCAGCAGGGTTTCCGCCGCCTGCTTGTCCCCTTCCCGGGCTGCGGACAGCAGCTCGTGGGCATAGGCGGACTTCACGGCTTTCCCCGGGTGGAGAACTTCTTTCGCATCACCACGCTGGTTCCCCGCCCGGGAACGCTGCGGACACGCAGCTTGTCCATAAAGCAGGCCATGATGGAAAAGCCCATGCCGCTGCGCTCCTCGCCGCCCGTGGTATACAAAGGCTCCATAGCCTTCTCCACGTCGGGTATGCCGCAGCCCCAATCCTTCACCGTCACCTCCAGCACATTCCCTTCCAGCAGCCGGAGCTTCATCAGCACCCGCCCGATCTCGGCGGGGTAGGCGTGGACGACGGCGTTCGTCACCGCTTCGCTGACAGCGGTCTTCAGGTCCCCCAGCTCCTCCAGGGTCGGGTCCAGCTGGGCGGCGAAGCAGGCGGCGCAGCTGCGGGCAAAGGCCTCGTTTGCCGAATGGCTCTGGAATTCCACCTTGACGGTATTCAATGCCGACATATGTATCGCTCCTTATTCCGATTCTATGGGGATGCGCTTGTCCGTCCCCGCGGCACGCAGCACCCGCAGCGGCTGTTCCCCCACGCCGGAGATGCGCAGGCTGCCGTCCAGCTCCCGCATCTTCTTCTCCGCCCGCAGGATGAGGGCGATGCCGGAGGAATCCATGAAGCTGAGGTCCCGCAGGTCCAGCACGCAGCTTCCGGGCAGGAATGCGTCGATCCGCTCCGAAAGGGCCTCCATGGCCTCCCGGGAAACATGGTGGTCCAGCTCCCCGTGAAATCGAAGGGTCAGCACCCCTTCCCGGCAGGAACCCGTGATCTTCATACTATGCCTCCGGCTGACAAAAAATGGACTTGCGGCCTCATGAACCGCAAGTCCATTGTAAGGTAATGAAAGGATAAAACCTGTCGAATCAACGAAGTGCGCGAAGTTTTGCCTCGCTTTCCCGCAGGTTTTCCACCAGAGCGTCCAGCTTGCGGGCTTTTTCCCGCTCCGCGGCCACGACTTGCTCCGGCGCTTTGGAGAGGAAGGCTTCGTTAGAGAGCTTCGCTTTCATCCCCGCAGCCTGGCCTTCCGCCTTTTTCAGCTCCTTGGCGATGCGCGCCAGCTCCTTCTCCACGTCCACCAGCTCCGCCAGGGGCAGATAGACCCGGGCATCCTCCGTGATGGCCACGGCGCAGCCGCCGGCGTCCAGGACCGGCTCGGTGGTGATGTGCACTTCGCTGGCGGAGGCCAGGCGCTTCAGGAAGGCTTCCCCGTCCCGATAGCTGTCGGGATGGGCGGTCTCCACGGTCATGCTGGTCTTTTTGGAGGGGGGCACGTTCTTTTCCGCCCGCAGGGTGCGCACGGCCTTGATGGCCGCCATGACCCGCTCCATCTCCGCTTCCTCCTCGGGGAACTCCAGGGTTTCGTCCGCCGTGGGCCAGGAGGCCACCATGAGGGCTTCGCCCTCGTGGGGCAGCGCCTGCCAGATCTCCTCGGTGATGAAGGGCATATAGGGGTGCAGCAGCTTCAGCACCTCGGTCAGTACCCAGAGAAGCACCCGCTGGGCGCTCTCGCTGCTTCCTTCGTCCCCGCTCTGCAAGCGGGACTTGGTCAGCTCGATATACCAGTCGCAGTAGCTGTCCCAGATGAAGTCGTAGATCTTCGCCACGGCCACGCCCAGCTCATATTTCTCCATGTTCTCCGTGGCTTCCCGGATAAGGCGCGTCAGCTTAGTGAGGATCCACTTGTCCTCCAGCTTCAGCTCCTTGGGCAGGGCGTTATCCTCCACAGAGAGGTTCATCATCACGAAGCGGGAGGCATTCCACAGTTTGTTTGCGAAGTTGCGCATGGCCTCACAGCGCTCGGTGAAGAAGCGCATGTCGTTTCCGGGGCTGTTGCCGGTGATCATGTTCATGCGCAGGGCGTCGGCCCCGTACTGCTCCACCATCTCCAGGGGGTCGATGCCGTTGCCCAGGGACTTGGACATCTTGCGGCCCTTGTCGTCCCGCACCAGGCCGTGGATCAGCACGGTATGGAAGGGGGTCTGCCCCGTATGCTCGCAGCCGGAGAAGATCATGCGGCTCACCCAGAAGGTGATGATGTCGTAGCCGGTCACCAGCACGTCCGTGGGATAGAAGTAATCCAGGTCCTCCGTCTTTTCCGGCCAGCCCAGGGTCTCGAAGGGCCAGAGGGCGCTGGAAAACCAGGTGTCCAGCACGTCGGGGTCCCGTTCAATATTCTTGGAATGGCAGGCTTCACATTCCGTGGGGTCCTCCATGCTGCAGGTCATATGGCCGCAGTCGGCGCAGTACCACACGGGGATCTGATGGCCCCACCAGAGCTGGCGGGAGATGCACCAGTCGTGGAGGCCCTCCATCCAGTTGATATAGTTCTTGCTGAAACGCTCCGGCACGAACTTGGTGCGCCCGCTCTTCACCGCGTCGATGGCGGGTCCCACCAGGGGGCCCATCTTCACGAACCACTGGGCGGAGATGATGGGCTCCACGTCGCTGTGGCAGCGGTAGCAGGTGCCTACGTTGTGGGCGTAGTCCTCGGTCTTCACCAGCCAGCCGCCGGCTTCCAGGTCGGCAATGATCTGCTTCCGGGCCTCGTAGCGGTCCAGGCCCTCGTACTTGCCGCCCTCGGCGTTGACGCGGCCGTTGTCGTCCAGCACCCGGATGACCTCCAGGTTGTGCCGCAGGCCGACCTCGAAGTCGTTGGGGTCGTGGGCGGGGGTCATCTTCACGCAGCCGGTGCCGAAGTCCTTCTCCACATACTCGTCGGCCACGATGGGCATTTCCCGGCCCACCAGGGGCAGGATGCAGGTCTTGCCCACGATATCCTTATAGCGCTCGTCCTCCGGATTCACGGCCACGCCGGTGTCGCCCAGCATGGTTTCGGGCCGGGTGGTGGCCACCACCACATAGCCGCTGCCGTCGCTGAGAGGATAGCGGATGTGCCACAGATGGCCGGGCTTGTCCACATATTCCACCTCCGCGTCACTAAGGGCGGTGGTGCAGTGGGGGCACCAGTTGATGATGCGGCTGCCCCGGTAGATGAGGCCCTTCTTGAACAGATTCACGAAGACGGTGCGCACGGCTCTGGAGCAGCCCTCGTCCATGGTGAAGCGGTGCCGGTCCCAGTCGCAGGAGGAGCCCAGGATCCGCTGCTGCATGACGATGCGATCCCCGTATTTCCGCTTCCAGTCCCAGACCTTCTCCAGGAACTTCTCCCGGCCCAGGTCATAGCGGGTCAGGCCTTCCTTGCGCAGCTCCTCCTCCACCTTGATCTGGGTGGCGATGCCTGCATGGTCCACGCCGGGAAGCCAGAGGGCGGCATAGCCCTGCATCCGCTTGAAGCGGATCAGGATGTCCTGCAGCGTGCAGTCCATGGCATGGCCCATGTGCAGCTGGCCGGTGACGTTGGGGGGCGGCATGACGATGGTGAAGGGCTTTTTACCGGGGTCCCTCTGACCCTTGAAATAACCTCCGTCCAGCCACATCTGATA
>JAEEGK010019958.1_pt1 | contig 14309 bp, 10 predicted proteins | sample 8958771 | NCBI WGS metagenome assembly JAEEGK01 (sample SAMN16246547, study PRJNA631951) | gut metagenome | biome: gut microbiome; feature: rumen; material: SC-attached | host: Bos | place: Iran: Karaj | collected 2018-10
TGGAATCCCGGTCTTTGATGTCAAATCTGTCCTTTGCCATAAATCCATTCTTCAATTTCGAGGTATTGCTCCACGGCGGTGGCGAGGTCCGCGACCAGGACATGCTCGTCGTCGCGGTGGGCGACGGCGATGGTTCCAGGGCCACAGATGGCCTTGTGCGTGAAGTTCGTCAGGTGCGGCGCATCGCTGCCGAAGGCGGCGGGCTTGGACGGAAGGTCTTCGACCGTCCAGTAGCGTGCCGGGGTGTCGCCCCCGCGGGCCGTGACGGCGAGACGCTCGCCGGCGGCCTCGGCCATCCACTGCTGCACGGCGGTGTCGGAGACGAAGGTCGTGCGGAAATAGATGCGGCAGGTCAGTTCGGGGGAGAGGATGTTCTGCGGATTGTCGCTGTGGAGAAGGCCGATGTTCCACGTTGTCTCGCCCAGGACAGGGTCCATGCCGAAATCCTTCGCTTTGAGGCGGTTCACGAAATCTACGAACAGGTCCACGGCACTCACGCCGAACTGCGGATAGCCCGAGTGGAACGCCTCGCCGGTAAACTTCAGGTCGAACGACTTGGTTCCCTTCGATGCCGATACCATGCAATTCTCCGTAGGCTCGCATACGACCAGATACTCCGCCCGGAAATCGGTCTTCGCAAACGCCTTTGCGCCCCACGATCCGGTCTCCTCGCCTGCGAGCAGCAGCATTCCGAAGTTGGTCTTTCCCTCCTCCGCAAGTTTCTTGCATGTCTCCACGATGGCGAACACCTGCCCCTTCGCGTCGCAAGAGCCCCTTCCTTTGATGACATCATCAGCAAAGGTGGGCGGAATGTACGGCGGGACGGTGTCCATGTGCGAGCAGAAGACGATGCGGGGAGTTCCCCAGGTGAGGAGAAGGTTGAGGGTGCCGTCGCCGACTTCCTCGACACGCAATGCCGGGCGGTTCGCCACGGGGAACATCCCCGGCAGGCGCTCCGCGAGCCACTCCGCCACTTTCCGCTCCTTTCCCGAAGTGGAATCGATGCTTAGTAACTCCTGGAAGAACTGAAAATCCATCATGGTTCCCAAATATACGTGCAGAATGGCCGATTCTACACAGATTTCATCGGTTTCTGTCAAAATAGGTGTAAAAAGGCCCTTTCTACACTTTTTTCGTCCAAAGTTAACCAAATAAGTGCAAATAGACCGTTTCCACCCATATTTCTCGCACCCTCGTGAGCAAAAACCCGTGTTTTTGTTCATGAAACATCTCCAGGAGCCGGTTTATGAGCAAAACAACCCTTTTTTGCTCACGAAGTGGCGAAGGTCATTCGTCTGCGCCCGGCGAAGCGGCGAGGTTTGGAATCAAGGGGCAAAAATGGGCCTTTTCGCACCTTGGTGGTCATTTTTGCGGGACGAAGGGGCAAATACGGGTGATTTTGCCCCTCCATCGGCACCTACCCGTTCAGCAGGCCCTTCTCCAGGAGGAGTTGGGCGATCTGGACGGCGTTGGTGGCGGCGCCTTTGCGGAGGTTGTCGGAGACGCACCAGAAGTTGAGGCCGTTCTCGACGGAGAAGTCGCGGCGGATGCGGCCGACGAAGACTTCGTCCTTGCCCTCGGCGAAGCGGGGCATCGGATAGACCTTGTTCTCGGGATCGTCCTGGATGACGACACCGGGCATGGCGGCCATCAGGGCGCGGGCCTCATCGACCTTGAAGGGGCGCAGGAATTCCACATTGACACTCTCGCTGTGACCGCCCCAGACCGGCACGCGGACGGTGGTGGCGGTGACGGCGATGGAGTCGTCGCGGAGGATCTTGCGCGTTTCGTTGACCATCTTCATCTCTTCCTTCGTGTACCCGTTGTCCAGGAAGACGTCGATATGCGGAAGGGTGTTCAGGTCGATGGGATGGGGGTAGAAGTCGCCCGTGCCGCCGGCACGCTCGGCCTTGAGTTGGTTCACGCCCTTCGCGCCGCTGCCGGAGACGCTCTGGTAGGTGCTCACGACGATGCGCTTGATGCCGTATGCCTTGTGGAGCGGGGCGAGGGCCATCACCATCTGGATGGTGGAGCAGTTCGGATTCGCGATGATGTAATCGTCGGGCCCCAGGACGTCGCCGTTGATTTCGGGAACGACCAGTTTCTTGGTCGGGTCCATGCGCCAGTAGGACGAATTGTCCACGACGCGGCAGCCGACGGCCGCGAACCGGGGGGCCAGTTCGCCGGACGCGGCGCCGCCGGCGCTGAAGATGGCGACGGCCGGCTTCCGGGCGATGGCCTCATCGGCACTCATCACCGTCCACTCACGGCCCTGGAACGTGACTTTCTTGCCCCATGAACGGGAAGAGGCAACGGGAAGGAGTTCGGTCACGGGGAAATGACGCTCCTCCAGCACTTGCAACATTTTGGAGCCTACCAGGCCGGTGGCTCCCACTACTGCGACTATCATATTCGTTTTACAATTAACCGATGCAAAGATAATGAATTATCTTAAAATATCATTCAGCAGGCTGGCGGCAGCCTGGCGGGCGCCTTCGCCGGGGCCCTGGATCACGATGGGCGAGGGGTGGAAGGCGCTGCGGATGAGGATGGCGTTCTCCGTGCCGCGGAGGTGGTAGGCCGGATGGGTCTCCGGCACGTCCACGACGCGGATGCCGGCGCGGTAGCCGAGCGGGGCGCCAGGGAACTTTTCGAGAAACGCGACGAAACGGCGGCGGCAACCCGTGGCGAGGGCGGCGCGGTGCGCGGCGGCGAAGACGGGTTCCAGGTCTTCGAGGCCGCGGTAGAATTCTTCCAGGGAGACGCCGAAAAGGGAGGCGGGGATGAGCGGTTCGATGGCGACGTCTTTCTCCTCCAACTGTACGCCGGCCTCGCGGGCGAGGATGAGGAGTTTGCGGAGGGCGTCGCGGCCGCCGAGGTCCAGGCGCGGGTCGGGCTCGGTGAGCCCGGCTTCCTGCGCCGCCCGGACGAGGGATGCGAACGTCGGGCCTTCCCCGTACGCGCTCAGGATCTGGTTCAACGTGCAGGAGACGACCGCCTCGATGGAGCGGATCTCGTCACAACTGTTCGCGCCGATGGCCAGGGATTCCAGCATGGGCAAGGCCGCGCCGACCGTGGTCTCGTAGCGGAAGAAGCAGCCGTTCTCACGCGCTGCGGCCTGCATGGCGGCATATTCCACATAGGGGACAGCGAAGGAGCGGCGGTTGGAAGAGACGATGTGCAGGCCGGCCCGGAAGAGGTCCGGATAGCGCTTGTACAGGGTTTCGCTGTCGGTGCAGTCCACGAAGACGGAGCCCTTGGGGGCCAGGTCGATGACCGCGCCCACGAAGTCGCCCGCGACGGCGCCGTCCAGGGAGGAGACGCCTCCGAGGTCGATGCGCCAGCGGCGGCTGTCGCCCAGTCCGGCGACCCGGAGGGTCTTGCCGGTGCGCTCCGCCACCGTGGCCGCCGTCCGGCTGACCATTCCGACCAGGGCCTTCCCCACGGCGCCGAATCCCGCGATGAACAGGTTCACCTCCCGCAGGGGCCTCGTCTCAAAGAAGGCCCGGTGGAGGACCTGGAGGGTCGGAAGTTCAATGGCTTCCCGGACGCGCACCAGGACGTTCAGCCCGTCCACGCGCACCTCCAGCGGGGCGATGCCCGCCGCCCGGAGTTTGTCGCAGACCGTGTCCGTAATGCCGGAGAAATCGGCCTCCGACGTGCCTACAAGGCATATTTCACCCTCGGCTGAGGCGACGCCCACCCACGGCGAAGAATCCGGCCGTGCAGAAATGCGGGTGAACCGCCCGGCGGGGGCGAACGTGTTTCGGATCTCGATGTCGATGCCGGCCTCCATGGCCGGAGCGACGGTCGGTGCGTACAGCACTTTAGCCCCGTGCTCCGCCATTTCCAAGGCGGCGCGGTACGACATGCCGGGGATGGTGCGGGCGGCGGGAACCTGCTTCGGGTTCGCCGTCATGATACCCGGTACGTCGGTCCAGATCTGGAGCGAGCCGGCCTGCAGGGCGGCCGCATACAGGGCCGCGCTGTAGTCCGACCCGCCGCGGCCGAGCGTCGATACCCTGCCGGCGGAATCGCAGCAGATGAAGCCCGGCGCGACGACGACCGGAGCGTCCGTGGCGGCGACCGCCGCCCGGATCCGCCGGTACGTCTCGGGCAGATCGTCCTTCACGACGAGTTCGCGGGAATCCACCCATTGGGCGTGGATCCGTTCGCAGTTGAGTTTCCGGGCGAGGATCCGGGTGGAAAGCAGTTCGCCGAAGGTGACTTTCTCCCCGGCCGGGGCGGCTTCCATCGACGCGAACAGGCGCATCACCTCCGCGGCGGCCTCGGCCTGCTCGGCGCCCGTGAACAGGCGCCTCACGATGGCCAGGTGCCGCTCCATCAGCGCCGCCTCTCCTTCCGTGTCCCCGTCAGCACATGCGAGAAGCCCGTCCGTGCAGCCGCTGATGGCCGAACTCACGAGGACTACCCGGCTGTCGCCGAGGGCATCGACGACAATGTCGAGCACGCGGGACATCGCCGTGGCATCCGCCACGGAAGAACCTCCGAATTTCAATACCCGAAAACCCATCTCGTTGAATTAAAGTTTTCAAAGGTACGAAATCTTTTCGTAACTTTGTCCCGTATGACGAAGGTGCTGGGCATATTCGGATTCTTGCAGTTCGGGTGGGCGGACATCCTGGATATCGGGATGGTCGCGCTGCTCATTTTCGTGCTGCTGAGAAGCATCCGGGGAGACTCCACGGTGCTGAACATCGTCCTGGTGCTCTCGCTCCTGGTGGTGGCCCAGGCCGTGGCCTCGGCCCTGAACATGCGGATGATGACGGTCCTGCTGAACGCCCTGCTGGACGTCGGTGTGCTCGCGATCATCATCATCTTCCAGCCGGAAATCCGCCACCTGCTGAACCGGTTCGCGATGCAGACGGGCATCTCCCGCCGCACCGGCGACCTGTTCAACAAACTGCTCGGCGTGAAGGCGGAGCAACTCGGGAGCCGGAGCGTGGAGGAACTCGTGGAGGCCGTGCGGGCCATGTCGGCCGAAAAGACCGGCGCCCTCATCGTCATCCAGCACAAGTCGTCGATGGACGAGTTCATGGACACGGGCGACCGCTTCGACGCGGAGATCAACCGCCGGCTCATCATGAACATCTTCTTCAAGAATTCCCCGCTCCATGACGGAGCGATGATGATCGTGGGGAACCGGATCGCCGCGGCCCGCTGCCAACTGCCGATGACCAACCGGACGGACATCCCGGCCCATTATGGGATGCGCCACCGCGCAGCCATCGGCCTGTCGGAGGATACCGACGCGGATGTGATCGTGGTGTCGGAGGAAAGCGGCGGCGTGCGTTTCGTCCGCAACGGTGAAGCGCGGGAGGTGGAATCGATCCAGGAACTCCGGGAGTTGCTGGGTTCGGCCCTGTCCACGGAAAAGGACAAGGATACGTCCGCAGAAAAGGACAAGGAGGAGTAAAGGATGGACGAAGCATCGAAAAGACTGGAAGGCAAACTCGGTTTCGACCGGGTCCGCTCCCTCATTGCCGACCGCTGCTCCACGGACTATGCCGCCGGGCGCGTCGAGAGCGAGGAACTGAGCACCGACCCGTCCGTCATCCGCAAGCGCCTCCAACTCACCGACGAGATGCGCCTCATCCTCATGTTCGAGGAGAACTTCCCCACCAGCGGCTACATCGACTGCCTCCATTTCCTGGAGCCCATCGCCAAGAACGCCTCCATCGACCTGCTGTCCCTGGGGCGGCTCCGCACGATGCTGGACACGCTCCGGCGCGTGACGAACTTCTTCCGCGGCATCAAGGACGGCATCTATCCCGCCCTCAAGCAGATGGCGTCGGGCTTCCCGGGCTTCCCCGAGGTGCAGCGGCGCATCGACGGTATCCTGGACAAATACGGCGAAATCAAGGACACGGCTTCGGACAAACTGTACGAGATCCGCACCTCCATCCGCGACCGGGAGATCAATGTCTCCAAGCGGATGAACGCCATCCTCCGGAAGGCACAGCAGGACGGGCTCGTGGAGGCCGATGCCAGCGTCTCCATCCGCGACGGCAAGATGCTCATCCCGGTGGCCTCGGCCAAGAAACGCCAGTTCCCCGGCTTCGTCTATGACGAGTCCGCCACCGGCAAGACCACCTTCGTGGAACCGGCCGAAATCGTCGCCCTCACCAACGAGATCGCCGAACTCCGTTTCGCCGAAACCCGCGAGATCGCCCGTATCCTGCGTGAGTTCTCCGAGTTCCTCCGCCCCTGGGTTCCCGACCTGTCCGCCGCCGCCATCTTCCTCGGGGAGATCGACTTCCTGATGGCGAAGGCCAATGTCGCCCTGGACTTCATCGCCGGCATGCCGGTCCTGTCGGAAAACGGCGAACTGCAACTGAGGAAGGCCCGCCATCCGCTGTTGGAAAAGGCCCTGCGGAAGGAGGGAAGGCCCATCGTTCCGCTCACGGCCACCCTCACGCCGGAGAAGCACATCCTCCTGATCTCGGGCCCCAACGCGGGCGGTAAGTCCGTGTGTCTCAAGACGGTAGGTCTGCTCCAGTATATGTTCCAGTGGGGCATGCTCATCCCCACTTCCGAAACCTCCGAACTCCCGGTTTTCGACCGGATCATGGTCTCCATCGGCGACGACCAGTCCATCGACAACGACCTCTCCACCTACAGTTCCTTCCTCGCGGACATGAACGCGATGCTGAAGGAGGCCGACGGCAAGACGCTCGTGCTCATCGACGAGTTCGGCTCGGGAACGGAACCCGCCGCCGGCGGCGCCATCGCCGAGGCCATCCTCGCGGAACTGGACCGGCGCGGCACCTACGGCGTCATCACGACGCACTACACGAACCTGAAACTCTACGCCGCCACCGGCAACACGGGCGTGGTGAACGGCGCCATGCAGTTCGACGCGCAGAATATCGCCCCGCTCTTCGCGCTGGAGATGGGCCTTCCGGGCAACTCCTTCGCTTTTGAACTGGCCCGCAAGATGGGCCTGCCGGAGCCGATCGTCAAGGACGCTGAGGCCCGGGCCGGCGAAGAGTTCGTGGGCATCGAACGGAACCTCCGCAAGATTGCCCGCAACCGCCGCGTCCTGGACGAGAAAATCACGAAGATCCGGGCGACGGACAAGACCCTGGAAGCCGTCACGGACCGCTACCAGAAGGAACTGGAGGACATCAAGCAACTGCGTCAGAAGATCCTTGACGAAGCGAAGAAAGAGGCTGAGGATATTGTCAAGGGGGCCAACAGGCAGGTGGAGAGCACCATCCGCACCATCAAGGAGTCCCAGGCCGAAAAGGAGGCCACCAAAGACGCCCGCGGGCAACTTTCGGACTTCCTGGGCGCCCTGGCCGACAAGAAACTGGAGGACAAGCGCAACCGGGAGGAGTACCTGGACAAGAAACTCAAGTCACTCCAGGAACGGAAGGAGCGGGAGAAAGCCCGCAAGGCCCGGCGCGCCGCCAAGGAAGGGCAGGAGCAGGCCGATGAACGGGTCCGGGAGGAAGAGCAACTGACGGCTTTCCGTACCGCCCCGCTCAAGGTGGGCGAGAAGGTCCGGATCAAGGACGGCGGCATGGTGGGCGAAGTGTCCAAGGTATCAACCAAGGCGGTGACCGTCATCGTGGGGAACCTGTCCACGAAACTGCCGCTGGACCGCGTGGAACGCGTTACTTCCAACGAGTACCGTGCCGCAGTCCGCGAAACGCCGAAACCCCGTCAGGTCTATGACACCGGCATCGCCGAGCGGAAGGCGAACTTCCGCCTGGAACTGGACGTCCGCGGTCAGCGGGTGAACGAGGCCATCGAGAATGTGATGCGCTACATCGACGATGCCATCATGCTGGACGTCGGCACTGTGCGCATCCTCCACGGAAAGGGGACGGGCGCCCTCCGGGAGGAGATCCAGAAGTATGTCCGGACCGTACCGGGCGTCATTTCCGCGACCGACGAGCACATCCAGTTCGGCGGTTCCGGCGTGACCGTGGTGAAATTCGGATAGGCCCATGCAGGTGCGGGGGAAGAAAGCCTTCGGGCAGTTGGGGGAGGAGAAAGCCTGCGCGTTCCTGCAGTCCCGGGGGCACCGGATCGTGGCCCGGAACTGGCGGGGAAGCCATTTGGAGGTGGATATCATTTCCGAAGCGCCCGATGGCTTGCATTTTGTAGAGGTAAAGACGCGGCTCGACGCCGATGCGGCTCCCCAGGAGAAAGTGAACGCGCTGAAACAGCGCCGCATCAGCGCCGCCGCCCTGAAATATTTGAATGAAACCGGCTCCGACCGGGAAGTGTTCTTCGACGTGGTCTCCGTGACCATCTCCGGCGACGAATCGACGGTGAACTATTTCCCCCGGGCCTGGATTCCGATGTACTTATAACCACGTAACCTTTTATGGATACACACCGATACTGTGTCATCATGGCCGGAGGCTCTTCGCCGGCCGCCTATCTCCGGATGACCTACGACCGCTTCTCGCGGTTCATGCCCCGGGAGAACATCCTGGTGGTCACCCTGGCCAAGTACGCCGCAACGGCGCGCATCCTGCTGCCTGAGATCCCGGAAGGGAATCTCCTGCTGGAGCCCTACGCCCGCAAGACGGCCCCCTGCATGGCCTACGCCACCTATACCATCCTCACGCGCGATCCTGACGCCCTCATCGTCGCATCCCCCTGCGACCTGGTGATCCGGGACGAGGACCTCTTCGCCGCCACCATCGACGAGATGTTCGGCTTCGTGTCCGGGAACGACGTGCTGATGACCCTCGGCATCGTCCCCAAGAACCCGGATGTGAACTTCGGTTATATCCAGGTCAAGGAAGGCCGTGAGGCCTGGCTCCTGGAGCGCCCCCTCCAGGTGAAGACCTTCACCGAGAAACCGCCGCTGGAACTGGCCGAAGTCTTCATCCGCACCGGCGAATTCTTCTGGAACTCCGGTATCTTCCTCTGGAAGGCCTCCGTCATCCGCGAAGAGATGGAGCGCTACCTCCCCGACGTCACCGAACTCTTCGCCGGCTGGGAAACCGGCATCGGCGACCCCGCCTTCGTCGAGCGCGCCTACGCCGAATGCCCGAAAATCTCCCTCGACTACGGCGTCATGGAACGCACCGACCGCGCCTGGCTCTACCCCGCCAAGTTCGGCTGGGCCGACGTGGACCGGTTGTAACTTATAATCTGTTACCCGGTTTTTGCCGGTTTTTCACAGGTTTTTTGCCGGTTTTCTACTGGCAGTATTTACTGCGACGGACAGGGTTTCCTGCCCGTTTTTCTTTGAAAAAACAGTGCTTTTTCGGTAATTATTCGTAACTTTGCAATTCGGGTATTAGCCAAATTAAGACATAACACGCGAGTAAGTACTAATAAATCATAACGTTATGAACAAAAAACTTCTGTATTCGGCCCCCGAGGCCGAACTCCTCGTGGTAAGGTTCGAGGAGAATTTTCTGACGAGTCCTGATGGGAGTTGGGACAAATCTATCAAGGAGGGGTCAACTTGGTCTACCGACGATCCCGAAGATGGTTACGGACTTGAATAAGGAGGAATGACCATGAAAAAGATTTTCACTAGTTTAATGGTCCTTGCCACCTTGGCAACGGCATTCTCTTCTTGCACGAAGGAAAAAGACATCCAGAAGGATGACAATGTCTCCGGAAAGATGAAGACCATTACGGTCAAGACCAGTATCGATACCCGTACTACCCTTGATACTAATCACGAGAATATTATTTGGACTGCCAATGATAAGATCAGTATCTTCAATGATGTCGACGAAACCAACCTTCTTGCTACTTATGCGGCCGGAGAGGATTTAGTCATTGAAGTACCTGAGGCTACGGAGGAGATTTATGCTCACTATCCTTATTATGATAAGAATACGGCTGGCCCAGAGAAGGTGAGCGTCTATATCTCCAAGAATCAAACTCAAAAGAATCCTGGTGAACTGAACGGCTACAACTATCCGATGGTCGCCAAGGGAACGGTTTCTGCTGATAACAAGGCTCTTATTTCGCTCTATCCTGTTGCGTCCGCCCTTGCACTTAACATTTATCACACCGGCCTTGATGGAGATGAGAGCGTCAAGTCTGTTACGGTCACTCCGTCTGCCAATACGAAGTTTACGGGAAGCCAGGTCACTGATCTGACAGGAGACAACATCACATATACTGAAGCCGCCGATTCCGACCCGATTACTCTCACTCTTACGAATGCTCTTGCCCTTGGTAACTCGAAACCGACGGATAAGCAGAAGTTTGAGGGCCAGATTTATGTCTGCCTTGCCAAGCAGAGTTATACCAATGTGAAGTTCGAGATTGAGACCACCAAGGGCACCTATACCATTACTTCCTCCGCCACTCCTTTCGACTGCGTGAACAACGATTTCGTTCCTGTGAATATCAATCTTGCTAAGGCGGCATTTGAAGAAATCGAGACCATCGACCCTGTTGATCCTACTGCTTTCTCATGGATTCTCGTAAAGGATGCTTTGGCTGTTGGCGATAAGGTTGTTATTGCGGCTCCTGAATACACTGTCGCAATGAGTACTACGCAAAATAGCAACAACCGCGGTGAGGTTGAGGTGGTTTTAAATAACGGAGCCTTGACTGCCAATGCCAGTGTTCAGGTGTTTGAGGTTGTGGCTGGTTCCAAGGACAACACGTTTGCTCTGAGGTGCTTGAATGGTGACCAGATTGGAAAATACATCGCGGCGGCATCCAGCAGTAGCAATAATATGCACTCCAATGCCGAAATTGATGACAATGCGTCATGGAGTGTCAGCATCGACGCTAATGGTGTCGCCGCAGTGGTGGCACAGGGGACCAATACGAGGAATACTATTAGATATAACTCTAATAATAAGCTATTCTCTTGCTATGCCGCTCAGAACAATATGGCTGATGTCATGTTCTATCGTGCTGGTCTGCCTTCTGCCAATCTCTCTTTCCCTGAAGCATCTTACACGGTCAATCTCGGTGAAACATTTACGGCCCCTGAACTTTCGAATCCTTACGGTGTATCCGTGACCTATTCTTCCAGCGCCTCTGGTGTCGCTGAGGTGAATGCTTCTACGGGAGCGGTTAGTATTGTTTCCGCGGGCACGGCGATTATTACTGCCTCTTTTGCCGGTAATAGCACCTATTCTGCTTCCGAGGCATCGTATGAAATCGTTGTCGTTGATCCTACTGCCGAGCGGTGGGTCAAGACGGCCATTGGTTCCATTACTACTAGCGATGTTTTCGTAATTGTTGGTGGCGGCTATGCGGTAACTAATGATAATGGTACAGATAGCGCTCCTGCGGCCGAGGCCGTTTCCATTACGGGCGACGCGCTCACTAATCTTCCTGGCGCTAATCTCCAGTGGAAAGTGACTGGTGACACAAGCACTGGTTATTCCTTCTCTCCGGCTAATAATGCAACTATATACTTGTATTGCAATACAACCGCTGCTTCCAGCAGCAACAATAACATTCGTGTTGGCTCAGGAGCCAGAAATGTTTGGGAGTTTGATAGTGTTGGATACATGAAAACTAAAGACACCTATACTGTCAGGTACTTCTCTAAGTATAATAACCAGGATTGGCGCGGCTATGTGAGTACATCTAACGGTGCAGTTGCTCTTGAATTCTATGTAAAGCAGGGTGGAAGCAGCACTCCAACTAAGACCCTGTCTTCAATCACTGTTACTCCTCCTTCCAAGACCACCTATACAGTTGGTGACGCGTTCGACGCCACAGGGATGGTTGTTACCGCCACTTATAGCGATGCAACGACCGCAGATGTGACATCTTCAGCAACTACCGATTTTACCACCCAGGTCGCAACTGCCGGCAACAAGACTGTTACCGTTTCTTATACAGAAGATGGTATTACAAAGACGGATACTTTCGATATTACTGTAAATCCTGCTAGTGGTACTTCGACCGTCACATTCACTCCTGGAATTGATACAGGTGAAACGACAGTTACAAAGGACGGGATCACTGTTGAGATGACAACTATGAACAATGATTCCTATTATCAGGTATATGCTAATCAGTCTATGACTGTGTCCAGTAGCACCCATACGATTACGGGTATTTCATTTACGTGCACCGCTTCTGGAACATCAAAATATGGGCCTGGTAATGCAAGTGCCGATACAGGTAGTTATTCTTATTCTGGCTCTACCGGAACGTGGAGTGGAAGTGCTTCTAGCGTCACTATTTCATCCACGGCTCAGATAAGAATGACTTCACTCACGATTACCTACGAGTGAAATTCATCCCCTTCCCAGGCTACCGCTCGCGTAGTTACGGAAGGTACCGATAATGTTAACTCAGCAGGGGCAACCCTGCTGGGTTCCTTCTCGGGAGCAACAGGAACAATTCATGATCGAGGATTCGTTTACGGTACGGATCCTGACAACCTTGATAAGGAAGTTGGCTTGAACGGAACGTCCGATAAGAGCGGGTCTTTTTCTGCGACTATCGGCTCTTTGTCGGCCAATACAACGTACTATTATAAAGCCTACGTTGCCGAATACAATGCAAGTACCGGCAATGTGGACTATAGATATGGTGAGCAGCGCTTCTTCAAAACAACTTCCGGGTCCTCCTCGATAGATAGGAAGTATCTTGACAATTACGAGGTTCCCGCGATAACGGTGACGTCCATGAGTTCAGGGGATGAGGCATGGGGGGATACCCAGTACTATGTTTATGGTACGGCGAATTCTAATCGGAAGGTTATAACACATACTTTCTTGAGCAATGGACATGAGGAGTGTAACTATACCGTGCTGTATGACACACAGAAGCATTGTCCAATTTGGACAGCGCATGTGATGAATACCAGCACGTGGGGTGATAATGGTTATTCTCGGTCCGATGCTTGGGGGTATGATCCGGCGATCTATTCCGACTACCAGAATACAGGCCTGAGCAATGCCTCTACGGTTGGTTATAGCAGGGGACATTTTGTGGCGTCCAATTATCGCAAGACGACGGACGCACAAAACCATCAGACTTTCTACTACACGAATCAGGCGCCCCAGTGGCAAAACGGATTCAATTCGGGGGTTTGGTCAACTCTGGAAAACAAGGTGAAAGACGCTGCGCCATCCGGTAGTAACAAAATGCTGTATGTCGTTACTGGTGTTTTGTTCGAAGATGTTGAGGGAATTCCTAAGACTCTTCCGAGCGGGAGTATGACAGTCTCGATACCGAGCCATTTCTATATGTGCTTGATGATGTGTACACTCAACTCCTCCGGAACGATTACTGGCGCCCAGGGAATCGCTTATGTCTATACCAATAAGTCGCACACAGGAGAAAGTTATTATGCCGACCACTATGTGACCACCATTGATGAAATTGAGAGTCGTGCCGGTTTTGATTTCTTCCCTAATGTGCCGATCAGTTTGCAAACCACGGCGGAGAAAACAAAAACGCCACTCTGGACATACTAATTTCAGATTTTAGGGACTTCACAACGAAGTCCCTTTCTTTTTATGACGCGTTCGCGTACTTGCGCTAGGCTTCCCGAACTTAAGTTTGCAAAAATTGCCTTTGGTGAGCCATAGTGTTACGTACCCCACTTCGCGAGGTGGGAAATGTTGCGTTTGAGTGCGTGCAAGGACGATATCGCTACACCTCATTCGGAAAAAAGAGTAGACCGTCGTGGGGACCGGGTGATACCGCTGAAAGACGCATGGAGCGGAAGCGCTCAGGTTACCGAACAACAGAAATGTGTCCAAATACCCATAACCGTGTCCGCTTTTTCTCTCAATCTAAGGGCAAAACACCCCGTTTTTGCCCCGATGTTGGCCATTTTGCGCATTCGAGGGGAGGAGAGATGGGTTTTGCTCTTGCATTGGGGCGTGACCTCGTGTCGGATAGTACCAGATTGACAGAGACGCACCCGGAGCCGCTCCTGTGGCACAAAACCTCGATTATTCAACTTTTTCGTTGAATATTTGCCGTTTTCTGCATATCTTTGCGAAAACGAAACGGAGTTGATATGATTACGATTGAGGAGGTAAGGGCGTTTCTAGATCAGTTCAACGCGAAGGTGCAGGTGTTTGGTATCTTGTTTCGGGACGACCGTCCGAAGAACAAGGAGGCTTTGCAGAATTTGGATATTACACCTATGCAGCGGGAATTGATTGTGAAGAATCTTCAGGTGCAAGATTATGTGGAGGGGCCGGTCATCGACTTGCTGAATAAGCGGACCGAAATGTGGGTGTTCGGAAAGGATGTGAAAGAGCGGGAGGTGTATATCAAAATCACCTTGGGATATCAGAACGGCCAGACCATCTGTATTTCGTTTCATCTCGCGAAACATGCGATGCAGTATCCATTCAAACCCA